>ERZ1024427.39-NODE-39-length-35043-cov-284.950097_pt1 | contig 35043 bp, 46 predicted proteins | sample MGYA00520783_ERZ1024427 | MGnify/ENA primary metagenome ERZ1024427 (study PRJEB33242, sample SAMEA3444285) | Homo sapiens | biome: Host associated; feature: Gastrointestinal tract; material: Stool | place: Uganda | collected 2011-01-01 ...
AAGCAATTACATGATTATCAGCTACGTGCAGTAGATATGATAGAAGAAAACCCGTATTGCGGTCTGTTCTTGGATATGGGCTTGGGCAAAAGTGTGAGCACCTTAACGGCTATACTTGACTTGCTGGATGGTTGTGTTATATCTAAGGTTTTAGTAATAGCCCCAAAGCGCGTAGCACAGACGACATGGAAAGACGAGATCAATAACTGGAAACATCTAAAGGGTTTGCGCATATCCGTTATCGATGGGACAGCGGATCAACGGAGGGCCGCAATGATGGTGGATGCCGATATATACACGATCAGCCGTGACAATATCGTATGGCTTATACAGGAGTATGGCGGTGTAAAATTACCGTACGATATGGTTGTGATTGACGAATTATCAAGCTTTAAGAACCACGCGAGCAAGCGTTTTAAGGCCTTAAGAAAGGTTCGCAAGTTCATACCTAGAGTTGTCGGTCTTACTGGAACACCATCGCCAAACGGGCTTATAGACCTTTGGAGCCAAATGTATTTAATTGACGAGGGGCAAAGGTTAGGCAAGTCGATAGGCAGATACAGAGATGAGTTTTTCACGGCTGGGCAGCGCAACGGAGATATAGTCTACTCATACATTCCTAAGGCACCAGCAGAGGAAACCGAGCAAAAGATAAGCAACCGTATATCTGACATCTGCCTTTCAATGACAGCGTGTGATTATTTGAAGATGCCTGATAGGTTTATGATATACGATAATGTGGAGATGGACGAGAAGGACTATAAACGGTACAAGGAGTTTGAACGTGAACGTATTCTAGAGCTTATTGACAGTGATGAACCGTTATCCGCAGCAAGTGCAGCAGCGTTAAGCAACAAACTGCAACAGTTCGCAAATGGTGCGGTGTATGATTCAGAACGGAACGTTATGCAGGTACACGATCAGAAAATCGAGAAACTGAAAGAACTTGTAGAGGCGGCCAACGGAAACCCTGTACTGGTTGCATACTCATTCAAGCACGATCTAGATAAAATAACCGAGGCGTTGAAGGAGTACAAGCCCGTCAAGTTACAGACGCCAGCGGATATACAGAGATGGAACGAGGGAAAGATACAAGTTCTGATAACTCATCCAGCGTCAGCAGGGCACGGGCTTAATTTGCAGAAGGGAGGGAACGTTATCATTTGGTACGGTAATACGTGGTCTTTGGAGTTGTACTTACAGTTTAACGCTAGGTTATACAGGCAAGGGCAAAAGAAGCCCGTCTACATCCACCACATAGTAACGAAGGGAACAGTAGACGAAAAGATAATACGTTCACTGGGTGGAAAGAAAGACACACAGGACGGTCTAATGAATTGCATAAAGGAATTAATGGAGTATTACTCAAAAACGAAAAACAGGTAATTATGGAAAAGTATTTAAGGCATGAAAAGAGAGAGGCCCACCCGATGGAAAAGTACATAGGGAGATTGGTTAACCACTGTGGTATGCGATTGGAAGTAGTAGGTTATAACCGCAACGAACCGGCGGGCGAGCCCTTGTTGATAGCAGACGCATCGCAAACCGGCGGCTGGTCAGCACTAGAGCCTTTTGACATCATATTCAAAGATTGCGAAAGTTATCGGTATGTTTGTATTAGGGATTTGATATATTAGTATTACTCAAAAACGAAAAAGATATGATAAGATTTATACATTTGGGTGTTGTGTACGAAACACATTGGACCAACTACCAGCAGTACGCGCAGGGCGAGATCAGCCAGCTATGTTTGTTATACCGTAGCTTTACGATCAAGAATTACGAATTTAGTGATAGACAATATAATTATAGAATAGTATGAAAACATTATTGATAGACGAAAAAAGTGTTATGTATTGGGCTGACACAAAAGATTATTACGGTCTTAGATTGGGCAGGCACAGGAAGTCAAGCATACTTCCTACACTGGAACAAACAGATAAGGCATATGTCCCGAGAGAAGCATGGGAAAACAGGGAATACGTAGATTTCATTTGCAACAAAGAAACCAACAGCCGTAGATACAACAAAGTAAAGATGACGAAGGGCGGGCGAACGGTAAACGCCTACGGCTACTTACAGGAACTTAATAGCATTTGTTTGGATGTGGCAGCGCGCATGGGAGGGCACATATACCTTATACCGATAGAGGATGCCATAGAATACACTTTGGGCCTTGTAGGGCGCGAAGAGCTGGCCATACGGTTTGCAGGCCGCGCGCGATGCGCAGACCATTTGGGCGTTAATAATTACTTAATTATAGAATAGTATGAGAACATTATTGATAGACGAAAAAGGTGTTATGTATTGGGCTTCATTGCTCGATATTAGAGATCTAAGGGCTGGGATCAGAAGGCCGTCAACCGTGTTACCTAGTTTGGAACGTACGGAGATGCCAAGCGTTTCTACTGATGAGTGGGAAAAGAGGGAGTATTTGGATTTCTTGTGCAACATCTCTGTCAACGAACGAAAGTTCATAGCGAAGAGAGCGGGGAAGGGTGGAAGGATCGTAAGTGCCTACCGTTATTTACGGCCGTTGATAGGCCTTCAAAAATGGATGGCATCACACATAGACGACGGGATGTATTTAATTCCTATGGCTGATGCGCTAGGTTACACCTTAGGCCTAGAGAGCAGAGACGAAGTGAAAGAGTCTGCCCTATGCAATGTAGACTATCTAGGAGTTACTAATTACTTAATCGTTTTTTGATATGGTAAAGTTTGTAGATTTATGCAACGCGTTTAATGTACATGCGTTTATAGTTTGGGAGTTCCTTCGCAGGTACGGTCACATGGAGGGAGTATCGAAGGATAAATGGGGGCGCGGTTCTGTCCAATCGTCCGAGTGTGACAAATGGCTGCACAAGTTCAGAGAGTACCTGGTGTTTCAAGAATACAGTTATAAGCAGGAGATCAACAAAGGGCAATACACGTACAGGGACACCGAAAGATTCCAAAGGGAAAAGGAAAGTGAAACGGACGTTCTTAAGGTTTACGGTGCAAAAGATGGTCTCATCATTAGGACAGACAACTATAAGAACGGATCTAAATCGGTTAAGTATTGGGATGCCGTGGAATGCGTGTGGAAGTATCAAAATGTAAGCAGCTAGTCGAAAGAAAATAATCAAAATGATAGCAGGTGATCGAAAGAAAATAATCAAAATGACACAAGGTGAGCGCCTGTTCAATGTCATTTTGATTATTTTCTGTTTCTTGACAGGGCTGTCAAATCTTTTCGATATGTGAAAAATGACGGAACAGGTCTTAAAATGGCGAAATTAGGTAAATCGGGAAAATTCGTGTTTTACTGTTCCAGATGTTCCTACACTTAAATAATGTCGGAACAGTATCGGAACACCTCAAACCCCGATGAACACTAGGTTTTCTTATACTGTTCCAGATGTTCTATATAATATATATAAAAGAGTATATAATAGAAAATAAATAGATAGAATACAGTAAAGGGGTATATATACAGTATTCTATTAAAAATCATTTTATAACAACCTATATAGGAAAATATGTGGAACAAGAGAACAATGTCGGAACATCTAGGGCTAAACTCCTGTGTTTGAGATGGTTAGCCGTTCCCACACCTGTTCCATCACTTTTCTGTCATAGTTTATTACCAAATTAGATGGTTTTTGAGATTTGTTTGCAGGAACTCAACTAGATTGGCATGTGCTGATGAACTTATATATCTTTGCATCTATTAAGACCGAGCGCACATACGTGCGAGCGCACATACGTGCGAGCGCACATACGTGCGAGCGTTCATTACCTAATAACAAACGAGCGATGGCAGCAGATACAAAGAAAGGAATTACTAAAGGGATGGCAACCAAGAAAACAGCCAAACAGAAAAAAGATATCAAGGAGTGCACCGAGTTGATCCAGTGCCTAAACACTAGAGGCGTTCGAGGCGCGAAACTGGAAAGCCTAGAGGACTGCATCGACTACTTAACCGAGTACGTCGAGTGGTGTCGGGCTAACCCGTTAATGACTAACGAGGTGTTGAAGGGTGGGCAGGCAGCTGGAACACTAGTACCAGTGCCCAAACTTCGTGCTTTGAGCGTAGGAGCGTTTTGTTTGTTCATCGGATGGAGTATCAAGGACTTCAACAAGAATGCCGAGAAACTCCTTAAACTAGCCGAGGACGGCAACGAGGAAGCCGAGGTACTTTCACTGGGGTATTCACTGATTAAGGAAACGATCACAACCGATATGGACGAAAGCGCGCTTAGTGGTTTGGTTGATGCTAACTACATGGCTAAGCTAAGAGGTCTACGAGATTTGAAGGACGTAACCAGCAACGGTAAGGAGGCAGGCACGAAGGCAATGCAGGTAAATGTGTTGTCAGAGGATGCAGTGAATAACCTTAAGAAGCTAGGAGCGATTTAATAATTTAACTAAAAACAGAATTTATGGCAAAAACTTATTCAAGTGTTGTTACCGCAACAGGTAGCAACATAGCTTTTCAGATTGAAGTAAACAGGGTAGGTACTATCGTACTTGAGCGCTCCATCAACGGAACGAAATGGGTAGTAGACCGAAGCCTAGAGGATATGTTCGTTTTCAGCAACATTGCCGAGTTTAACGTACAAGGCGTAGTAGTAGGCCAACAGTTACGTGTAGCCTATGAGAATTGCAAGGAAGTAACATTTGATATATTGCAGTAATGAGAGGAATCGAATTAAAGCACATAAGGGAACGCTCGTTTATGATAAACGGGCTAACCGCTAAATGGGGTATCGGTGAGAACCGAGTACCGCCAATATGGGATACCAACCTAATAGGTTACTGGGACGCTAGGGGCTTACCTAATGGGGCCGTGAGCACCGTTGCTAACAAGGCTACGCTAGCCACTAAAGCACCCGACTTGGCAGTTACAGGGGCTACAATGGTAAACGGTACATTGCAGTTCGATGGTGTGAATGACAACGCGGAAACAGGTAATTTCGTGTTCCCCAGTGAGTTTACAGTCTTTTGGGATATAGATTGGTTGGGCAGCGAGAACAGAACAGCCGGCATAATGTTCCCTTCGACACTACGTGTGTACAATTTCGCGGCGTCGGGGGAAATAAGATGTTCCGTTAAGGATGGCGCAAAAGAAGGTGATATACCGAACACCAGCGTGGGGTTATCAACGGACGGGAACATATACGCCCCCAACGGGAGCATTACTCCGTTTGGTGGAACAATAGGTACAACTACGAAAGCGGCTCACCTATATATTGCAAGAGTGGGCACTAACTACACCCAATTAGGTTTCAGACAGCTACTAATATTCAACAAGGAGTTGTCACCCGCAGAAGTAAACGAGGTATTAACTACCATGTTCTCCGTATAACTCTGTTAAACTAGGCACATATAGAAGTAAACACTACTTTTGTATGTGCCTTTTTGGCTTAAACACTTAAAAACTTTAGAACAATGATAGATTATATAAGAAATGAAGGAGGCAGTGCTGAACTGATCCGTAACAAGGAAACAGCAATGAACGGACGAGTGACTTTAAGAGCATACACCGATTTAGCTGTTTTAATGCCCGCTGTTGAACGATTAGCCCGTGAGCGTGCAGTTACAAGCATAATAGTAGAAAGTCGCGCTACGGAGCTAGAAATACCGCCATTGACCGCGCTAGGGTACACCTATGTATGCAGCAAACCGAATAACCGAATATTAATGGCAAAAATACTATGAACGTAACATTTACTTTTGAAAAGCTACTGGATGCTTTCGTTAACCCCCGATACCGTGGGATAGCTTCTAAGGGCGGCACTAGATCGGGTAAGACGTGGGCAGTGTTGCAGATGCTGCACATACTAGCAAAGACGAACCCTAACCCTCTAGTCATTTCCTGTGTGGCAGCTACGTTCCCTATGGTTAAACGCGGTATGCTCCGTGACTTCAAAGCTATGGTGGCAGCCGAGGGAGGTTGGGACGAGAACCGATTTAACAAGACGGAAAGCACCTATGAGTACGAGAGCGGCACGATTATTGAGTTCTTCTCCTGTGATAACGCCGGTAAGGTACACGGCCCTGCCCGTGATATACTGTTCATCAATGAAGCACAGGGCATACCTAGGGAGATATACCGACAGTTGGATATACGTACAAGAAAGAAAGTTATCATTGACTTTAACCCTGTTAGGAAGTTTTGGGGTGAAACAGAGTTTGCAGGAGACCGGTACGTAACCATACACTCGACTTACCTAGATAACCCGTACTTGACACCCGAACAAGTGCACGCGATCGAAAAGAACAAGGGCGATGCGAACTGGTGGCGTGTCTACGGTGAGGGTATGACAGGTGGCGTAGAGGGTAACGTGTATCCCGAGTATGAAGTTATAGACGAGATGCCCGAAGTGTACACAGGTAGATGCCTAGGGCTTGACTTCGGTTTTACCAATGACCCGACAGCCATAGTAGATATACGCTTTGAAGGTTATAACCTGTTTCTTGACTTGCTGATGTACGAAACAGGGCTAACCAACCCACAGATAGGTGACTACCTCACAGGGCAGGCAATTAACCGAATAGTCACGGTGTGCGATAGCGCAGAACAGAAAAGTATAGTAGAACTACAACGCGCAAAGGTTAAGGCAACGCCAGCTATAAAGGGCAAGGGCTCTATTGCTTCGGGCATACAGCAGGTTAAGACGTTCAAACTGTATGTAACCAAGCGCAGCACTCACATGATGGACGAACTGGATAACTACAAATGGGTGAAAGACGAACTTAACGACACCTACACAAACGTTCCTATCGACGCTTGGAATCATAGCCTAGACGCTATGCGCTATGGAGTTGACTACTTGTTAAGAAAATACAGACCTAAAGCATTTATGCGATGAAAAAATATACAATGAGAGTTAAGATGTGGTTCAGTACGATTAAAAACATACTGATCCTCAAACGGATAGCCAACCTACGTACAGACGCTAGGCTAGCTATGACACAGGACGAACAAAGGTTGCTAACCGCACTGGTAGAAAAGCTAGAGCCGAGCAACTTAATAACTAGAAACGGTAAGATAACGTATAAAGCACCTACGCTAGAGGACGTTACGTTATGGGATATGCTGGAAACACGTAGAGCGGATGGTAGCGTAGAACGTATTCACGCGTGGACTGGTGGAAAATATTCACCCGATACCGTTACCGACTGTATCAAGTTGGACAAGTATATACTTGAACGGCTTAAAGACGCTGACAGCCTAGAGGAAATGATATTTAACCAGCCTAAAGGCATGGAAGAGAGCGAAAGCGATCCTATCAGAGAAGCAAAAGCCCTGTTAGGTCTGGTACAAATCACCTCTGAACTGTTTCAGTGTTCCTTTGATGAGGCAAAGAAGGTGAATTATACTGACGCTATGTTGGCTATGTCCAAACGGATGGAAGAGATCGAGAAAGAGAAAGCTAAAATTAAAAACATGAGGTAATGACTTTTGAAACAATTCTTAACACAGTTAGTGAGCAGGCCGATATTATCGGTTTGCCACTCGTTTTCGGTGATACGAACGTACAGAACGTAGCAGCCAACAATCTAGGCGTTGACTTCTTTACGCTCGATATAGCAGGCGGTACGGTGGGTGTTACCACATACGCTAGTGACCCACAATATACGGTTGTTATTCGGTGTATGGGCACTAGCCACTATCTACGCAATGACGCAGAAGAGATAGCCACATTGATACGTACAGACCTAGGTATCAGATCCATGTTGCAGGCGGTTGTATGTAAGTTGGAAGTAACCACAATGCGAATAACCAAACTACAAAACGAGTACGACAGCATCAAGTCGGGATGGCAGGTTACGTTCGATGTGATAGACAGTGCCCTAATAGACTAGTCACGGTTTGGTTTAGAGTAGCCAATACCCTATATTTGCAAAGTGGGAACAAAACAAACCAAGACCCCCACTTTAGCAAATATGAAAGTTATATACAATAAATTCATACCGTTTAAGGGATTCAAAGCTATTAACTTATTCGGTTTCGTTTTCGTTCGCAAAGGGCAAAGAGTGTTCGACAGTACATTAAACCATGAAGCGATACACACCGCCCAAATGAAGGAACTTCTATACGTTCCGTTCTACATAGCGTATGTAGGTGAATGGCTGTTCAGACTGATACAAAGCCCGTTCATACGCTCCAAAGGTGTAAAGGTTAAGAAGTCCGCCTACGATAGAATATCGTTCGAGGTTGAGGCTTACAAGCACGCGCACAATGATCAGTACCTAAAGACTAGAAAACACTTTGCACAATGGAGAAAGCAATCATAGACCTAGTTCAGCAACTACGCGACGAAGTTATCGCCAACTATAAGAGTAAACGACTTATAGCTAGCGGTAACTTTGAACGCGAAACGGTTGTGGTGGACGGTGGCGACAGCGTTCAGATAGTAGCACCGCATTACGTGTATCAGATGGTACAGGGTAGAAGGGGTGGAAGTGCACCTCCTGTAAGCGTTATAAAGCAATGGATCAAGGACAAGAACGCGCAAGGCGCTGATATACCTTTGGAGGCAGCATGGGCGATCGTTACAAAGATCAGACAGGACGGTATCAAAGTTCCCAATAGGTTCAATGACGGGACAGCAGTAAAGGGCGTTATCAACCCCCAACGGGTACAACAGTTAACGACTGATATAAGCGAAATAATTAAAGCAAGAATATTACAAATATTAACAAAATGAAAATAACGTATATAAATACAGGCAACAGCGTAGGAAACCAAACAGACTACGTAGCCCCGATAGTCATACCGATTGCGGCAGGTCTGAAACAGGAACTACTGTTTGAGGGAATGTCAGCCGTAGCCTATATGCAGATAGGCGCGTACCGTAACGGGACACTCGTACATCAACAGCAGTTAACACCGTCTAGTACAATGCGTATAGACTTAAGTACGTTTGCACAGGTGTTGCCTTCGCTTAACGAACTGTACAAGTATTCGACAAGTAACCCGCCAAGCAACGTACAGGACAAGATTCAGTTTAGATTAATGGATGGGAGTGCGATACGCTCATACTCTTTCTATGTTTGTTCGTTGAATTGCCCGTACCTAAACTCTAGAGGATGGGTACACCACGATGAACGTAATTTGGTATCTACGGCATTGGCTAGCATGGTAGACGTGTCATTAGTAAATCTAGGGAGCGGAACAAAGAAACTAGTAACCGATTCAGTTAGAGGAACGGGTACTAAATTAAAAGGCTCTGTCGGATTTATTGCAGACCTACCCCCTTCAGCTACAACCGTGGTCAGCGGAGCAGAAGTTACGCAGTCCATCTACATTGAGAATGGAAGCAACCCGTTTACTTTGGTAGCAAGGTTTGCGGCTAACGTAAACGTAGGAAACAGGGTAGAGTATATTAAAATTCCTGGGCGTTTCAAGGGAGTTGTTAGTTCAACCCGTGTTATGGAAGTGGATTACGCACCTTATATGTTTGTAAACGCTTGGGATAATTTGCCAATGGAGGCTAATTTTTATTGTTACATGATGAATTACGGAAGCGAGCCTAAACCGTGGGTCAAGGCAGGGGCGAACGCTGCATCACCGTGTGTAGGTGCTATGACTGATTACCGTAGCGGAAGAGGTTTCAACATACGGCAAGTAACGGAAAACAGGGGCTCAACGGTAGAACTTAACTTGGTGGGGGCTAGAAAGGTTTCTAGAACATATTACTCCGTAGGGTCTGATCCAGCGGGAAAGAACGTAGTAAACGCTACGGGTGGTGCAGACCTTTTTTCGGGCTTCTTGCTTTGGGACACAGATAACGTAGTTAGAATATCGAACCCCGACGGCACTGTGTACGGCTGGGTAGACAATGAAAACAAGCTACCTAAAGACGTTTCACCTAATTGCGGGGTAATGCTTCGGTGGTTGAATAGTAAGGGTAGATATGATAGTATGTTCTTTGAAAAGTATTCAATAAAGCCCATTATGCGAACAAACAACGGTGGGGGCAACGGTATTGACTATTACGAAACTACGGTGCAAATAGATGTTAATTGGGACAACGAACCGTGTCTAAATTGGATTCAGAGATCGTCCGATATTATAGCGCGTATTCCGATAGACGTTTGCCAGTTCGGTAAGGCTACTTTGTTGGCAACCAACGTTTTTAAAACACAAGGTGGTAGCAAAACTAAAACAATTCAATTCAAATTTAAAGTTCAAATTGTAGAACCATGATAGAAATTAGCGTAAAGATAGATAATGTAGCGGTTGAGGGCATAAGCCCCTCATCCGTTAAACTCACAATCAATAATGCCGATCCACTAAAGTTCACCGATAGGACAGTAGCGTATAGTGCTAGTATCAATGTACCTAGAACCGAGGTGAACGATCGTATCTTTAAGGAGATGCGCACACCGTGGTTGTTCACCAAGTCAAAGATGTACGTAGCTTACTTGTACTTCGGTGGTTTACCAGCCCCAATGAACGGAGGTAGGTTCAAAGCTAAAGTGACGGCAAAAGAAGAGGGTTATACGGTTGAGTTGATAGAATTGTTCACAAAGTTTAGTTCCATCAACTCTAGCTTCGGGGGCGTTGAACCTCACTATGAGACCGAGGGCTCACTGTATTGGGTAACGTCTTACAACAAAATGCTGCAAAGGGCATACCCGAATATAGTAATACCCACACAACGGGCTTTTAACAATTCGGGTGCTAAGATTCCTTGCCAAATGGCCTATTGGAGTACGACTACCGACGTTAAGGCGGGTGATTATATCAACACGCCAATAACTATGAGATACCGTAATTGTTCTGATGGTGACTACCAAAGCAGTTACCCGTATAGCTATCTATGGGCGGACACGTCCGACACTGCATTAGCTGCAAGGCTATACGGTGGGCAGACGTTTTCGTTCCGTGTATCAAAGGAAAACTATATAACGGTAGATGGATCATTTACGGGCGACATACGTTTGAGAATGATTACACCGACAGGATCAACGGTTGTTAACTACGTATTTAGTTCTCAAAACTTGGATGGCACTAAGCGTTACAGCCCTAACGCGGCTACTACTATTGGTGTTTCGGTAGACGGTTCAGACCTTCAAGCAGAGTTCATTAATGATGCAGGGCAAAGGATAACGCCCGCCAAGTCATTGCCCGTTGAGGATGCTATGGTTTTGGAAATGCAGCTAGTGGGTGTGACCGATCCCGATGCATCCCGTAGAATGGTTTTCAACCAAGGTTTTACGAACGGTTACGAACTGTTGATGGCTTATTGCAAGGCGTTCGCATGGACGTATGACTACAACCAAGCAACCAACAAGGTAACGTTGAAGCCGTTCATTGATCCCGATATAGCTAATGCAGGAAGTACCAAGCGCGTAGATTGGACAGGAAAGATAGTGAAGGACACTGTGGAAGTTTCAGAGATCGAAGGTATCGGGCGGTCTATGATTTATACGGTGGGTGAAAGGAAATACAGGTTTAGGGCGTTTGACGGTGCACTAGACAGTTCAGCAGATGGGGCAAGCAGTTCGTTTCCTGTGACAGTATCGCACGAGATGCCTCGAGCCACTATGACAGACCTTAGCCAATCATTACCTACCGGTACTCAATACTTTACTAATGCAGATAGTTATCGTGCCGATATTGGAAACTACTATCGGTACTTTAGAAAAGGCTATCAAATCAAGTGTACAGCGTATTTAACGTACTTCGATATTCTGAACTTTAAAAATGATGGCTGTTACAGAATTGGAGAGTTGAATGAATTTTTCTATATTCGCACAATTTCTAATTGGGACGCGTCAACAGGAAAATGTACTATCACAGCCGTAGCACTAGATTTACTAGGTAGGTGATGAGGTGTCCATATCTAAAAACGTCTCGAGACGGAGTACGGTTGAAATTTAATAACTATGGGGCAGCGTAAAAAGCTGTCCCTTTAACAATTTTTAATATGGCAGATAATGTTACGTTACTAGACCTTTCGTTTAACACTGATGGGGCTTTAGATGGTTTGGATGCTTTGATCGCCAAGTCTACGGAATTGGCAGAAAAGAAGGCACAACTACAAAAGGCACTAAAGGAGGAAGCCAACCAGCTAAACGAGGCAAGGAAGGCTTATAAAGACGGTACGGCATCCCAAAGCGATTATAAAGATGCAGTAGATAAGGCAGCAAAGGCAAGCATAGAACTTAAAAAACAAATGCTTGACGTTACGGATGAGATAAAGGAAAACAATTCTGAAATCAAGATCAACAAAACGCTTTTAGATTCACAAGCTACGAGTGTCAACGCTTTACGGGCACAGTTGGCGAAGAACACTAAAGAGGTTAACGCTATGAGTGCAGCCGAAAGGGAGAACACGGAAGCAGGTAAAAACCTTGTAGCCCAAACCAAAGCCATTTCGGACAAGCTAAAGGAAATGGAGAAGGGCGTAGGTGACAACAGACGAAACGTAGGTAACTACGCTGATAGCATCACAGAAGCTATGGCAAACACTAAGGGGCTTTCTGGGGCTACTGGGGCGTTAACTTCGTCAATGAGTGGTGGTATATCGGTTATCAAGGTATTCAACGCTACATTGAAGGCAAACCCTATCCTAGCGATAGTGGGCTTTATACTTACTTTGATCAGTACGGTAGAAAGTTTGATGAAGCGCAATAGCGAAATGGCTGCATCACTGAAAGCAGCGTTTGCACCGTTTGAAGTTATATTCAGTAGGTTACTGGATCAGGTCACTAACTTTCTTTCCACCGTGGCAAATGCCATCGTATGGGTAAGCGATGCTATTACAGGGCTGTTAGATAAGTTCGGTTTGATTTCGGAGGCAACTAAGGAAGCAGCAGCGCAAGCAAAGGTACTTTCTAAGGCCGAGTATGATATATACGAAGCTGAAACGAATATACTTGTACCTTTGGCAGAACAGAAGCGTAGGGCGGAAGAACTTAAAACACTTGGATCGGATCAAAGTAAATCGGCTAAGGAACGTGCAGAAGCATATAAGCAGGCAAACGAGGTTCTTAAAAGCATGGAAGAGAAAGAGGTAGGCTTGCTTAAACAGAAGTACGAGCAGATTAAGGCGCAAAACGAACTTTCTTATACTTCACAGGAGGATGCACGCAAAGAAGCCGAAGCACTTGCAGCACTGGAAGCTAAACGGGCTGAATACACCACCAAAAGAAAAGAGGTTATATCGCAAATTAGCGGTTTGGAAAAGACGGAACGGGATAAGGGCGTAGCAGCAAGCAAGGCAGCAGCCACACAGGTAGCAGCCGACAAACTGAAAGCAGAACAAAAGATGCAGCAGCAGATCAAGGAAGCACAGGCACAAGCGATCAAGCAGCTAGAGCAAAACATTACGTCCGTAGACCTTGCAGCACGGGAAGCCGAGATACAAAACAATTCTCTAGAGATGCGGATAGCAAACCAAAAGAAGTTCAACGCTGAAAGCGAGAAACTGGAAAAGTACAAACTTGAACAAGGTTTGATCGACAAGCAGGATTATAACAACAAAGTTCTTGAAATGGATTTGGAGCTACGATCATTGCAACAGGAGCAGGCACTAGCACAGGAAGAAGCCGACAAACAGAAGCAGGCTATCGACTTTGCGAACGCGCAAGAAGTCCGTTTGATGGGTATGCAAAATGAGTTCGATTTAAAACAAGCCCAACTCGATTTAGCATACTCGCAGGAGATGGAAGCAGCCGAACGGGTGGGGGCCGATACGTCACTAGTCAAGGAGAAATACGAAAAGTACCAACAGGAATTAACAAGGCAACGTATTAATGCCGAATTGACGATGGCTGGTTCTTTGGCTGGGCAGTTGGGTGACTTGTTAGGCGAGGAAAGCGTAGCCGGTAAGGCTTTTGCAGTCGTACAGGCAACGATCAATACGTATCTAGGTGCTACTAAGGCATTGGCGCAAGGTGGCTTTTGGGGCATCGCACAGGCAGCAATGGTTATAGCATTTGGTATGAAACAAGTCGCTAGCATCACTAAAACAAAAGACCCAGAAACAAAGGTTCAAACCTCTGTTAAGAAATTTGCAAAGGGCGGGCAGGTGTATGGGGCTTCACACGCAAACGGTGGTGTTACGTTCACAGGTTCTAACGGGCAAGTGTTTGAAGCGGAAGGCGGCGAGAACGTTTATATAATGAAGCGTACGGCATCCGCAGACATTGCAGCCCTTTCGGCAATCAACGAAGCACATGGGGGTAGATCGTTCGGTACTTCGGGTATGTACAAGTTTGCAGAAGGTGGACAGGTGGCAATGATTTCGGGAAGCAACCAACAGACCGTAGCGAACCAGCCTGTAATTCTTTCCAGTGAAAGTATTGCACAGTTGGCTAGTGTAGTAATTGACGCCGTTATAAGCGCGCCCAACCCGGTTGTAACGGTACAAGACATTGATAACGGGCAAAACAACGTACAAGTTATACAAAACAGTGCATTATTATAAAATTGACTGTCGCAAAGTGGGGTATCTAGTTATTAGGTGCTATCTTTGCGACAGTTACAACAAACCAAAACAATTATGGAATTTAAGAGATTAAGAATTATTCAAGCAGGTGTTACCACCAACTACGGAACAGTGGATCACAAAAAGGTTTTGCCTTTGAATATTACAGAGGCAGCGGTGCAATCAGTTGTAACGCTAGGTAATCAAAAACCGATTCATTGCAGGCGCACACATAACGGCATTGACATGCTAGACGGGTATCTAGGGAAGTTCGATAACTTTGTTTATGAGGATGGCATAGCCTATGCAGACCTTAATATGTCACCAGCTTTAGAAAGCGCCTACCCAGCCGAGGCAAAGTTCATATCTACAATGATAGAGAAAGAACCCGATATGCTAGGTATATCCATTGTCGGCTCGCAAAATCAAATAGAAAATGGTGAGGTTATAGATGTTATAGAGTTTACAGAATTGTATTCCTGTGATATTGTAGGGCTTCCAGCAGCTACCACCTCTTTATTTAGTAATAAGCAAAAAGAAAGTAAAATGAACAAATTTTTTAGTGCATTTGCTTCTGTATTCACTTCTAAAAATAAGTTTGCCACTGAAACGGTGACTACTAAAGATGGAAGTTCAATCACAATAGAAGCAGTTGGCGAAAGCATGGCTATTGGGGATAAGGTCTTTGATAGCGAAGGCAATGCAGTTGCAGACGGTGAGATCATTATCGTTGTTGACGGACAAGAAGCCGTTATTGAAATTGAAAACGGTGCTATCAAAGAGGTTAAGGCCGTTGAAATCGAAGAGGAAACAACCGAAGAGGAAACAACCACAGAACTGGGGGAAGAGGAAAAGGAAGAGGAAAAATCTAAAACCGTTCCCGAAGAGTTTAGCAAGTCTATTGCAGCCTTACAGGCAACTATTGCAGAGCAAGGCAAGAAGTTGGCAGAGTTGACAGAGAAGTTCAGCAAGGCAAGCAAAGCACCGGCATTCGGAACAGGAACAACACCCGTTAAAACAGCAGGCGGTATATCGAAACTATCCAAAGACGCAGTACAAGAGGCTGCAAAGAAGTACAAGAAAAAATAATTCAACAAATTTAAAAAATTACAATTATGGCAATGACTTTTACAGCAATGAATAAATTAAACCTTGCAGGATTGAATGACGTTATCGTTTTGACAGTCGGTGCAGGTGGTGAAATTTCAGATTCATTAACCGTTATGAACGGTATCGAAAATAATACTCCTATCGTTTCATTAACCGCTAAAGACTACGCTTTGCGTTTGTCAGCAGGTTGTTCAGACCCTTACAAGTATGACGCTATTTCCGACAAGGTTAAGTATTACGAACACTCACCGATTCATTTGCCTTTAGTGGTTTGTTTGCAGGACCTGTGGGGCAAAATGGTAGCTAAGGGTATCAACCTTGATGATGATTTCTCTGAAACAGATTTGGCTGGTTTTATCCAAGTACAGGTTAACGAAGTGTTAGACGCTGATATGTTGCGTTTGGCGTGGCTGGACGGTGACGATGTTCAGAAGACAGTAAACCCCAACGCAGCAGCCTATGGTATTTTGAAACACGGCGGTTTTATCCAACAGCATTTGGACAGTACAGAAACACAGGGTGCTTTGGTTCTTGATAAGTCGGGCGTTCTTAACGCTTTACGTTCTTGTATCGACAACCAAAATACTAAGGTATTGGCCGATTCAGAATTTTTCGTTTCAACAAACGTTATGCGCTTGTACAAAAACCTGTTGCAGGATAGAGATAACAGCGTAGCACAGGTTACTATGACCGACGGCAAACCGACTTATTTCTTTGAAGGATATAAGATTACGGCTTTGAACCATGTATCTAATGCAGCTAAAACCGATAGCAAGTACGATGCTTTCGTAGCATTTGCGCCGAAGTCTAACCAACATTTGGCAATGGAGAGTGGAGCGGTTTCTATTGATCCGTTCATCCGTGATGCACAGGATAGAAAATACTACTCTACTACCTTGTTTGCAGCTACTGCAATGTTGGTTGAGCCTTCATTTATGCAGTTGTGGTTACACGAAGCAGTTTAAGAGAGATTTAACAGAATACTAACGTAGGGGGATGGGCTTAATTCCCATTCCCCCTTTTTTATTTTATAATATGGCAGCAAATAAAACGTGTTTAGGCAAAATGGTTACAAATATACGCGTGAACTGTGGTATTCCACAACACGGTATTGAGCATTTTTTGCTAGTTGATGTAGAGGACATTAAAGAACTTACCGTTACAGGCTATGCGGTTTCAGCTTTTACACTGAATGACACAGCGAAAGCTATCCTAGTGGAGGCCTACAAGATGACATCACAGGTAACAGAGAGTTTGCAGGGCCTTGACGGATCAGCAGCAATGAAACAAACGGTACTTTTCAATATCTTTGATAAGACGAAGTATGCCGAACTTATTTCGGGGCTGGCAAACCGTAGGTTCGTAGCTTTAGCAAAGCACAAAGAACTAGGCTTGTACAAAGTGTACGGTGCTTATTGTGGGCTGGAAATTGCATCGGCCGACATTGACAGTAACGACGCAGGCGGTTACGCTAAAATATCCTTGTCGACACCCGAAGGTGCACAGGGTGAAATGAGTTTAACGACTACGGAGGCTATCTATGACGCTATCTTGGCGAAAAGACCCTCTAACTAATTGAAACAAATTAAAACAAATTAATATGGCTTGTTTACAAAAGATTTCTAGTGCCATTGACTACGACTGTGCCAACGGTTTTGTGGGCTTTTCGCAGGTGGCAATGATTAATAAGGCAGATATTCAGTCTTTCGTGGTTGACGCTTCTAAGGCTGTTACCGCATTGAATATCGGTAGCGGTGTTCCCTATGGGGTGGCCTCTCAAAAGAAGGGCTTTTCGGTGTCCGAAACGGTACGGGTGAACGATGGTGCGCCCAACGCGTATGTACACGAGGTTACTGTAACGGTTTACGAGAAAGAAAACCCCTTGCTTTTTAACCAGTTGGCAAACGGTGACGTGGTGTTTATTGCCAAACGTTCAAAGTATTGCCGTGTATACGGTTTGTTCTATGGTCTGCAGCCTACTGCATCCTCCATGAACAGTAATGAGAACGGCGGCTGGGCTACGTTTACATTCACCACGCCCGAAGGCGTACTAGGTGAGGACTATTTAACAGTTAAAGATACGGTGTACACCGCTATTTTTAGCGCAGTTGTTTAACTTTAAAAACAAATAAATATGGCTTGTTTACAAATATTCAGCGGCAACCTAAGTTGGGGCTGCGGCTCTGGTATTATAGGATCTACACTGGGCAAATATACCGAGGCGATTCTAATTAATGCGTCCGATATTGATAGCTTTTCTAACGCTGGTGGAAAGGCCTCCCTTGTTCTGGTTAGCGGGAAGAAAGGTTCGGTTGTGCAAGGGATCAACAACAGTATTAAGGTGTCGGTAGCCCGAAAGGGCGGCGATATGTTCCCAGTGATGTATGACCCTAGTGTTATTATGAAAATTCCTGCCACTCTGTTCAGTGACGAAAATGGGGCAGCCCAGGCCCTTGCCAACTCCTTTTTAGTTATCGCCCTATTTGGATCGAATGGATATACCATCATCGGGCTAGGCGCACCCTTGGTGTGTACCGAGATCGAAGGTGACAGTACGGCCAGTGAGTTCTTAACCTTTACATTTGGAACGGATGAGGGGCAAACAGGTAGTACAATCTACGGACTTGATAAAGCTAAGTATGAAGCACTTAAAGTACCAGCAGTTTAAATAAAATATTATGACAGAAGAAACTATTAAACAAACAGAGCAGCCCGTAGAGGTTGCTCCTGTTACTGTTTCCACGCAGGAAATGATGCAAAAGTATTTCGAAATGACAGGTTTGAAACTAGACCCTAACTGCCATCTAGACAGTGAGTTCGTCAAGAAGTGGTACGAAACCAAATACCTAACGGGCGTACACGTTCGTTTTGTTTTACCTAAAGGAACTACTATAACTCATTACGGTGATGGCATCATTTATAAAAATACTAATATTACAGACGAAATCGCACTTCGGTTAATATCCGAAAATGCCGATTACGGAAAAATATTTATAGATTTACAAAACAAATAAGTTATGATCGGATATAAAAGAATTCAATTAATAGTTGAGAGAGCGTTAAAGCTATCAGCAAACACGGGTGATAAGATTATCACTTACGGAGATGGTAATTTATATCCGCAAGAAATAGCAAACCTTATCTACGCCTCAAAAACTGCATCAGCAGCCGTAGAGAAAATGACCGAGAACATTATTTGCGAAGGTTTCAAGAACGAAGAGTTCAGAGACATGACAAATGATAACGGTCTGAACATGGACGATATTTTAGAGAATACAGCCAATGACCTAGCCCGTTTCAAGGGCTGGGCTTGGATCGTCCAGTACGGTTTGCGTGAAGGCGGTTATGTTCCCGTTGGCGTGTATAATGTTCCGTTTGAATATGTACGTGCGGAGAAATCAGAAAACTATCTGAAAGACCCTAAAATATACAAATGGAGAGTTTTTAATAACTGGGACAGACAGACTGTGAAGGCGACGCAGGTAATGCAGAACTCAACCGTATACAACACCTATGATCCGAAGAACGCGCCTAATGAAATCGCGGACTGTGGGGGACTGGAAAACTATAACGGGCAGTTATTGTACGTTAACTTGTGTACTACTAGACCCTACCCGATATCTACGTTCCACTCTGTACGAAACGAAATGGACGCAGAGAACAAGAACGGTAAATATGTTAGCCGTACTTTGGGGCGTGGCTTCCATATGTGTTCCATTGTGACACATGGAGAGTTTGAAACGGATCAAGAACAGCGAGATTTTACAGATACGTTAACCGAAATGATGGGTAGTGAAAACGCTGGTTCAGTTCTTACAGTTCGTAACAATAACATCGAGCAGAAGGATAAGTTTATCACCGTGGATCAGTTAGGCAGCCCGATAGATCGCGAACTGTATAAAGCGTATGTAGAGCCGTTGAGAAAGGATATAGCCATTTCAGCGTATAACATACCGTTACCTCTAATTGATAGTTCTTTGCTTACTTTCTCGAATGCTTCGGGTGAGGTTATCAAGGAATTGCAGAAAGTTTATAGAAATTCATTATCGAAAGTAAGACAAAGGATCAGCCGAGAACTAGCACAAATGTTCGGAGTTGATATTTCTATTACCGAGATTAAAAATAAGTTTGAATCAGATGAGTTACCCACTACAAAAAGCCCGAACGCTATTTGAAATAGCTAAGGACGTACCCGATAGCAGGCTAGAAAAGGCTTTCTTTGAGGCCGATTCTCTAGACCTTTCACCGAAATTAGGGATGCTGTATGCAGCTATCCCTAAAACATACCTAGAGAACACAGATACGTACATAGGCGCGGACTATGTTATATGTTATTATATGTTCGCTAGGTATTTACAAACCGCAGACCAAGCATCTACAACAACTGGTTTGAAATTACAAACATACAACGGTAGTATTGTACTACCCGACAATTCTAGAATAAAACGCTTTGAAGCTGAACGGAGCAAAGCCGATTTATTTGTAGAGGGCTTGATAGCAGCCATGAAAAAAGATGGCGTAATTAAAGAGAAATGCACTCGAGCCAAGCCTTATCGGATAGGTCTTATCAAGTGATAGAACATATCGAAACGTACTTCCGTGCCGTGTTTGCTGTTACCGTTCTAACAGTGGTGCAAAATGTACGCGACTTTTTGATTATAGTATTGCTTATCTCAACGCTTAACTGGTTGGCTGGTTATTTGGCAGACGTTAAGCAGGGAAAGAAGTACCAGCATAAAAAGACTATGCAGGCAGTTAAGGAGATGCTTGTAACGTCTTTAATTTTATTCTTTACGGCTTTTACCTGTACTTTGCTAGAGCCTAGCATAGACTACAAGATCATTATAAAGGCGTTGACCGGTATCTTTGTTGTTATCTATGCGAGGAATATAACAAAGAACCTACGTATCATACAACCGTCAAACGAATTCGTTAAGGTACTCAATGCTATTGCAGCAGCGAAATACCTAAAAATGAAAAAGACGATTAAAGAGGGTGAGTTTGAAATACCAAAAGAAGAAAAAGAAAAATAGAGTTTACCCTATATAATATATTATATTATATAGGGTATTTTCATAAAGGGGAAAAACTATGGCTAAAATTGAAAAATTGATCCCGTTTATATTGAAATGGGAAGGCGGTTTCGTTGACGATCCGGCAGATCTAGGCGGTGCGACGAACAAGGGTGTTACTATCGGAACGTTTGAAGGCTTCTGCAAAAAGAAGGGCAGACCTAAACCTACTGTACGGGACTTGAAAAACATATCTGATGCAGATTGGAAGGAAATCATAAAGACCCTGTACTGGGATAGATGGAAGGCGGACGATATTAAATCACAGGGTGTGGCAAATATCCTAGTAGATTGGGTTTGGGCTAGCGGTGTACATGGCATAAAGCGTCCACAGCGTATCCTAGGCGTTTCTAGCGATGGTTTGGTAGGTTCTAAGACAATTACAGCCGTTAACGCTATGGACGCTGAAAAACTCTTTAAAATGATAAAAGAGGATAGGGTCAAATTCGTTGACGAGATTTGCAAGGCTAGACCGGCAAACGAAAGATTTAGAAAAGGGTGGCTGAACAGAATTAATTCAATTAAATATGAATAAGATAATAGCATACGGTATTGTGGCTATGGTGGTACTAGGTATCATTACTAAGCTATGGGATGAAGTACGTACCCAAAGAATAGAGATAGGAAGGCTAGAGAGGAACTTTGAAGCCGTTTCTGATACAGGTACGTACTATAAGACCAAACTAGGCACAGAAGCCCTTAAAACAAAGGCTTTCGAGTTATCTATAAAGGAACTGAAACAGACCAACAGATCGTTATACGAAGAGTTGGATGCTATGGACATTCGGTTAAAGAGTGCCTTGTCAGCTACTAGAACGGTTACGGAAACAAAGATAGTTCAAACCGTGAAAGTAGATACTATCAATAATTTACCCACCGCTATATATAAGGATAGGTGGAACGAGATTAAGGCCGAGATGGTGAACGACAGTATAAACCTGTCTTATATAGGAACGGACACGATAACGGGTGTTATATCCATACGTCAAAAACGGTTCTTATTCTTCAGATATGGCATAAAAAGCATAGAATATGATTTAACAAATAAAAACACTTCTACACAAATCAAAACAAACATAGCTATAAAGATAAAGTAGTTTACATTATAAACTGTTCCAGATGTTCCGACATTATTTAAGTGTCGGAACAGTATCGGAACACCTCAAACCCCCATGAACACTACGTTTTCTTTATACTGTTCCAGTGTTCCATCATTTTTATATATAAAGAGTATAGAGAGAGTATAGAGTAGTAATGTACAGTATAAGGGTACATATACTGTATTCTATTCATTATTTAAATATTGGTTAGCCTATATAGGAAAAATGAGGGAACACGGAACAAGTGTCGGAACACTTCTGGATAAACCCCTGTGATAGAGATGATTAGGGTGTTCCGACACCTGTTCCGACACTTTTATTCTTAAATAGTGTTAACAAAAGAACCAAACACCACATAAAAGCGTTATATTTGCAGAGGACGGAACGAAGCTAGCTAATGACTACACAAGTACGTAGAGAAAAAAGTATAAACAGTGAAAACGTGGAAAAGATGGGAAAGAATTTAGACCTTACAAAAACTCAAACTTTATCGGACTGTAATTTTACGATAGAAGAGTTCAAATTAAAATTTCAAGCTATGGGTAACGCGTACGTAGATACATTTTTTAGAGTGTACTACCAAGGTTCATTCGCGCACTACCTATACAAGGGTATGGAGTTAGGAACGCTAGAAGAGGTTTCAAACGAAATATATAAAAGAAGTTAACGAATGAACCAACGTATTATCTAAAGCGTTATATTTGCATAGCCAAACAAATTAAAAATTAAGATCATGAAAAAATTATCAGAACAAGAATTTATTTTAAATGAGGTAACGGAGTATATCAAAGCAAATATGTTCCCTTTGAGAAACAGATATGCCGCCCTAACAGTAGCCGAGAATATGCCTAGTTTTGGCACTTTCATAAGCACTTACTATATGGAAAGCATGAATGGCGCACAGTTCCCTGTAGACATAGAAAACATGTATATCAATTCAGACGATTACGAAGAGATGTACAACGAGATAATAATTAATTCAGTTAGTAACCTAGTTAAAAAAGCATGAGTATGAAAACTTTAGTATTTAACATTGAGAGTAGTAAAGACGTAGATTTGGCAGTAGAGTTAATCAAGAAGCTAAACACGCCCGTAGAGGCAATTTCCAGCCCCTTAGCTGAAAGCAAAGACCCTGTTGTGACCTATTACGAGCAAAAGGTAGAAGTGCCCGCAGAAGCCAAGGAAATAAGCCGTGAGGAAGAAGAGGAAGAACTCCTAATCAAGCAGGCGGCAGAAGCCGATAAAAAGGCGAAGGCAGAAGCAGATAAAAAGGCAAAGGCAGAAGCAAAGGCAGAAGCAGATAAAAAGGCAAAGGCAGAAGCATTAAAAGCCAAAGTGGCAGCCGAACAAGCTAGGCTAGAAAAGGAAGCAGAGGAAAAAGCAGAAGCCGAAGCAGTAGCCAAAGCAGAAGCAGCAGCCCAAAAAGCAAAGGAAGAACGTGCAGCACTTAGAGAAAAGCGCACCGAACCGGCAGAAGGTACACACATATCATTCGAGATGATCCGAATTAAAATGATGAAACGTATCAAGGAAGGAGCGTACACCCGTGAATCAATGACTGAACTGTTAGCCAAATATGGGGCAAAGAGTTTGAGCAATGTTAAGGAGAGCGATTTTGCACAGTTGTATTACGATTTAAACTAAAGTAACCATGAATAACGAGAATATCATTCAGGACCACACAAGTAGGGATCACGCCCTACTTTCCCCTAGCGGATCGCACCGTTGGCTGAACTGTACACCTAGTGCTAGACTAGAGGACGGGCTAAACCTAGAAAGAAAAGGCAGTGCAGCAAGTGAAGAGGGTACAGTAGCACATGAGTTAGCCGAGTACGCTCTAACAAAGTTCTTACAGGGTGAGTACATTCCGTTGATTGACGAATTACCAGTACCGAAAGAGATAGAAGAAAACAAATACTTTTCGGGAGAAATGGTGGACTATATCACCGAATACGTAATATTCTGTACGGACATACACGATCGTCTAGTAGACGAGGGGAAAACGGTATCTATGACGCTGGAACAGAAGTTCGATCTACGTAACTATGTACAGGAGTGCTTCGGATCGTGTGACTGCAAAATTTCAACCGAGGACGAGATATATGTAATTGATCTTAAGTACGGGAAAGGTATCAAGGTTGAAGCCGAGAAAAACAGTCAGCTAATGATGTACGGTTTAGGTATGCTGGAAACGTTGAGCGCACCAGAACGAGCAAAGATTAAGACCGTAAAGATGTATATCGCACAAGTACGTTTAGAATCGTTTCCCGAATTTATAATGAGTAAAGCAGACCTAGTACACTGGGGTATTCACGAACTCCGTGTTAAGGCTAAAATCGCTTGGAGTGGGGAAGGTAAACAGGTAGTAGGTAGTCATTGTAAATTCTGTAAATTCAAAGCGATGTGTAAAGCACAAAAAGATATGGTAATTAATGAGTTTGAGAGCCACGAGGAAGTAAAAGCCATTACGCTAACAGAACTTTCCGAAGTATTAAACAAGTTGGATGCAATTACTGATTGGGTTTCAGCCGTGAAGGAATATGCCTTTGCAAGTCTGTCACAGGGACACACCGTAGAAGGCTGGAAGCTAGTAGAAGGTAGAAGCCAAAGAGTAATAAATGACGTAGAAGAAGCCGTAAAACGCCTAAACGAAGTAGGTTTCCCGTCCGATCTGTTATTCAACAAGAATTTGAAAGGTATCGGAGATTTGGAACGGTTAGCAGGAAAGAAAATACTAGCCGAGGTGCTTAAAGACGTGATTATCAAGCCTAACGGGCTGCCAACTCTAGCTCCCGAATCTGATAAACGTCCAGCACTGGAGAACGCTCTGAACGATTTCGATAAACTTTAATCATAAAAGAAGTTAACGAAAGAACCAACTATCAATTTAAAGTGTTATATTTGCATAGTGATTAAGAAACAAAGAGTATAACACTTTAAAATTAAAGATTATGAAATCAGAATTTAATATTAATTGCCCTCTCTCATTGGACGAAGCTAAAGAGATACAAAACGTGTTCAATTCACACGATATTGAATTGTATTGTGGCATTGATCAGTACATTATAACTAATATAGGCGTGAGAAGGTTTAAGTATAGCAAAACCAATACAAAAAACAGTATCATAAAGAAAATAGAGTATATAATTAAAAACAATATATAATTATTATATCAAACACGGGACAAGTGCTTCTCCCGAACCAAGAAGCACACAAATTAAAATTCAAAAAAGTACAGTTATGAAAACAATGGTTAAAAACGTGAGATTAAGTTATGTGAAAGTATTTGAAGCTACACAGGTGAACGGACAAGGTGATTTTAATTATTCAGTGCTATTGTTGATAGACAAGAAATCAGAGGCCGCTGAAAAGCTGAAAGCAGCTATCAAAGCAGAATACGAAGCCCTTCCACAGAGATACCCGAAGTTGGCAGGTAAATTACCTAAGGTATGGAACAACCCGTTAAGAGATGGTGACGAAGAAAGAGACGGTTCAGAATACGAGGGAATGTATTTCATGAACGCTAAACGTAAAGCGAAACAGGGCGCACCTATCGTGATTGACGGACGCAAACAATATATCACAGACCCGAACGAATTGTATAGCGGTTGTTACGGTAACGTTTCTGTGTCGGTACATGGTTACGAGCACACAGGCAAATACGGCGTTGGTATCGGGCTTAACGCTATTCAGAAGGCAGCGGACGGTGAACGTTTGGACGGTGGCGCAAGCATTGACGATTTCGATACACTGGAGGACAATGACGATCTATTTAATTAAGTAAACCAAGTATTAAAAATGGGGGTGTAACAGCCCCCACAAACAAAGTAGTAAAATGAAAAAGTTAAGAATGAAGGAAGCGTATCTAAACGAACAGGGTGTTAGAATTTCAACCGTTACAGGAAAACCTGTAAGAAAGTATACTAAAACTTCGCCAATATGGGGAGAAAAATTCGCACAGCCACAACAGGAAGTTAACCCACTTATAGCAGAACTACAAAGCCTGTACACGGAGGACGAACTAAAAGGGATCATAGGTCTTAAGAAAGATGCAGCACCAGTAGAGTTGGTGGAAATCGCGGCAAAGACAGCAGGACTAAAGAAAGAAGGCAATACAGGGTTTTTAATAGCGTCCGATTGGCACGTAGAGGAAACTGTAAAGGCCTCAACCGTTCTAGGAAAGAATGAGTTTAACCTAGAGATAGCCGAGAAAAGAGTAGTTAACTTCTTTGCTAATTCGGTCTACATGATACGTAAAAAGCCCGTAGATAATTTGGTTATCGGTTTACTAGGTGACTTCATAGGCGGCTTCATTCACGAGGAACTGATGCAAACAAACGGTTTAACGCCAATGGAAGGTATTGCCTTCGTAAAGAAGCTGATAATATCGGGACTTAAATATATGCACGACGAACTACCCGAACTGAAAAAGATCGTAGTAGTAGGAATATGTGGAAACCATACGAGAACCACGAGAAAAATGCAATTCGCCAATGGCTTTGCGATGAATCACGAATACTTCATGTATAAGGATATTGAGCAAACATTAACGCTTATGGGTCTTACAAAATTTGAGTACGTTATCCCCGAAAGCGAATTTGCGTACCTAGATATTTACGGTAAAAAGATTTTGTTCTGTCACGGACACCAGTTTAGAAGCGCTGGGGGTGTCGGGGGTATTTACCCGCCTATGCTCCGTTGGTTCGGGAAAATGAACCAAACAATCAAAATAGATAAGGCGGTGATCGGCCACTACCATCAAAGTATATGGACTAAAGAAATGTGTGTGAACGGATCAATAAAAGGCTATGATGCTTATGCACTAGGCAACGGGCTAGCCTTTGAAGAGCCAAAGCAAACATACTTCATTCTTAACGAGAAACGAGGTTTTATTTTCTACACTAATATTTTTGTAGACTAACTAATAAATACCGCCAATGTTAAAATAGTATAACATTTGCGGTATTATTTGTTTTATAAGAACTAAAGCCCTATCTTTGACGTTATTATAATAAACCAATAAACAATTAGATTATGCAGTACATGGGAAGCAAGGCAAGGTTTGCTAAATACATAGCACCGATAGTAAACGAGGCTCTGAAGAAATCAAACGGCGTGTTAGTAGAACCGTTCTGCGGGGGGTGCAATTTAACTACACATTTTGAAGGGAGGGTTATAGCAAATGACATAGACAAAAATCTTATAGCTTTGTTTAAAGAAGCCATTAACGGTAGGAAATTTCCCGATTTTGTGAGCAGAGAGATGCATGAGGAGGCAAAAAACGGGAATTTAGATGACGCGTTAACCGCCTATGTAGGCTTTTGCGCTTCATACGGTGGTAGATATCTCTCCGGGTATGTGGGAAACAACTTCCTCAAGGCTAATGGGACGGTCCAAAACTACCAGCGCGGAGCTATAAACAATTTTTTGCGAACGGTTGATGGCCTACGGGCCATGAGGGACTTAGAATTGTCAAGCCTACCTTATTATGATTTAGAAATAAAAGAGGGCAGCGTCGTTTACTGTGACCCGCCATATCTAGGGGTAACGGGATACAAGGCTGGGAAATTTGACCATGAGCGCTTTTGGAAGTGGGCGGAAGTCATTTCGGAGCACAGCACGGTATTTGTGAGCGAGTATACGACGCTATCCGACTTTTTTGTACCGGTGTGGGAAATGAACACTAGAGTACCAATGTCCAAAAAGGGAAAGAGAGCAACCGAAAAATTATTCATTAATATATTAAATTAAAAATTATGAGGCATTTATTTATTGACTTTGAAACATACAGTAGCGTCGATATAAAGAAGTCGGGTAACTACAAGTATTCACAAAGCAAAGATTTTGAAATACTTCTTTGCGGTTATATGTGGGACGAGCAAACAGAACCTACTATCATAGACCTAACAAACGAGGGTGAAAAGGTTTCCTTCATGGGTATGTTTAGAGCGATAGCAAACGACAGTAACGTTACGATAGTGGCGCACAATGCCCAATTCGAACGTATTTGCTTGAAGGCGTACGGTATTGATATTCCAGTAGATCGTTTCTTTTGCACGGCTAACATGGCTTTGTATTGCGGTCTGCCCCCATCTTTGGATGCCGTGTCACAGATACTAAACCTAAAGGACAAGAAGCTAGGCACAGGTAAGAACCTAATAAAGTTCTTTTCAGTTCCATGCAAAGCCACCAAAAGGAACGGAGGCATTACCCGTAATTTCAAGGAAGGTAACGAAAAGGAGTGGGACGAGTTCAAAGAATATTTGAAATATGATGTGCTTTCTGAAAAGGAAATTTTCGATAAACTTTCGGTATTCGAGTTCCCACAGTTGGAAAAGGATATCTATGCAGCAGACCAGCGTATAAATGACTACGGAATATTAGCAGATATAGACCTAGCCAACGCAGCCGAAGCCATGAACGAGGAGCACAAGGAACTAGTAAAGGCGGAAATGGATCAGTTGTTTGCAGAAGTCGGGGCAACCAATGTGAACACCTATCTGCACGCACTTACAGGTATTAAACCTAGTAGTCTGAATAAGAAAAGTATTCCCGAATACGTTGCAAGTCTGAAAGATAAACCCACCGAGATACAGAAAAAAGCAAAATATATGCTTACTTTGCGCTCCGAGGTAATGAAAACAAGCAACGCAAAGTACACGGCTATAAAGAATTGTATCGGTGACGGTGGAAGGATCAGAGGTTTGTTTCGTTACTATGGGGCTAACCGTACAGGGAGATGGGCCGGCAGGCTGGTTCAGTTACAGAACCTACCACAGAATCACATCGAGGATTTGGACGTAGCGCGTGATACAGCTAAAATGGGTGGTCTAGCCTTGCTAGGGCTTATGTATGACAAGCCAACGCACATTCTATCACAACTGATCCGTACAGCGTTTGTAGCCCCCAAGGGTATGACCTTTTCAGTAGCGGACTTTTCAGCCATTGAAGCTAGGGTCATTGCGTGGGTGGCACAGGAAAAATGGCGTTTGGAGTTGTTTGAGAACCCCAACAGTGATATTTACTGTGCTTCGGCTGGTAAAATGTTCGGGTACGAAGTGCATAAGGGCATGGCAGAACGTCAACAAGGTAAGGTAGCCGAACTTGCTTTGGGGTACGGTGGCGGTGTTAACGCGCTAACCGCTATGGACATCAAGGGCGCGCTATCTGACGATATGAAGCCTATAATCGTAACCAAGTGGAGGGAGGCCAACAAAGAGATCATAGGGCTTTGGAAAAAGTTGGAAACATGCGCTAAGAACTGTATCGGTACTAGACGGGAGCAAACCTACACGATAACAGATAAAGCAAGTATTGTTTTCAATTATGAAAAAGGTGCAATGACTGTTAAATTACCTAGTGGGCGAAAACTTTTTTACCCGTCCGCGCGTTTGTCCGAAAGAACCATACAGGGGGTAGACGGTGATTTCACGGTCAAGGATATTTCCTACATGGGACAGGATCAGATAACGGGCAAATGGACGAAGTTACACACCTACGGTGGAAAGTTAACGGAGAACGTTATACAGGCTATCGCCCGTGATCTTTTAGCCAATGCCATATTTAAAGTATTTGAGATGGGATATAACATAGTGTTACACGTACATGACGAGATAGCGGCCGAGATTAATAAGGACGGCACAGAACAATTCGTTCTAGACCAAATGTGCGATGCTATGTGCGACAAACCGAGCTGGGCGGAAGGGATAGCCCTACGGGCAGCAGGTTATTTAACTAATTATTACAAAAAAGATTAATGATTATGAGAGTTACAGATCTAAGTTTTAATGTTGCGGTGTCTAGTTCTTCAAACAGTAAGAAGTGGAAAAACATTTCTATGACGTGGGCGGAGATACAGGAACGGTTCGGGACAGCCGTACAGACCAAAGAAACACACAGGGAATTTATAAACCTACCGAAATCGGAACAAGGTCTTATAAAGGATGTGGGTGCGTTCGTAGGCGGTGAACTGAACGGTGAACGTAGAATTAAGTCGGCCATGCTGGATCGCTCGCTGTTGGCTCTGGATGTAGACTTTGGGGATGAAAATTTCCCTAGTCGATTCGAGGATATGATTAGTTGTGCGTTCATTATTCACGGAACACACAAGCATAACCCGAAAGTAGGTATGTACCGCTACCGTATTCTTATCCCCTTGTCTAGACCCGTCGACGGTGACGAGTACGAAGCACTTGGGAGAAAGGTTGCCGAGTTGACAGGAATAGACCTGTACGATAGAACTACGTTCCAGCCCGAACGATGTATGTACTACCCTAGCGTTTCCAGTGACGTTACATATTACTTCTACGATAGTAGCCTGTTCCGTGACAACGCTTTGGACGTTGACGAGTATTTGGGTATGTATGAGGACTACCTAGATACATCGGAGTGGGCATACCACAAAGACGAAAAGAACGAGGTCCGATCCCTAGTAAAGGAGCAGCAGAACCCGATAATGAAAACGGGAGTGGTAGGTGAGTTCTGCCGGGCATACACTATTTCGGAGGTTATCGAAAAATACCTGTCAGACGTGTACGAGCCATCAGATATAGGAGAGGACAGATATACGTATCTAGGTGGAACGACACACGGTGGTATGATCGTGTTTGACGATATGTTTGCAAAGTCGTACCATAACAATGACCCGATACAGGGAAACCACGTGTATAACGCTTACGATTTGGTACGTGTACACAAGTTCGGAAAAATGGATAAGGGAGACGACAAAAAGTCGGTAGCAATGATGCTGGAACTTATCGACAAGGATGAAAAGGTAGCAGCCATGCGACGGGATAACATCCTAGGCAAAGGCAAACAGGTTGCAAATGATATAGACGATTTTAACGAACTTGTCGGTGGCGATGACGAAATGTGCGATGAGGACTTTAATTTCGACTTTGACAGCAAGGGAAACATGAAACCCAATGCGAATAACATTTCACAAATTTTCAAGGCGGATCAAGCGTTAAAGGGTCTGATAGCAAAGGACGAGTTCAAGGATCGTATTATTCTTACTAGAAAACCAGCATGGAGAAACGGCTTTGCAGGTGACGATTTCAGAGACGTAGATTTTGCAGGTATTCGGGTACACATTGAGAACAAGTACGGCATATCGGCAGCCAATAAGATAGATGACGCGATACAGATGGAAGCCGAGAAAAACTCATTCCACCCTGTGAAAGACTATCTAACTAAATTGGTATGGGACGGAACGCCTAGGGTAGATACACTTCTTATAGACTTTATGAAAGCAGAGGATACATTATACACCCGCGAAGCCATGCGCATTATGCTAGTCGGCGCTGTACGGAGAATATTTAGAGCCGGTTATAAGTTCGACAGTATGCTGGTCTTACAGAGCGGACAGGGCGCAGGAAAAAGTAAGCTAATAAGTTTGCTAGGTAAGAGTTGGTTTAGCGATTCACTTTCAACAATGGATGGCAAAGCAGCGTACGAGCAGTTGCAGGGTAATTGGATATTAGAAGTAGCTGAACTTTCAGCCATGAAAAAGGCAGAAGTGGAAGGCGTAAAGAACTTCATATCAAAAACAGAGGATAACTTTAGACCAGCGTACGGACGTGTTACGGTGAACTACAAGCGCCAATGCGTGTTCTTTGGTACTACCAACCAATACGAGTTCTTGAAAGATACGACAGGGGGCAGACGGTTTTTGCCCGTAGTGGTAGAAGCCAATGAGCGGACGGCTGATCTATTCAAACCAGAAATGCAAGAGTACATAGATCAAGTTTGGGCGGAAGCCGTTAAGATGCACTACGACGGTGTTAGTACATTGTTATCACCCGAAGCCGAGAGTGTAGCTAACGATCTAAGAGAGGAACACTTGGAAGTAGATTCACGCGCAGAGGACATAGAACGTTACTTGGAGATGCGCGTACCTAGTGACTGGTACGACATGAATGCAGCAGAACGAAAAACGTACTTCGATAACTACGATCCTAGTATGATTCCCGATAGCTACGGTGTTGCCGACTTCGTGCCTACAAACGCTATAATGGTTGAAGTGTTCGGGCTAAGCACGGAGAAACGGAACGTACAAATGGGTAGAACCATTTCGGGAATAATGAACTCAATGAGTGACTGGGACAGATCGAAACGTAGGGCGTGCAAAGCGTATGGCAACGCAAACGGATATGTTAGAAAAGGTTCAGACTTAGACTTATTCAGCTAACAGAAGTTAACTAGGAAAAGAAAAACGGCTTTATTCATAAAGGATGTTAATAGAATATACAACCTATCGAATAAAGCCGTATCTTTGAAATGTCGGAAGGGAGATAGGTTGCTCTTACCAAAACTAGAAGCTAGACGCCCCCACAAAAAGGAAAGATTAAAAAGTGAATGGAATTTAATCACCGAGCCCCCAACCGACAATTTTATAGGCCAATTAAAAATAAAGATTATGATTACAACGGATTACATTTCAGAGATTATGCACACAGCGGCAACATTGCAGAAAGACAACCATATTTTCGTGTACCTGTCACCACACGTATCATCACTAGAGTTGATAGTATATATAGGCGGCTGGTGGTATGGCAGCAAGGATGTAGAAGGGCTTACCGTTTACTACGGAGATAAAAGCTACTTAAACCACGGAAACATTAAATCAAAGGTTGAAGAGTTCCTAAGCAAATATGCAAAATAAGGTTAAAGGGACGAACCTTTAAAACGCCCCCAACGTTATTACAGTATAAACCAATTAAAAAGAAAACAGTATGAAAACTTTAGGCGAAGTAATTGCAGTAATAGAAGCCCTCAACGGAGCTAGCTGCGGAGCAAAAATCAGATTAAACCGTATAGCGTCAGACAGATGGACGGTAGTGCTTGAACGTAGCGGGGCACTTAAAACATTAAGTACAGGAATAGACGTGTTAGAAGCATACAAAAAGAGTTTATAAACAAATTAAAATTTAGAAATCATGAAAAAGTTATTAGTGTTATTAGTGTTAGTTATGACTAGTGTATCAATGTTCTCACAAATTACATCAAACGGTAAACCAGAAGTTTTAAAGTCCTTTAGAATGGGGAACTGCAAGCTGATAAATACAGACGGTGCTATATCCATAGAGGCTACCGTACTAGAAGCAACCGGTCTGAAAATGACAGTACAGCTGGGGAATAAGGGTCAAGCGACGGCAATACTTCAATCAATGGTTGACTATAAACCGGCAAAGGGAGAAACGGTAAGCCTTAACAACCCGTCTGATAATGAAGCCGAGTATCGAAAGCTTATGGGAGATTGGCTTATACTAAGCAGAAGCAATATTACCAGCATATCAGTGACCAAGGGAGAAATGAAGAAAATGATAACAGCATTAAGCAAATAGCCATGAAAAAGAATGTGATTTTAATATCCATCGTTTGGGTGACCTTACTGTTAACGTTCAGTTTAAAAGCGTGTGTTTTATAAACCAATTAAAAATTAGAATTATGAAAGCTATCCAATTAACATTCGTGGTGAAAGGTATCGAACAGGTTGAAATTACCAACGTGAACCACATATCAAGAATTTTAGTAGTAAACGGTGCGCCATTTATCGGAATGGTAGGGCAGACATTCACGCGCCAAATAACCGTAGACAGTTACGAAAAACTAGTAAGAACCTTGCAAACAGTATAACAATGATAACCGTAATTAAAGTAAGATATTTTATAGATGGGGTAGGCAGGAACTACCTACCCGAAGTAAGCGAAAAAGTATTTGGTTCAATAACCAGTGCGCGGGAATTTTATAAGACAAAGTTCAATTCAACAATAATAAATTTAACTTACATATCATGAAAAAGTTTACAGTATCAGAAGCAAAAATGTTCCTAGAGAATGAGGGTAAAATAAATCAAGTTTTTAATTACAGTGACGAATATCTAGAGGGTTTTGTACAATACATTTTGGAGACTTGTAGCCAAAGAAAAGACAGGGACATATTAAGAGTTAGGGGTTGGTACGAGGTGGTTGGCTTCGTCCTAGAAATATATTTCCCACTGGAGACGGACGCGGACATACAAATAATGTTTGATGGTGACGTACGTGTGAGTGTAGACGAATCCACAGAGAGGGTCTTTCGTGATGGTCATTGGTATGAAATAGGTTACAAAAGTACCCAGGAGAAAAACAGGAGCACGGCAGGATTCGGTAGTGACCTGTATAAGGACAAGGACAAGGACAAAGAACCTAAAGAGGCCGTAGAGGATAAGGAAAATATACGTTCATACAACGTAGGCGCATCAGATTACGCGCAGCATAAGATTCAACCGTGGGACATATATCTAGACTATAATCTGAACCCGTGGGATGCCGATATTGTGAAGCGAGTATTGCGCACCAAGAAAACGGATACGAGAAAGCTAGACTACGAAAAGATTATTCACACTTGTAAAGAGCGTATCAGACAGATAAACGAGTATGGAAAGTAAGAAAATATATTCGGAGAAGTACCTAGAACGTACATTCACCGAGAAACTAAACAAAACGGGAAAATGTGAGGTTATAAAACTGTTATCCACTTTCGTAAAAGGTTTGCCCGACAGAATGGTTTTGTGCGCTGGCGGTTATGTAGGCTTTGCAGAGATTAAGACCACGGGAAAGAAGCCGACAAAGATACAGTTATACATTCACAGCAAACTAGAAAAGCTAGGCTATAAAGTGTTTGTAGTCTATGACGTGGAAACAAGGGATGCAGCGATAGATTATTTCTTAAACAAGGTTAAAGAGTAAACCTTTTGAATTACTCAACGTTATTACAGTATAAAAACAAAAAGTTATGGCTAAGATCAGTATTAAAGAAGCAAAAGCGAACGTGGAAAATTGTATTATGCTTTGGTTATCGCTATACACTGGCGCGATGGATGTGAAGCTAGGAGCGAAGCAAACAAAGCTAGGAGTTATGGCAGAACTAGCAGAGGAAATAGAACGGGATGTGAGGTACCTGTGCTGGCGAATGAACGTAGAACTCCCTACTGAAACGGACGTAAAGAGTTTAGCGGTTCACTATAAAAAATTTATTTACAAAAACTAAAAAACAATGGTAGAATATATTGACATTCAAATTAAGTGCCAAGGCAAACGGGCAGAAATAAAGATCAACGGCCGCAGAATAAAATCGTATTCAGATTACGAGGAAGTATTAAAGACCATAGATAAGAAAGCGTTAAGCACTTTATATAATCAGCTATCTATGGTAGAGGGAATAATTTGCAGCCAGTAAAAACTATGGGGGTGTAAAAGCCCCCACTAAAACTAAAAGATATGTTAGAAAGAAAGCAATTACATGATTATCAGCTACGTGCAGTAGATATGATAGAAGAAAACCCGT
>ERZ1024427.47-NODE-47-length-31999-cov-58.985224_pt1 | contig 31999 bp, 19 predicted proteins | sample MGYA00520783_ERZ1024427 | MGnify/ENA primary metagenome ERZ1024427 (study PRJEB33242, sample SAMEA3444285) | Homo sapiens | biome: Host associated; feature: Gastrointestinal tract; material: Stool | place: Uganda | collected 2011-01-01 ...
CTGTATATGCCATAGATCACCTCGTTTAGGTGTCCAGGATTTTGTCCGCATCCCCGTCCTTCAGTTTCTTCTTCAGATTGCTTACATAGTTGACAACATTTGTTACAAAGTTATTGGTAAACTGTACCTCAGCAAAGTAGTTATCCTTTTCAACACCATATCCAGGATCAAGACTGCATAATGTGTAGTTTGAGGTATGGACATCCATTCCAATGTATACTATCCTATTCATAGAGACCTTCCTATATGTATGCGGTAATTCCGCGATTCTGTTAAATAACATTCACAGTATATACGGTAAATCCACGTTTCTACATTTCAGCGAAGGTCTCGTTCATATTGTCTACAAAGTTTCAGATGATCTTTTAATAAGTTTGCACAGATCTTAAGATTGATTTGCAATGATCTTGAACTTTTGTTGCTGTGATCTTAAAAGAGGTAGGCAACGATCTTTAATTTTAGTTGCACCGATCTTGAATGAGTTTTGCAGAGATCCTGATTGCGTTTTACAGAGATCTTGAGTTTGATTTGAAATAATCTTGAGGTAGATTTCAGCTATTATCACTAAGACAATTAAGGCACTGCATGTATCAGTTAATTACACACAATGCCTGTAATGGATTTGATAAGATTCATTAAACTTAGCTTAAAAGTTGTGCTTTTAAAATTGTTAAGCTCTTATCTTCTAAAATCCCCTTTTATTAAGCATTGTCTTTTACAAAGTCAGTTAAAGCTTTATCTAAAAGCTTCATAGCTTCATCAACAACTGACTTTTTAATGTTTAAAGCAGGAGCAAGTCTTAATACATCGCCATGAGCGGTTAAGGTTAATAACTTATGCTTAAAACATTCTTTTTGCAAAGCACCTGACTTACCAGAGTATTTCTTATTTAAAACAAGACCCATGAGTAAACCTTCACCTCTTACATCATCAAAGACATGATGCTTTTCATCAAGTTTCTTGATTGAGGCTTTAATGTACTCAGATGTTGCTTTTACATTCTCTAAGAACTTCTTGTCACTTACCTTATCTAGTACATAGCAGCCTACAGAGCAGGCTAAAGCGTTACCACCGAAGGTTGATCCATGGGTACCAGGAACAAAATGTTTTGCAAAGTTGTCATAGGTTAAAACAGCACCAATTGGAAGACCTGAAGCTAAACCTTTAGCTGAGGTTAAGATATCAGGTTTAACAGGTGTTTGCTCATAAGCGTACAGAGTACCTGATCTTGCGACACCGGTTTGAACCTCATCAAAGATTAAAGCTGCGTGGTACTTATCACATAACTCACGTACTTTTACTAAGAAATCATCATCAGCTTTGATAATACCGCCCTCACCCTGAATAGGCTCTAAAATTACAGCACAGGTCTTGTCTGAAATGGTCTTTTCAAAGGTTGCAATATCATTGTAAGGAATATGGGTAATAGCAGCAGGCTTTGGTCCAAAACCATCTGAATAACTCTCCTGACCACCTACGGTTACAGAGAAGAAGGTTCTGCCATGGAAGCTGTTTACAAATGAGATGATCTCATTCTTATCTGCGCCATAGTCATCAAATGCTACACGACGAGCTAATTTTAAAGCTGTCTCATTAGCTTCAGCACCTGAGTTTACAAAGAAGACCTTGTCATAACCTGTAAGTGAGGTTAACTTCTTAGCTAATGACAGTGTGTACTCGTTACAGAAGATATTACTTACATGAATTAAGTTCTTGCAGGTCTTTTTAATTACCTTCTGAACTCCATCTGGAGTATGACCTAAACAGTTAACTGCAATACCTGAGGTTAAATCAACGTACTTGTTACCTTCATTATCAAAAACATATGAACCATGAGCCTTCTTAATAACCATGTTCATTGGGGTGTAACAAGGGAACATTACCTCGTCAAAAGTTTTTCTGGTGATTTTCATATTAGTTGTGATCCTTTACATTGTAGATATATGCCACTTCATCGCACTTTTCACGCTTTGGACAGTTTTCGCAGTCTTTTAAAATCTTCTCTGGCAGAGCTTCAATAACTGTTTTCTGGAAGCCTACTTTTGAGAAGAATTCAGGACTTCTTGTGAGCACAAATACTCTCTGAATGAACATCTTTGATGCACGCTTTAATAGGTAATTTACAATGGCCCTGCCCTGTCCCTGTCGCTGAATTACAGGTGATACACCTAATGAGCGTATTTCAGCTAAACCTGAGTCATAAACATATAAACAGGCACAGCCTACTACCTTGTCATCTTTGACACAGACAGCAAAAGTCTGAATACCACGGATGATGTCGTTTCTCTTACGAGGAAGATTCTGTCCCTGCTTTGCCCAGTACTCAATCATATCCATAAGAGAGTCAACATCAGCTAAGGTTGCCTGTCTTACGGTGAAGTTTGCTTTTTCCTGTTTTAAGAACACCTGATTTACAGTAACTAATGCTTCATTAACCTTAGCCAGATCCTCTTTTGACATTAACTTCTTGTCATAAAGATCAACGACCTTGTCATAAAGCTCTTCTAATGTGTTCTGTTTGATTTCATCTAATAATACAAATGATGATGAATTCTGATTTATAGGTGGCATATAGATGTGTCTCCACGATTTTATGTATATCGACTTTGCCTAAAAAATATATAAATGCCTGTTAATAGTTTTACTATGCTTTAAAGCCCACAGTACATATTAAGATTTCTTATTTTTAAATCTGACAATGTTTGTTTAAAAAGTTTGTTTATAAAAGTTATTTTCTAAAACATTGTCTTTTATGTACTGCAAATGCTATTAGACATTGAATACTGTGCCAAGCCGAGACCGGGAGATTAGATTTTTAGCAAGATTTGGATCTTTGAATGAGGCAATGTATACAGGCTTTTTGATAAGCTTGGTTGCATCAATTGCACTCTTTACTTTAACTGTCATGCCACCTGAGATAGTGCCATCTGCAATTAAAGCATTAACTTTATTTTCATCAAGCTCATCAATGAGCTTACCTTCTTTATCAAGAACACCTGGTACATCTGAAATGTAATACAGTGGAGCATTTAATACTCTTGCAATAGCTAAAGCTGCATCATCTGCATTTACATTGTACAGATCACCGTTATCATCGTGTGCTAAAGATGCGATGATTGGTGTATATCCGTTTTCAAGAAGTAAAGTAAGGTACTTTTTATCGTTAGGTTCAACGGCGCCTACCATGCCTAAATCCTTTGATAACTGTCTTACAGTGATGGTCTTACCATCACTTGCTAACATACCTAAAGCATTCAGACCGTTTTTAATGGCTAAAGCCTGTAAACCTTTGTTGCACATACCTGCTAATGCAGCACTGATATATGGCATCTGTTCACGAGGACTTACTCTTAAACCGTTCTTCTTTTTAACCTCAAGATTTAAAGCTTTAAACAAAGCATCAACCTCAACACCACCTCCATGAACAACTACTAATTTCTGTCCACGGCAGGCAGTGAAAAGTTTAGACAGTTCTTCTACACCGCCTAATGCTTTGCCACTTAACTTTACAACTACTGCGTTATCTAACATATGAGGTACAAACTATTCCTGAAATAGCCTTAAATTGTGATTCCGCCTGAATATGCAGGACGTAGTTTGATTATACATACGCTTTAATTTAATTTTCAAGAAAAGATTGGATTGAGTTGAAAATCACTGATTTGGTGCTAAGAAAAGATACGTGGCTATAGCTTGTTATTAGGATTAGCTATTGAGCTTTTTCTTGTGGACGCATTTTGAGAACGGTTATTGAACGTAGCTACGCTATGAGCAGAGGTTATTGCTAACAAAATTTTGAATCGAAGAGATTTAGAGGTCTGTCTAACAAGATCTTATCTACACCTTAGTACGGCGATCTGTGAAAGTTATAATTAAGTCTGAACTCAATTACACTTGTAGCAAGATCGCCTCTATACTTGCATTGAAAGACCAAGAGTGTATTATGGATATATAACTCCAATGATCTTTTTAGAAGATTGCAATCATTTTTACCAGTTTAATTTGCCGTATTCTTCACAACCTCTTTGATTTTTTAAATCGCATGCCTTTCCAAAATAGTATTTTGCTTTTAAGTTATCTTTATTAGCGCCTCTTCCATAATAATATGCATACCCTAGGTTTGCACAAGCTAATCCATTATTTAGATTGCATGCTTTTTCATACAATTGAATAGCTTTGAAGAAATCCTGTTTTACTCCCAGACTATTTTCATAAAGAATTCCAAGGTTGTTGCATCCTGAAGGGTCATTAAGATTGCAAGCCTTTTCATACAGAGATTTTGCTTCAAAATAGTCCTTTTTAACTCCAGTGCCATCACTGTACATAATTCCCAAGTTAAAGCATCCATTTCCTGTATTTAAAGAACAAGCCTTTTCAAAAAGGTTCTTAGCCTCAGAGAAACTTTTCTTTACACCTCTTCCTTGACTATATAGAAAACCTAAGTTTGAACAGCCTTGTCCATAACCAAGATTACATGATTTTTGATACAGTTTTTTGGCCTCAGAGGAATTCTCCTTTACACCTTTTCCTTCATCATATAGGTAACCTAAGTTAGAACATCCGCTACCATCATTTAAATTACAAGCTTTTTCATACAAATCTCTAGCCATCAAATAATCTTGATTAACTCCATACCCTGCTTCATATTGAGCTCCAAGATAAGAACAGCTGTCTGCAATATCAAAATTACAAGCTTTTTCAAAATATTCTTTGGACTTATAATAATCTTTTGGTATTTCACTACTTTGTGTATACATCATACCTGCAAGATCACATCCAAACATATTATTTAACGCACAAGATTTTTCTAAAAGATCTTTTGCTCGATAATGGTTTTGATTTACACCAATTCCTTTTAAATAATACTCTGAAGCTCTAAAGCATCCGTCAGAATTTTCTAGCTTACAGGCTTTTTCAAAAAGTTCTCTTGCTTTTTGATCATCTTTATTTTCACCTTCATAATAACTTAAAGCTAATTCCATACAGCTTTTAGCATCGTTTGGAAGGTCATCAGTTTTCTTTTCTTCAACAACCTTAGTGTTGTTATTAGTATCGCTGCTTTTAAAAAAGTCTAAACCTGTTGAGCAAGAACTACAGAATAGTCCAGCAAATACTATGGTTGAGATTATTTTTGAGTTCATATATGTTCCTTGTCTATTAAAGATAGACTATAAAATTAGACTTTTAATGAAAATCGTCACTGACCAAATTATCAATTTCTGAAAGTGACGATTGAATTTCAGGTAAAGATTAAGTTTTAAAGAAGTTGTATTACCTAACACCTTGTAAGATCTTGTTAACTCTTGCGTAGTTATCACAAGCCTTTTGGAAACCAAGATCACAGCCTTTACCATAATACTCTTTAGCTTTACCGTAATTTTGCTTTACACCTTTACCTTCGTCATAAGCGAGTCCAAGCATATTGCAACTAGAAGAATCGTTTAAATCGCAACCTTTCTCTCCATAAGAAAGAGCCTCTTTATAATCAAGCTTAGTTCCTATTCCAAACAAACTATAATAGGTTAGCAAACCACAGCTATACCCACTGTTGTTTTCGCAACCTAATTTTGCATACTCAATTGATTTAGAATAATTTACTGCAACACCGTCTCCATTCATATATGCGCTTGCGATGTTCGAACAGCTTATGGATTCTGGATCTTTTACTGAACAGGCCCTTTTGTAAACTTCAACAGCTTTTGTCATATCTTTTTTTACACCTATACCTTTTGATAGGTTATATCCATAATTAGTGCATGAACCAGGGTCATAATCTTTATCAGCATAGCAACCTTTTTTATAGTAATAATTTGATTTTATAGGATCTGCTTTTACATGTTCTCCATTTCCAAATTCTAATCCTGATTGAAAACAAGCCACATTGTTAGTTCCTGTTTCACACAATGCAGTTATTATACGTATAGCTTTTTCTTTACTGTGTTTTTTGTTCATCTTCAAGAAATTGTCATACATCAAACCGCATGAATCTTGAGGATAGCTATCATTACTGCAAATTAACTTATAAAGCTCTTCAGAAGCATCTTTATTTTGCTGATTTAACTCAAAACCAATTCCATTTTCTCGGTTATATGCAAAACTTACACATCCATAGAAATTTCCTATTTCACAGGATTTTCTATAGTATTCATTTGCTTTTTGTATATTTTCTTCCACCCCTAAACCTGACTCGTAATTTTCACCAAGATAGAAACAAGCTTTTCCATCTGGCAAGTTATCAGCATTACAAGCTTTACTGTAAAGTCTGTTGGCCTTATCGAAATCAACACTTGTTCCAATTCCTTTTTCATTGTTTTCTGCCAAAATTCTGCAGGCTTCTGATTTAGGAAAATCTGAACTACAGTTAATTTCTAATAGCTCATTGGCTTTTTTATCATTTTTTTCTCTATTACCATAACTTATAGAAGTTAAATACTCTTTTGCCTCAATTAAACAGCTTAGAGCATCTTGCTCACAAGTTTTTTTAGAAAATTCAAAAGATTTGTCTAAATCTTTTGTTACAAATTTACCTTCTGTGTAAATTTTGGATAAATTTACACAACCAGATGACCAGTTTGAAGAGCAAGCATATTCGTTCAATGCAATGACTTTATTTGCGTTTTTTTTGTCTCCATTGCCATTTAAATACAAATCATCAGCAAGGCTTAAACAATCATAAGCATATTTGTCTAATAGGCAGCCTTTTTTTAGTAAAGGAATTCTCTCTTTGACATTGCTTTCATTTCTTCCAAATAAGTCAGTAACAATACTACTGAATGAAGAACTTCTTTCTACAGCTAATTCTATATATTCGATGACCTTTGACTTATTTTCTTGGTGTTCTACGTCGCCACGATAAAATTTAGCTAAGTCTTTGCATGAGTCACTATCACCAATATTGCATGCCTTTTCGAGGTATGTGAGTGATAATTTTTCATCTTTTTCAATCTTTTTACCTTGCTTATAAAGATCAGATAAAAATGTACAAGCTGGAATAATGTTGCTATCACAGGCTTTATTTAGAAGAGTCAAACCTTCTTTTATATCACTATCATTTGGAAAATCTTCAACAAAGTGCATTTCACCTTCAAAAGTACAAGATCTTTCATCTCCATTTTGACAGCGAGCTTGAATTTTTGACATTACAAGATTTTTCTTTTCAGATGAAGACTCGTCTTTATACTCTTCCATATATGAATCAAGGCAATAATTGTCGTAGCCCGATTCACACTGCTTCTTAATACCCTTTTTATACAGTTCTTTATAATGTTTTGCTAGTTTGTCATCATACTTCAAAATGCGAGAAAGCCAAGTAATAGACCAGCTATCACTCAACTCAGAACATGCTAGAACAGAACCATTCTCACAAGAATTTTTTATCTTTTCAAAAGCAATATCTGACTTTTCCTTAAATAAGTCATATGAAGCTAACTTGTAACAGCTATCAGGAGAGTTTCCGCTCTCACATTTCTCCTTTAAGCTTGAGGCTGACTTATCATAGACGCTATTGACAAGTTCCAAATTCTTACCTTGGAATAGAGCTTTATTAACATACAATCTTCTGCATGCCTTATGATTATCTTTCTGACATTGATCAACCCAAATATTTACAGCTTTTTGTATATCTCGCTGAGCTAAATGATTTGAACTATAAATATCAGCAAGTTTCATACAAGATTCATCATCATTAGCCTTACATTTTTTATCTAACTCATCAATTCTAGCTTTCATTGAACTAGATAATTCTTCAGTAGGCATCTCATCCTTAAAAAGAGAAAGGACCTTTTCAAATTCAGGAGAGGTCTTTTCTTCAACTTTAGGGTATTTACTACATGAAGAGACCAATATTGAAGCTAACAATATTGTGCTTACGTAGGCTATTTTTTTGTTCATCTGACATACCTTTGTTTAGTTATATTTATCTTTGAATATGATTCATTTCATTGTATAAACTGAAATCAGTCTTTTTTGCGTGACACTACAAACTTCCTAACCAATCATCAACCATCTTAATAAACCTTGGTTTTCTATACTTAATATCAAACTCTGATACTTGGATGACATCTTTTTCAATTTTTGGTTTAATCATAGAAGGATAGACTACAAGTTTAATTTTATTATTTTCACAAATTAAATAGACACCTTCATTTTCAAGCTTAATATCTACTTTTGAACCTAAAATTGCTTCATATTGATACACCATATCAAACTGATCGTTTACTGATTTGTAATCAGGAACTGTACCGTCAATTCCCCAATTTAATAAGTCCACACCTGCACGACGGTCAAGATCTCCCTGAACATAAGTATTCTTATAGTGCTTGATACACTCATAACAAGCTGTATCACAGTGGCAATCAGTCATAATAGAACGAGCCTTTTCTAAGAGTTCATTTGATATTTTCCCTAAGCCACTACAGTAGCCAGCTCCACTTGATAATTGATCGTACATATAAAGATCGATATATCCAGAAGAGTCTTTAGCTCTTAATCTATAGCCTGTCATCAGCTCAGATATATCGATATCTAAGATATTAGCGGCAGCCAATCTCAAAGCTTCAGCGCATGACTGTGCAGCCCTTTTTATCCAAAATGCTTCTGATAAATCAAAGGCAATTTTAGCTTTTGGCAATTCAATTTCAAAAACAAAAACATCTGTAATAAAGTCATATCCTAGATTAACAAATGACTCTATTTCATGTTTATGTGATTTAATAAACCTGTTAGGTATATACATATGCTTTAGCTGAGCATCAGTTGTATCACTTGGTGCTGCAACACCACACGTTTTACAAATTTTAAATCCTTCAGATTTATAGCCCTTGTTAAGCATGATAAGTCTTTGATCTTTTCTTGATGATTGCTTTATAAAACTACAACCTGACAGAGTATGTAAATCATCAGAAGACGGAACCGTTGAATAAATTGGAGGTTGTACAGCTGAATATTTTTCATTTAACTGTGTTTCATAAATCTCTTTACCATTTTTTGGAATAAATCCCCAAGGTATCAGCATTTTGATATTTCTTGTCAATTTAAGATTTCCACAAAATGGGCATTTAGAGAAATTATCTAATTCAATATCAAACCATCCACACTTTTCACATTTTGAAACAGTTTTGTAATAATTTTTGTCTTCAAAATATTTTGGTACCGAACTAAAAATTTGATCTGAACGATAAGGAGTATATATTCCTCCTATTTCGTAGACTTTTTTATCTACAACCAGTCCTCTCCCCGGCGCATACTCACTGATCGCAACATCTAATGATCTTTCTATGTGATATTTTTGCTTGTACTTTTCATTTAGAATGTATGTGCTGACAACATTTTTAGGAAAAGAATATGATGGGATTACACCTTCATCATACATTGAATCCAGAACAGATTTTCCTCCTTTTCCGTTTTCATCCAGATCATACAATTCTGGGTGTCTTTCAAACTTATCTTTTAACTTATATAGCTTTTCTTTGATATTTGAGTATATATCTGAAAAATCATATTTTTCGGCATTTGCTACAACACTGACAGGTAAATTATTACAACTTATCCGTTGAGTATAAAGCTTTAAGTAATCACAAAATTCATCATAATATTCATTGATAAAATCTGCTGTATTCATTTCATCAAGACTAGAGTCGTTCTCTTGCAGAAATTCTTGTATAGCCAACATTGCTACATGTCTTTCTACAAGTTTTTGACTGTCTGTATCTATCCAAGGGGTACGAGGCTCTCCTGTAAACATTGGTTCTGGATTTTTAAAATAAAGGGTGTCATGAGGACCATCCTCACAATAGGTAATAATTGTTGATAGACTTGCACCTCGACGACCCGCACGACCAGCTCGCTGCTGGTAATTTTCTCTGGTTGGAGGGATGTTTCTAAGTCCTACACAAACAAGAGAACCAATATCGATACCAACTTCCATGGTAGTGGTACTACTTAATATGTCCACTGGAGACTCATTTTCACCTACGATATCTTGGAACCTTAACTCATATTCTTCTGTTTTAGCCCATAACTTGTCACGCTGATCTTTATAAGAAACCTGAGCAGTGTGTTCTTCTGTATCAATTGAAAATAAACGCTCATTTTCATTTTCTAATACTTTTCTGATAGGCTCAGACCAAAACTTTAAGGCATTTCGATCGGTATCATTTAGTTCCCGAATTTTATCTGAACCGCAATTTGGACATTTATTGCATAATTTATAAGGTGAAATATCAGAGCAAGTATCGCACCTATACCATGTATGTTTAGGATCAATTTTGGCTTGAATTTTTCTTAAATCGACAAACTTGTTCCGACTTACTTTTTCATCAAAATAAGTATCAAGAAAAACACTGTCTAAAGCGTAATGCAAAGCTTCTCTTAATTTTTCACTTTTATCTAAATCTAAAATATTAGTTAGATTTTTTGAAAAAGACCAATCCTCACTCAGACCAACTTTTAACCTATCATAAAGGGGTCTTACAGCTTCCCTTACGTTCATATCAATCGTTTGACCTAACGCTACATTTTTGTCAAATATGTCTCTGATCCACGCACTAAATATTTCTCTGTAATGTTGCTGATTGTTTTTTAAATCTTCGGCATACTCATTTCCTAGTTTCTCAAAAAGAGCACCTCTGAACTTATTCCAAAAAAGGTCTGTTGGTTCTAACCACATTGTTGCAGTATCAAAAAAAGTATTGTAGCTACCTGCAAAAAGTCTTAATAAATACTCTTGCATTGCACTAGGTGCGTTTGACAAAGTTTCGGTAGGAATATCAGACTCAGGATCAAGATCCCAATCGTATTTTATCTCTGTTTGTAACGAATTGTAATTTTGACTGTCTTTTAATATCTTTTTTCTACTTGCTCCACTAAAAATTTGAGTCTTCTTTTTGGCAAGACTTTTACACAAAAAACCGTAAAGTCTGTCTAAATTTTTAGCATCTTTATTTTCACATTTTTCTTGTTCTTGAACAGCTAAAGCAAATAGCTGTCTTGATAGAGTGTAGTCAGATGCTTTAGACATTTCTAAAGCTAACTTAGCAGCTCTTGAACGGCTGTCTGAGAACAAAAGAACTTTTCTTCCTTCATTTGGATATTTCTCAGAAATTTTACTTCTAACTGCTGGTTGTAAAGAAAATGCTTCTTTGATTAAAGAGTAAAAAGCCAAGTTACCAATGGTTTTAAATGAGGTTAATTTATGACCTCTATCTAACGTATGTTTACAATGGGGACAAATCGAAAAGGAAATTTCATTCTTATTTTTTAATCTAATATCATCTGAGTTATAGAATAACTTCAAGACTTTTTCTCTACCATCCCAAGAATCATCTCCAAGATTTAAAAAACCAGTTTTGGAATCGAGATAACAAGCTTTTATTTCATCTTTTGAAGCCTTACTAAAATCGTTTTCTGGAACATATAAATATATTTCTAAAAGGTCGTTCTCTGAATATGAGTTTGTATAAGGCCACAAATAAACACATTTTTTATTTGATGAAAAGTCTTCTTTACTAATAAAACCTTTTAAGAACAAAGCTCCACATCGTCTATCATTGTATAACTCGTAAATAACAGAACAACATTTTTGACAAGAGTTTTTTCCAAAAGCAGATAAAGATACTTTTCCAAGCGTTACATTTACATCTTTTAACCTATCTGGACAATTAGGATTAGTACAAGCTAACACTCCTTTTATTCCCCTAAACAGCATATGCATTCTTGCAGGGAAAAGAGTTAATCCTTTTTCATTTTTGGCTAGCGGAGCTATCGCTAACAATACTGAAAGCGCTTTATCTTTCTCAGCATATTCGATAAAAACGTCAGGAAATATCTCATTTTCTAGAAAAACAAATGATCTTGCAGTTCCCTGACATAGCTCAAAGAGCTTTTCAAATTGAGAAAATTGTCTTAAATGTTTATATAACCACCGTTCTGCATCTTCAAATGAAGACCAATTCTCATATTCCGGCAATCCTTTAAAAAATGAATTTAAAGATTTCAGGCCGTCTTCTGAATCTGCTTCAAAATCACCATCACTGAATTCTATGAATTTATTAAAAGGGATCTCTACAGTATGATCATTCTTATAGCAGATCTGTTTTCCTGTAATATGCTCAAATTTATTCGTTAATTCTGCGCTTGTAAGCTTATTTGCAAATTCTTGGATTTCATTTTCAGAATTAGAAGGCATACTTGCAGTGGTTAAAATAAACTGAAGCTTATTTCTTGGAATACCAAGTTTTATTAGTAACCTTCTGATTAGTAAAGAAACTTCTCCACCAAAAGAGCCTCTGTACATATGAGCTTCATCAATTACAAATAATAACTTATTATCGTCACTTGATTTAAGCCATTTTTTAGTACTTGCCCAAATACTTGATTCTATAGGACGAAGAAGCATTAACTCCATCATTGAATAGTTGGTTATTAAAATATCAGGACATACTTTCATCATCTCAAAACGAGAAATCATCTCCGCATCATCTTCAGATGTTTTATGTGTTCCCTCATTTAAATTTTTAATATACTCTGCCAAATTTTTCTTAGCAGGGATCTTTCCCTGCTGTTTGAGTTTTGAGATTAACTCAGAATTTTCAGATGATTCATTAAAAATAAGAGCTGAAAGACTTGTAGCTAACCGCCTATCCTCTGTTTTATTTGATTTTTTTCCTGGATATGGTGTTCTTCCTGTATACATGCCAAATTGAGGTCTTCTGACATCATATCCACAAGATTGTCTTAAAGAATTTATAAAATCATCATTCTCACATCCAAGCATTCTCCTCAGTCTGCTTAACTGATCACTAACCAAAGCATTCATAGGATATAGAATAAGAGTTCTGATACCTCTTTGATTTTGCCAGATGTTTTTATGTTGATAAGCTTCGTTTGACAGCTTGGCTAAAATCGGCCACATAAAACATTCTGTTTTACCAGAACCTGTACCTGTCGAAACAAAGAGATCTTTTCCTTCAAGAAACTTCTCTAACGACTCAATTTGATGAACATAAGGAGACTTATGAACTCCAATATTACAAGATGAAAGATCTGAGAAAAGCGACTTTAACCAAGGATCTATCTTTGAAGATTGTTCTATTCCATTTTCTGTTGACTGGTAGGCTGGCGATGATTCAATATAAGGCTTTTTAAAAAGAACATCTTCCTTTTTCAGCTCTGTATCAATAGCTTTAAACAGAAATTGATTTTTACTAAAATACTGCGACTTAATATAGTTAGAAATTGCATTACAAAGCTCATTGAATACAAAAATAGCTGAATTTTTCATAAGTCACCATCGGTAAAGACATACCCTGTTCGTTCAAGAATTGTCTTAAAACCAACAAATACATCTATGTGCATAATTCTATAAAAAACAGAATTTTTAATTGGCCAACTGTATAATTCAAAAAAGTTTTGCTCAGCAGGTGGTAATAGATATCCAAGCTGAATAAAAGCCAATTGATTAACTGTACGGAATTTTATAGTTGGCAACGTCTTGTTAGTTTCCAAAATTGCTCTTGCTAAGGGAATATACTCAGTTCCAGAACAAAAGTACTCACAAAGATTACAGAATTTAATTTTGTTATCTTGTCTTTTGGCTAGATAATATCGTCGTGAGTTGATTTTGTCTTCTCTAACTAAGTTTATTCCTTTATCAGAATAAACTTCTTTATCTGTCCAATATTTAGTTCTATTTTGTATTTTCAAAGATAAATATCGTAAATTGAATTTATCAATGTTATCGTTCTCTTTAAATATTGAATTTTTCAATATTGCTTCATAAAGAGTTTTGCAAGATACTTTTGAAAGACCAAACATATCTTGAACTTTATTAGCTTGTAACAAATTGTTTGGTTCATTAGAAGTGGTATAAATTCCGGCTCCACTCATTTTATAAGAAGGACTGTATACAGTGCTTCTAACAAAACTTACTTTTCCTACAGTAGCTGTTTTAGAAATAGAAGCTTTAACTTTATTATTTTTGTGATAAAAGAACCCTGCTTTAAAATAAAGTTCATAGACATTCTCTATAAGAAAATTATTTGAATTTTCATCACAGTTGTCTAGGCTATTAAAATCATTTTTATTTTCTGAACTGTCTAAATTCACCTCATTGTTTGAAGATTTTTCTAGACATGAAACAATATCTGCAACTCTAATTTTCAAATGCTGAACGGATACTTCCCTACTACCAACATTACATTGATTATTTTCTGAAAATTTAAAATCATTATCATGAAGAGACATAAGTCCATTCAAACATCCTACACTGTATAAATACATATTAGGAAGATTAACAAGATCTGTGTCGATCTTATTGCTCTTATCGATATTGCATAGAATTTCCCCAACTTCTTTCAAAAACTCTATTTCAGTCATTATATGATCCTAATATCTCTTTCAGGTCTCTTAAATGCCATTCGTTGTCGAAAGTCTTTTCAAGTTGCTGTTCATCCAATTTTCCTGTTGCATATAAGAAAGGAACAATAAATAATGCGAGAAAATCATTATCAGACATATTCGAATCATTAGCTTTTATCTTTCTAGCTAACATCTGATATCTTTCAGAAGCATTAGAGGATATTTTACTTAGGATTTGCTCAAGAGCTAGAAATAAAGATTCATTTGAATCATCATCTTCATAAGGAATCTGAGAATCACCTTCATTCTCACTCTTTAATTCATATAAGGTAGGTTTAACATCAGCCCATAGTGAGGTTATTGTTACTTTTGGCTTTGAATAATCAATGAGTTTATTTGTAAATATTGGCAAAAAGTACGAATAAACACTGCTTGGCTCAATATTTAGATCTTCAATAAAAGAATGAACCAAGATAAAGAATTTATCTGAAGAATCTGATATTGATGACAATTTATCAATCCAATTTGATTCAAAAGGATATTTTACAACTATTACCTTTGCCTTTAATGATTCAATATTAGATTGAACTGTTGGCTCATAAGAATTTGAGCAATCAAGAACAGCAGCTTTTGCTCCATGAACAATGTAAGAATACATGTGAGCAATCTGTTCTGAGTACTTACCACATATAATCAAATTTTGGTGCAATTTTTCACATAAGAACATGGAATAAAACAAAATCGAACTAAATTCAGTTTTAATATTTAATTTACTAAATCTATTTTTGGCACATCTTAACAAGTTATCGAATTTATCAATTTGGGTTGCTAAGGTATTTTTGTCGTCAAGGTAGCTATCTTTTACTAAACCTATTGAATCAGAATTTTCTACGTTGATTGGAAGCATAGTTCCACTTCCAAAAATTGAACGATTTAACAGCGTTGAAGCAAGAGCCTCTGGAACAGATTTTCTTAATTCATCGAGTTTACTTTCAAAACTGTTTGTAAAGTTCTTTTCAAATTGGCTTAAGGAGTCTTTTTTATCTTCTAGACGTTGAATTTCTTTTTCTAAATTTAGCTTTTCTTCTTGCCTAGAATTTAAAAGAGATTCTTCACTTTGGAGCGCTGTTTTAATGTCTTGAAGTTGATTCTGATAGTTTAATTTAACCTCGTCTAGAAACTTATTTCTGATAACCTCACTGTTCTTAACAATTTTAAATACTAAATCTTCAGAAAATGATTCTTTTTCACTATCGAGATAATTCTTAATTTCTGAAACTTTGTCAATCAGCTTGTCCTTTGAGAACCCAGTTTTTAGTACTAGTGATTCAAAGGCTGAATTTTGACAGTTCATTTCTTTCAGAAATTTTGAAAAAGCCTTCTTATTAATTTTTGCATCCGAATTTCTATTTTGCTCTTTATAAATAGAATTAAGATAGTTTATTATCTCTTTTAAACAAATTTCATCTTCACTTTGGGTATGTACAATCGAACATTGTTCTGTGATTTTGGTATACTTATAAAAAGACAAAGTTTGCTTGTGCTCATCAATGTAATTTTCATAATTAACACCTTCTTCCAGAAAGAGACCATCGAGAGTCAACTTATCTTTCCTAAGCGTATATACAGAGCCATAACACTCAAAATCAAATTTATTTACTAGAAGCGAGTTTACTTTTTGCTCACCATTAATTTTGCGAGGTTTAATAAAAAAATCTTCTGACTCAGAATTTAGTCCAAAATCCCTTGATGTGATTCCATCATTTTGAAGGTGATCAATAAACTCGAGCATTGAATTAAAAGACATCGAAATATGCTTTACTTCATATATATGAAGATCTTGCCTTTTAGATGGAGAACAAAATGGTCTGCTTTCATTTTTTAAGTTTTTAACTACGTCAAAATCGAAAATTGCTATAAAATTATTGTTCTCATATCTATCTTTGGAATTAAGTCTGTAATGGTACGGTTCTATTCGCAGATTAGGACCAATCTTTTTACATTTTTGATCATATACAGCTAAAGGATGAAGCTTTCTCTTATTATCTTTAGGATCGATATAGTACTCACAAAGTAAACTGAAAGTATCTCCAATTTTGATTCTATTATATTCAAAAACATTGTCTTCAAAAATATTCTCAAGCATCAGTTACCTCTTTTTTTTCAATTCGTATAAAAGATGTAAAGCTTTTTTTGGAATTATTCCTTTAACATAATACCGTGCAAGTATTCTTTTCAGTTGCTTAGGAATGAAGTTAACATCGGATATCATATTCAGATACCTTCGTTCAAATTTCACTAATGAACCATGGTCAGATGATAAGACTTTCATCATCTTTTTAAGAATAAATGATGTGTTCTCATCAAATTGATTGTCTGTCACATTTTCTTGTATGAAAGATATCTGCCAAACACAATCTTTTCCGTACATGATTTGGACTTCCATGCCTTTTTTAATAACATCGTTTGGGATCGAGACTTTATTAGATTCCGCACAAAAACTTTTTTTAAAAATAGGAATATTGTTAATTAAAAATATAATTTCACCATCGAACTCCGGTGAAAAATAAAGGCCTTTTGCAGAGGGAATTTCAACTGGTTCTATTTGACTCATTACAAGATTGCCTGTTTCATCTTTTACTTTAACACTGAATTGAGTAAAACTAGACCGTGAAACAAGATCTGAAAAATATTCTTCTGTTACAGAATTACATTTTGAATCATTACTTGTCTCTCTTTGCACAACATAACCTGTTAAAGACGAATAGTCTTCATTGTATTGGGCAACTAAATCATAAAAATGTTCTTCACAAAATAATTGTATTTCATTATTTTCTGAAAAGGCTTTTATTCTTAAAAATGGAGGCCAAAGAATAATATCAGGAATATTCTTAAAAACAGGAACAGGATAACTATGATCAATTAGAAGCTGAACCAATTGGCTGTTATAAGAAATAACACCTCTTATTAGAAGATAATTACCACAACTAGACAAGATAGAACTTTTTGGATATAGTTTAAAGACTGACTTTGATACTAGTTCTTGATTTACCCAAAATAAGTAAGATCGACCGTAAAATAATTTCGTTTTTCTGTTCTTATCTATTTTTTTAGGTAATGGAGAATCAGTGAAAACAGTACAATCTTTGTATAAACAATCAACTTCTATAGGATCCTTTCCATTTTCAAAATCAATAAGTAACTTTTCTGAAGGAATAAAACTCAGATCAAACTGTTCTTTTAATAACTCTGATCTATTGCCACTACAGCTCAAATTATAGATGTTTGAAAGAACATCAACATTACGAGATTTTGCTTGTGGATCCTTAAAAATAATATGCTTAGCTGTTTGAAGATCACCAACAGAATCAATAAGTCTCTCTAAAATAATTACTTTAAAGTTAACAATATACTTATTTATAGAACTGATTCTTAATTCGATGTAGGGACCGTTTTTAGAAGATTCATTTTGAGATGAACTTCCATTGCTTTCTTCAGCTTCGATTTTTAATGGACAAGCTTCAGAACCATTTTTATGTCTAAAATGTGGCTGTTGTTTTCCATCTTTTCTATTATTAACAAACGTAAGTAGCTCTTTACAACGTGGACATTTAAAAAGATACGAATCAGAGTGTACAGTACTCGCATATCTTTTTCTAGCTTCTGCTACAGTTATAGGTCTCCATCCTTTTTCAGGATCATTATAAAGAGCATTTATCATTGATAACTCCTCAAATAAGAGAGAATTACTTTCTCAGTGAGTTGTAGATCTCTTCAGCAAATAGACCTAATACCTCTTTTTTCAAATCTTCATTCTTCATAAGAAGAGAGAAAAAGTCTTTATTTTCTGCATAGCCATCTGCAAGAGCATCATCAACGTGATCAAAGTAAACCAAAGAAAAATCTTTTTCTGTATTATTCTTAGCACTATCCCTTAGATCATCTGATTTTTTCATTTGATCCCTGATTACATAAGCAGCACGCATTGCCACATCTGTATCAAAGTTAGTACCAAATCTTGAGTTTATTTCCTCAATTATCTCAGATAACTTTTCTTCTTTGGTTGGAGCCAATTTAATCGAATCTGCAACAGGAAGCTTTACGATTGGATTAGGATTTACTTTTGTATTGGTGTGTTCTCCACTTACCTTTTGTTTAAAGTTTGTAGCTTTTAGTTTTCCTTCTAAACTAAAACTAGGATCTTCAACTCCGTCTTTTATCATAGGAAATAGGTAACTGTAATAGTTATATTTTTTGTGAAGTTCAGGATCACTAAAAGTTGTAGCTTGAATTAAGAACTCATAAAAACGCAGAAAATGGCGTATATCCATTATGCATTCTTTTTTCTTTTCGTCTTCTAAAGATTCTATTTCTCGAACAGACTTGCTCAATATTTGAAGCAAACTTTGAGCGTAATTTTTCTTTGACGCCTTCAGCTTTTCACCATAAAGGATTTCATTAAATAGATCCACGTCGTATTGAAGCACAAGATAATAACCATCAAGTTTTGCTTCAATATCATAGATGGCATTTGGAGTAAGACCGCTAGATAGAATTGTTCCTGAATAGAATTTTGAGAACGACTCTAGTATATCTTCATAAGAATTCGAAAAGTCTAAGACAAAGCAGTGCTTTTCATAAGGTGGACAAATACGATTCAACCTACTTAAGGTCTGTACTGCAGTAACTCCTTTTAGCTTTTTCAATACATACATTGCACATAGTTTTGGTTGATCAAATCCTGTCTGGTATTTATCGGCCACCAATAGCACGTTATATTCGTCTGTATTGAAACGATCTGGTAGAACATTTTCAGGGAATCCATTTATTCCAGGTTCTGAGTATTCTGTTCCACCGATTGTAACCTTTCCAGAAAAAGCAACTAAAGCATGTATATCTTGATAACCATGTTTGGTTACATAGTTTTCAAAAGCTTGTCTATATTTAACTGCAGCTTCGCGGGATGAAGTTACAACCATAGCTTTAGCTTTACCATCTAGCTCAGACATAACCTTTTCTTTGAAATGCTCAATTATAATTTCTACACGCTGAGCTATATTCTCTTCATGAAGATCAATAAATCTTGCAATCTGCTTTTTGGCATTGCCTGATTTCATTTTAGGATCTTCAGCTATAGTCTTATTTAGCTGAAAGTATGTGTCATAAGTTACATAATTCTGAAGAACATCTAATATATAACCTTCTTCGATCGCCTGTTTCATCGAATACTGGTGGAAAGGAACCTTTTGACCTTTTGTATTTTCTCTTCCGAATAAGGCTAATGTTGTTGCTTTAGGAGTTGCTGTAAACGCAAACATAGATACATTTGGTTGTTTACCGTGAGACATAATCTCTTTTTCAATCATCTGCTCTACATCATTGTTAATTTCGCCTTCATCATCTGAGCCTAAAGTTTGTGTAACAGCAGCCATATTTTTACCAGCTGTTGATGAGTGAGCTTCATCAATGATTACAGCAAAGCTTTTATCTTTTAATGACTTTACCTTTTCTACTATGTAAGGGAATTTCTGAATAGTAGTTGCAATGATCTTAGTATTACCATCAAGAGCTTTAGCAAGATCATCTGATGAACACTTTTTATCCATAACGGCAACTACACCAGACTTGTGTTCAATGCCCAAAACAGCTTGCTGTAACTGTCTATCTACAACAACTCTATCAGTACAGATAATCACATTGTCATAAATGATTTTATTGTCATCAGTATGCAAAGATGAAAGTCTATAAGCTAACCAGGCAATGGTATTTGTTTTACCACTACCCGCACTATGCTGAATCAGATAGTTTTGAGATGATTTATTTACCTTAACGTCAGAAATAATTTTTCGTAAGGCATCAAGTTGATGGTATCTTGGAAAAATAACAGTTTCTGAGCGCTTGATTTTATCTGTTGCGTTGTCTTTTTTCTCATCAACTTGGATATACATAAATTTTGTAATGACATCCATTAAAGTTTCCTTTGTAAAAATGTCATTCCACATGTAATCAGTTGCATATTCATTAGCAGGAGGAATTGGGTTACCTTTACCAGTGTTAATTCCTTCACCGCGACCTTTGTTAAAAGGCATAAAGGAAGTGCCTTCTTTCTTTAATCTTGTGGTCATATATGCTTCAGAGGTATCAACAGCAAAGAAAACTAAGGCTCCTGCCTTCCAAAGAAAAATTCTTGTCTTTGGATTTCTATCTTCTTTAAACTGTTTTATTGCTTTTTTGTAAGTTTGTCCTGAAGTTGGGCTTTTAAGTTCAATAGCTGACACAGCAAAACCATTGATGAATACTACAAGATCAACTCTTTCTTTATCGCTTACATCAACCTCTTCAGCTACAGAAAATACATTCTTTTCATATAGCTCATTGGCTTCTTTGTTAAAAGTTGTTGCTGGCTTTGTAAATAAAAAGTCTAATTTATAAGAGGCAATCTCAATACCATGCTTTAGAACATTAAGTCTACTTCCTCCTTTTTTAGTTTCAGCTACATCTATGGCATTTAAAATGGTTTCTTCTAAAGAAGAATGGTAAATCTTCTCCAAAGATTCCATTTTTTCAGACTGAGTACTATAGAGGAACTTAAACAGAACTTTCCTATCTATGGCATAGCGCTGAACAGATTCTTGAAGATCTTTATTTTTTCGGATTTGATACCCATTTTCTTTAAAGATTGACAATATCTGTTGTTGGTAATCATAACGCTCATTAAGAATATTTTTTACCATGGTTAGATCACCTCTTTTTTACCTGTTACATACTCATAGATTAGAGACTTCTTGTATTCAGCTAATAATTCAAGTTGAGATTGTTTTACTGATATTACTTTCTCTATTTCAGTGCATTTGCAATCTAAGTAATCTGCTATTTCTTTTTGCGCTTCGAATGGAGGAAGAATCAAAGATGAATTCAATATTATTTGTTGAGTTATACTTAACACCTTTATACCTGATACTTTAGTTCTGATTTGTTCTCTCCATAAATCAGTTGTAAAAAGATAAGCTAAGTATCTATTATCTGTACTATTTATTGAATGCAATACAATAGTGTGATAACCAGCATAAGTAATTGAGTCATCTCTCTTATAGACGCAATTTCCACAGCCATCATAATCTTCTGATGTATCTGCGAAAACGAAATCGTACTGGTTAACTTGACTATTTGTAGCTTTCTTTATAAAGGACTTTGGGATGTACCTTAATAAGGTATTTGATAGCTCAACTCTTGTATTTTCTTTTGAATGAATTTGACCATAATTTATAACAGGTATTCCCTCTGTTACAAGATTATCCTTTGTTATTGATAGTCCCTTACCTGAACTAAATAAGTATTTAACTTTAGATTTTGACCATTCTTTCGGTATTTTATTTATCCAATCTAGGCCACTATTTTTCAATTCAACGTTCGGTTTAATACCTTTTGTAACAGATTCTGTAACAACTGACATTTTATATTCTTCAAGAATTGAAATTTCTTTTTGAATGTCAACTACAAGAGAGTCAATTTCAGAACACTTGCTATCCAGAAAATTGGCAATTTTTTCTTGAATTTTCAACGGTGGACAAGGAATTTCAATTTTTTTCATGTCTTGCCATCCAGTAGTCCACAAATCATCAACAATGCCATGTCCCCATTTATAAAATTCATCTGAAAATTGTATAGTATGAAATAACCAATCATAATATTGAGGGGACATCATTTCTCGAGGTTCCAATATTGTGTTTATTAGTGATACTGAACCTTCATATTTTGATATTCCACATGAACCTCTTCTGTCAGATCTACTATTTATTGCAAAGTCGCCAACTTTTATTAGTTTTCTGTCATCATGAGCGTTTGATTTTGCTACTGATGATAGTTGAGGTAAAACCCCTTCTTTTGTAACAGACAATGGAACATACTTTTTGTCACTAACTTTTGTATTTCTCAGCTTATAAAGACTTCCAATTCTACATTTACTCCATGATGTAGGAATATTTCCGAACCATTCTGTTTGTTTATTATTCATGGCTATTTACCTTCAAATAATAGAGATATTCTGCCGTCAACTAATTGTTCTAACTCAATAAACTGTTTTGCTAGAGCTTCTGATGAAACTGTTTTCTGATATTTATAAAAGTATCTTGTAAAAGGAATCTCTGCACCTGTTTTAATAACGGGATTTTTTGCATTTGTATTTTCTTCAAAAAAAGCAACAGCATCAGGAACATGTGGTAACACTTCCCTTGCCATGTAAGCTTCTATACTTTCGTCAAATTTAACTATTTCTATATCCTTAGTTTCATTGTCATAAATGACATTTCCTTTTTTATCTTTTTGAATTTCAGCTATCTTATCCATAACAGACAGTCCGTCAACGATGGATTCAATTAACTTTTTATCAAGTTTTAATTCAGACAAATAATCATTCAAAACAGGTAAAAAGTCTTTTGGAGATAGCCATTTCTTATCAGAAATGTTTATTTTTAGAATACATAAAATAGAGTCATATATAGGCTTTGATTGTTTAAAGTTGTCATATTTCTTCTGTTCTTTTGAAGATAACTTTTCACCGTTTTCAATTCTATCTTCAAACTCAGCCACTGCTATTTCATCATATAACTTTTTCAGACAACCCTTCTGCATCATATTAGAGATACTTTCTTCAGTAATGCTATAGCTTCGCTGTAAAGGTTGCTTTACAGTGTATTCTCTATAAATAAACTCAGTGTTATTAAAGATCTTTACAAGCTCATTTTCTTTAAAATCAGAATACAACTTGGTAATTTTTGCTCTATCATCAGGAGTAAACTCATTTTTCTTATTTCCTAATGGTTTTCTTAATTTATGGAAGATCTGAGACGCATCGATCAACTGAACTTTTCCCTTACGCTCATTTCTCTTTTGTTTAGATAAAATCCAAATATAAGTGGAAATACCAGTGTTATAGAATAAGTCTGTTGGCAACTGTATGATTGCTTCAATTAAGTCATTTTCCAAAAGATATCTTCTTATCTGAGACTCACCAGAAGATGTACCTCCTGTAAACAAAGGAGAACCATTCTCGATAATTGCAGCTCTTCCATTATCTTCTAGCTTTGCCAATGCTGACTGAACAAAAAGCAACTGACCATCACTTGTACCTGGAAGTCCTGCTCCCCAACGTCCTTTATTTCCTTTTTTATATTCTTCTCTTACAGCTAATTCCTGACCGTCTTTAGCATCTTTACCTCCCCAAGGAGTTCCAAAAGGAGGATTTTCAATGACAAAACGCATTTTTTGATTTGGGAAGCAATCTTCTTTAAAAGAGTCTGAATGTCTATAATTATCAGCATTCTGACCTTTAATTAGCATTTCAGCTAAACCAACCGCATGGGATGCGCCCATTAACTCTTGACCAAATAATTTTATAGTTGCGTCTGGATTGTAGTGCTTCAAATAGCTGTATGCTGTTGACAACATGCCACCAGTACCACAAGCTTGATCACATACAGTGATTACTTTTCCCTTTTCAAAAATGTCTTCACAACCTTCAGAAATAAGCAAAGATACACAAACTTTGATAATATCTCGACCTGTGTAATACTGACCAGCATCCACATTTTGGAAGAACCTTCCAATCAAATTCTCAAAGATATATCCCATCTTTATACTGTCATATGTCTGAGGGTACAAATCCAGTTCAGAAAAGGCCTTGACGACGCTATATAGACATCCACCTTTGTTCATTGTTTTTATTTGAGCTTTAATATTTAAAGAATCATCATCAGTCAAGATGTGGCGGACATTTTCAGAAAAGCCATCAATATAAGATTCAAAATTGGTTGCTATATGATCTGGATCATTGCACAATTCTTGTAATGAAAACTCGCTTGTATTATAGAATTGCTGACCTGAAGCCTTTGACAACATCTGTTTAGGGATGGTTGGATCATCTTTAAACAGTTGTATAACATTGTCTTTTGTAGATTCTAAAGTGCACTCTAAACGCCTTATAATGGTCATTGGAATGATGACATCACCATACTTATCAGGCATATATGTTCCTCTAATTTTATTTGCTATACTCCAAATAAAATTGGCTTCATTGGTAATATCAACTGGGTTATCATCCCACAACACATCTATATCTTTAGAATTCATAAAATAACTCTTTAATAAACTTATAATTGTTTTATCAAATTTTACTCAAGCTCTATTCCATATATTGGAACATCTACATTTTATTTAGGACAACTACCTTCTAAATGCTACATTGGGCCTCTTAACAAATCCAATCTTTCACAATGCGGTCTAACTTTTCTTTTATCAACGAAAAATCTGTGCTTAAATCAAGATTATCAACAGATATATCGTTACCACTCATTTTGAACTTAGCTTTTGGCTGAAGTTCATGATCTGTTTTTGCATATAAGAGCAATCCAGATACTTCTTTATCAGAGCAAGTAAAACTTTTGTTTTTTACATATGTAAAAATCTGATACAAGTTTCCTGAATGAATAGAAAACTTTTCGAATCGTTTTTGCAAAGATTGAGAATAAAACTTTGCATCAATAATTAGAACTTTGTTGCGCTTTTTGTTAGTCAAAGTGATATCACTTTTCATTGATGGTAACAAAGAAAGATCATCAGATTCAACTTCAGCCCACTCAATCTGGCTAGCATCTGCTGATAATTGATTTGAATAATGTCTTCTGTAAAATCCAAGAATAAACTTTTCATAAAGATGACTTAATTCTCTTTCATCTATGTAATCTTCAAGAGATTTACCATCTTTAGAATTACTTTGTATTTTTGAATTAACAAGAAGATTGCAGATGTAAATAATCAGCCTATAAGTAGCTGAATTTCTGTCGTACTGCTGTTTCCAGTTTATCCTATGAGGATTAAGTTCTGAGACATTTTCAAAAAACTTCAAAAGATGTCTTATTTTGCTTTTTCTGTCTTTTCTAATTACTGACTTTAACAGAAGAATCAATGTCGTCTTAATGATTCTATTGAAATAGCAATCCTCATTATATTCATCGTGAGAACAGATTAACTTTTTCCTTTGTAGGCTACCTTCTTTAAAAGATTCTGCTAAAAGGATCTTTCCCCTTACAGAAGATATTTCCTCTTCGATAAGAAGATAGCCTCTTTTCAATCCCTGTTTCAGTTGTTTTGATACTGCCAAGATAAGAATTTCAGCAAACAAGTCCTCAGCACTATCAAAATCCTCTTTTTCAAGATTTGAACAGTTATTGTCCTTTAACGCAGTAAAAGCATAGGCTAAGAAATAGTACAAATTTTTAATAGGTATATGACTATTCATTACTACCTAATGCCTTCATTAGTTTATCTATTTCTTCTTTTACTGTATCAGCATCATCAAACCAGTATTCTTGTAATAAAGGAATGATCTCAAATTTAACTATAGATTCCAACTTTGTATCTATATCAACATTGTAAGAATCATCATTATTAGTTTCTTCATCAAGGCCACAGAAGAAACTATGTCCAATACAAAAGCCTGAGCCTAAAGAAGTATCTTCTTCAATTTTTTCATTGATCGCTTCAATTGCACCAATTAGATCTGTAAATTTTTTGCTGTTCAAAGCTCTTTCATATTCTTTAAAATTTTCATTTTCAAAGGCCGGCTTTAGCTCAAAAAATCCAAAACGTCTTCTTAAAGCAAAATCCATTAATGCTAAAGATCGATCTGCAGTATTCATCATTCCAATAATGTATAGATTACTTGGAATGCTAAATTCTTCTACACCCTTTTCTGGATCTCTATAAAGGAGTTGTACACTTGGTTGATTATTCTTTAGAGGATCAGCCCTTTTATCTGCTTCAATAAGCATAAACAACTCACCAAAGATTTTGCTTAAATTACCTCTATTAATTTCGTCGATAATGAAGAAGTATTTATTTTCACTATCTTCTTCAGCTTTTTTACAGAAGTCATAAAAAGGACCGTTTTTTATTTCAAATCCTTTGTCTGTTGGTCTGTAGCCACGAACAAAATCTTCATATGAATAACTCTGATGAAATTGAACCATCTTTACAAGAGAAGGATCTTTTCTTTTTATAATTGAATAAGCAAGACGTTTTGCGGCAAATGTTTTACCAACTCCAGGAGCGCCTTGAAGGATAATGTTCTTTTTATGTTCCAATAGAGATACAAGTGAGTTGTAATCTTCCTCACTCATATAAACCTCTCTTAAAAAGTCCTTCTTAGTGTAATCCGGCTGAACAAAAGTCTCACATTGATCTGAGTCAATATTAAATTGTTCTTCATAGTATTTTGTAGTTTCTGGGTATGGAGTTATATCTGTTAGAGTCTTTAGTGCACATTTATCATAAACAGAAATAACATGTTCTTTTTTATCATCGGTCCAATTTACTTTATGTATATGACGATATTCTTTTCGATTGGGATCGTATTCGTAAGAAGAAGTAACCACACCACGACCTATAATTGTATCTACTCCTTTTTTTGCATAGACTATGTCGCCAACCTTGATATCGTGGCAGAACTGCCACGTAGCTAAACCATCATTCATGTAAGAATAGTTCGGTTTTCTATTTATTTCTCTCATTTTTGCTTTTATGGATTCTTTTGTAGGATATTGAGTCAAATCGCCAAGATAATCCCATCCTATTGCCATTATTCCATTAACATAGAACTCATCCCACATTGAAGCATCTTTTCCTGGAGCAAAGTACCAATACCTTATATTTTTTACACCACTGTCGGCAAAAGCATCAGAATCATTTGTAAATAAAATATCTTTTTCAATACAATCCTTGCATTTATTTATAAAGATATTCTTTTTATTTGATTTTTCATCATATTCAAAACAACCTTTGTTGATAAGTTTAATAATTTCGGCATAAGCTTGTTGATGAGCTTTTTCTTCAGAAGCCAAATTTGAGAATTTTTTTACTGTTGTTTTGCTTTTTTCATCTTTATATGCAGGAAATATTTCAAGTAATCTGTTTATAAATTCTTTTGGAGATACGTATTCAATTCCATCATCGAAAAAAGAAGAGATCGTGTCAATAATCATTTCTTTTGCTGTTTTTCTAATTTTTTCACTCATTTGTTGTTCCTGCGTTCTTATATATTACTTTCTTACTTGAAAATGCCATTTTTTGAGAGACTGTTTCATAAAAAATGCTAATTGTTTTTTTAATTCACGTAATTTTGCACAATTTATCTATTACTTTAAATCTTTTCAATTTTATAAAAGCATCGTTCCAGATCCTGGTATATGTTAAATTTTTAGAGACATTATTATCGCTTTTGGAATAGCTTCAAAAAGTTATGCGTGTATACCTTATGGTACATTGTTTTTACTCAATAATCTCTGATTGTATTTTGGATCTTGAGCATAATCATAAAATATATTTTTGCTTTTATTAAATCAGCTTCCTTACAAATTACCACGCTCAATCTGTGATCTTAATCTGTAATCTAAAAACCGCTTATATTTAGAAAGTTTGCCCTCTTTATTTTGATGTAGAATTCTTCTGACTGATTTAAAAGTGGCTCGCTTATAGAGTTAGGTTTGGTAATAGTTTGAGTAGTAAGACATTAGTATCATCTTACTGTTAATCTACTTACCTATTTGACTATTTACCTATACAGACTATTTACCTATACAGAATGTCTTTAGACATTCTTATTTTCTAGTCAAGATTAGCTTACTCTGATAAGACCGCGCCTTTGTGCTTTTAAAGCAGTTATAAGATGCTGTATGGATACAGCTACTCTACAACCTTACCTTAAAGACAACTTTATGAATAACACAGACAATACTATTGAAACTCCCCTTGTGCTCAATAAAAAGAAGATGCTGATCTTAGCAGTTCAGCATATGTTTGCTATGTTCGGTGCTACTATCTTAGTACCAATCCTAGTTATGGGCTTTTTTAAAGATGCTACAGGTGAAGAATTAACCTCTGGTCTTACAGTTTCTGTTACTTTATTTTGCGCAGGTGCCGGTACTTTAATCTTCCACCTGTGCACTAAGTTACAGGTTCCTGCCTTTTTAGGATCATCATTTGCTTTCTTAGGTGGTTTCTATACTATTGCAAACTTTAACACTGGCATATATGCAACCATGAGTGTTAATGATAAAGCAGCCTATGCCTGTGGTGGTGTGGTTGTCGCAGGTTTAGTTTATCTTGTGATGGCAGCTATTATTAAATTAGTAGGTATTGCAAAAGTGATGAGATACCTACCACCTGTAGTTACAGGACCAATGATTGTTTGTATTGGCCTGTCTCTAGCTCCAGTTGCTATTTCAAATTCTGCTGTTAACTGGCCATTAGCCATAGCAGCAATTCTAACCGTTATCGTATTTAATATTTGGGGGCGAGGCATGTTAAAACTCATCCCAATTTTAATGGGCGTGGTATTACTCTACATCGTAGCTTTAATCTTGGATATAGCAGGCTTTACTAATACTGATGGCTCAGCAATTATTAACTATGCTTCAATATCTAGTGCCTCATGGGTAGGTCTGCCACCATTCCAGATGTGCAAGTTTGATTTAACCGCTATCTTAGTAATGGCTCCAATTGCAGCTGCTACCATGATGGAGCACATCGGTGATATGTCAGCAATCTCTGCTACAGTGGGTAAGAACTTTATTGCAAAGCCTGGTCTTAACAGAACCTTATTAGGTGATGGTTTAGCTACAGCCTTTGCAGGCTTCATCGGTGGTCCTGCTAATACTACCTATGGTGAGAACATCGGTGTTTTAGCAATGTCTAAAGTTTATGAGCCTAAGGTTGTAAGAATGGCAGCATTACTAGCTATTATCTTATCTGTAGTACCTAAGTTCTCAGCTATCATTTCAACCATGCCAACAGCTATCATCGGAGGTATTTCCTTTATTCTTTACGGTATGATTTCAGCTATTGGTGTAAGAAACATTGTTGAGAATAAAGTTGATCTCTCAAAGTCACGTAATCTAATTATTGCAGCTGTGATCTTCGTGTCAGGCTTAGGCTTTAAAGACGGTTTAACCTTCTCTGTTTTTGGTACTTCTGTAACCTTAACCTCACTTGCTATTGCTGCAATTGCAGGTATTGTTTTAAATGCAGTATTACCTGGTAACAAATACGTTTTCGATGAGAACGCCATTGAAAACGAGATCCACCACAAGGCTTAGCCTTGTTAAGTAAAAGAACAGACACAGTCTGTTCTTTTATTGAATGTTATTTTTACTGATGTTACTTTGGTAGAAAGTTATTTTTATTGAGAGTTATATTGGCAGAAGATCACTTTTATAGAAAGCTACTTCTAGATAACTGACTTTTAAAACAGTTTCCTTTACAGATAAAGGTATAGATAAATTTTAAAATTTAGTAGATTGAAAAAAGGATAAATAGAATGGATTTTACAAAACAGCCTAACATTACAATCTTCAAGCACCCTCTTATCAAGCACAAGATCTCTTTATTAAGAGATAAAGAGGCTTCTACTAACAAGTTCCGTACTTTAATTGAAGAAATTGCAATGCTAGAAGCATATGAAGCTTTAAGCGATTTACCTTTAAAAGAAGTTGAAGTTGAGACTCCTCTTGAGAAGTGCAAGACTCCAATGTTAGATGGTTTAAAGCTTGCTATTATCCCTGTTCTAAGAGCAGGTTTAGGTATGGTACCAGGTCTTGATGCTTTAGTACCTTCAGCAAGAATCGGTCACATTGGTATGTACCGTGATGAGGTAACTCACAAACCAGTTCCTTACTACTGCAAGTTACCACAGAACCTTGAAGAGAGAACCTGTGTGATCTTAGATCCTATGTTAGCAACTGGTGGTTCAGCTGTTGATGCTGTAGATATGATTAAAGAAAAAGGTGGCAAAAAGATTAAGTTCTTATGCATCATTGCAGCTCCAGAGGGTTTAGAGAAACTTGCAACAGCTCACCCTGATGTTCAGATCTACGTAGGTCAGTTAGACAGAGAGTTAAATAAAGATGCCTACATCTGCCCAGGTCTTGGTGATGCTGGTGACAGAATCTTTGGTACCAAGTAAGACTCACTCGTGTAAGAGTTAATTCTAAGATTTGATCTGGCTACCTTATATATAGCTTGATATGGCTTAATCTTACGAGATTTAATTAACTCTAAAGATTTAAGTAGACTCTAAAGATTAGGTAAAAATCTGAGAGTGAAATAAATTCCGTGTAAACCCAATTAAGTCTGATATCATTTTACGACTTAATTGGAGTTTTAAATGGCAAAAATCAAACGTAATCCAGCAGCAACTTTTAAGCAGCTACATCCAATAAGAAGTAAGAATAATGCTTTGTAAGCTAGATCTTTAGTATAATTGCTGTTATCAGGTAAAGTTGATGTCGTTCTTGAATTTGTTTGACGTTTTCAATGGCTTGACGTATTCAATGTTTAGCCCTGCTACAAAATTATGAATTTGCTTGTCTTATCATTTAGATGTTTACCGTAACTCAATAAAAAAGAACCTGATCTTTATTGATGTTAATGTCTTACATTAAGCCATGCAGAATACTGTTTTCAGATCCTTTAAGTTTCATTCACATTTCTCAACATTAAAAGATTTAACAATATTGTTTTCCGTAATTACATTACTGATTTTAAAATTTTTAACATAATTTAATTCTTTTTCAAAATCTTTTAAATCGTTTACAGTAAAATCATCTAATTTAATGGGCAATTTTAAATTGCGTTCGTGTCTAAGCGTTTTCACACAAATGTGCAATATATATTTATCTTTAACAATATTCGTTTTTTGTGTATCTTCATCCAACACATATTCAAAGTTAAAATCCGCGTCTTTGAAATAATACTTGTCAAGCCATGACGTGTTTTGCACTTTTTCAAGAAATTCATTTTTATTGCTGTAAATGCAGGTAAAAGGATCTCCACTTTCTTCAGCATGAACCACAATGCGGTAGTTTAAATCAGTATTAAACGCTTTAACAAAATCAATTATTGAAATCATAAGATATCTCCTAAAGTTCTCTTCGACGTAACTTATAAATTAATTGGTGCAACTTCAATAATAATGTAAGGACATACACGTCATAAGGTTGTAATCTCCAATTGTTTTAAGCAAAACAGGACATCTTGGAGATGGCTTTTTTAGTCTAAAAAGCGCACTGATCCGTTTTTCAATTTTCATCAGTTTAACTGCTAGACAATGCATGCTTATATGAACTTTCATAAGAAAACACTATTGCTGTGTTAGTTGCATAAGATACATTCCTATTGTAGATATGAGGACTATTAGCAACTGCTTTAACCATAGGTTTCTCCAAATTAAATGTTTTTTGCCGTGTTCTGCCTTTAGTAATCTTCTACTGATTGTTTAACATCTTATAATTAAGTTGCTTTTCTATTAGCTCAGCCTGTCTGCAAGCGTAGCTTAACTTTTGAGAACACGATTTTTGGTAATAATAAAGAGCTTTTTGCTCATCTTTTCTTACATGAATACCCTGCTGGTAGTAAAACGCAAGATTTGCACAGGCAGTTCTGCCTTTGATAGCACAGGCTCTGTTACATGCTGCAATATCACCGTTTTCGCATTGTTTTACAAAACTTTCTCTTGTAAAACAAAGTGCAAAGCTAAGCACTGTTATGAACGAGACCATGTCAAGTAAATTTTTTAATAATTGCAAATAATATT
>ERZ1024427.68-NODE-68-length-24940-cov-108.582680_pt1 | contig 24940 bp, 19 predicted proteins | sample MGYA00520783_ERZ1024427 | MGnify/ENA primary metagenome ERZ1024427 (study PRJEB33242, sample SAMEA3444285) | Homo sapiens | biome: Host associated; feature: Gastrointestinal tract; material: Stool | place: Uganda | collected 2011-01-01 ...
GTTCGCTAACTCACCTTTTAACCAGGATATCAGCTCATGGGATGTTTCTAACGTTACTGATATGAGATGGATGTTCTCAGACTCATCTTTTAACCAGGATATCAGCTCGTGGGATGTTTCTAATGTTAAAAATATGAGTAGTATGTTTTATAACTCATCTTTTAACCAGGATATCAGCTCATGGGATGTTTCTAACGTTGAAGATATGCGTAGGATGTTCGAAAGCTCAGCTTTTAACCAGGATATAAGTTCTTGGAATATTTCTAAATTCACAAATGTGATTGATATGTTTAGAGACTCAAAAATCGAATCATACACTAAGCCCATAAGAAAAAAACAATCGAACCCCCAAAAGGAGAATACGATAATCTCTGTACTTAAAAGCATATTCAGAGACCATGAATAGATATTTGCCAGTGCTGATATTTTTTTATATTTTGCAAAGTGAGACAAATGATGGTTAAACAAAACAGAAATACAATTGATGGATTAGATAAAACAGAGCTAAACAACAAATCACCTGATGACTTATGTTTTGATCCATCAGATGCCTCTGTTACTCATTCTTCAGATAAAAGCATTCCTAATAATGTGTTGGATGTATTAGTTAAACTTGGTGATAAAAAGATTAACAATGCACCAAAATCTACTGCTGATTCTAATAATGCAGATCAAAGTGAAGCTGTCCTGCTTGAAGACACTGTAAGTAGCCTTCTGGATAAAATCATAGAAAAGCGTGTAAACCAGCGTTTAAGTGAACTTGGGATTACTGATTCAAATGGCTCTTTAAATAAGAGTTCTATAGAAGAGACTGAAGAAAAGAGCTTGGATCAAAGATTGAAAGCCCCTGATATTACTGCTCCAAAAAATTCTTCTTTAAAGAAAAAAACTTCAGTTGCAAAAGAAAAGGTTAAAAGAAAATTCAAATACCATCCTGCGACAAAAGAAGAACTGTTAAAACTCTGCAGAGATGAAAGTATCTATCTTGGTGATATCGATACATCTAAAATCACGGATATGAGTAATCTTTTTGAAGAAATTCATGGCAGAGATTTCTCTGGCATTGAATTGTGGAATGTATCTAACGTTAAAAATATGGAAGCTATGTTCCAAAACTCAGATTTTAATCAAAACATCAGTTCATGGGATGTTTCCAACGTTACTAATATGTGCACTATGTTCGCTTGCTTAGTTGAGTTTAACCAGGATATTGGTGCTTGGGATGTTTCTAACGTAAAAGATATGAATAGTATGTTCGCATATTCATCTTTTAATCGTGATATCAACTCCTGGAACGTTTCTAACGTAAAAGATATGTGCAGTATGTTTGCTTACTCATCTTTTAATCAGGATCTCAGTTCATGGGACGTTTCTAACGTTACTAACATGCAGGGAATGTTCTATAGAACACCTTTTAATCATGATATCAGCTCATGGGATGTTTCTAGCGTTACTGATATGGAGGCGATGTTCTATAAATCTTCTTTTAATCAGGATATCGGTTCTTGGGATGTTTCTAACGTTAAGAACATGATACATATGTTCTCAAATTCATCTTTTAACAAAAACATCAATTCCTGGAATGTTTCTAACGTTACCAATATGTGTGAAATGTTCAGTGAATCAAATTTTAACCAGAATATTGGTTCATGGAATGTTTCTAACGTTACTAATATGGAGTGTATGTTCTATAAATCATCTTTCAATCAGGATATCGGATCGTGGGATGTTTCTAACGTTGAAAATATGCGAGGCATGTTTGCTTATTCTTTGTTTAATCAGGATATCAGCTCATGGGATATTACAAATGTTAAACTTACAGAAGATATTTTCAAAAACACTCCAATACTAAATAAGAACAAACCTTCACAAAAAGTTTTTAAGTATCACCCTAATACAAAAGAAGAACTGTTAAAACTATGCCGAGATGAAAGTATCTATCTTGGAGATATTGATACCTCTAAAATCACGGATATGAGCGAGCTGTTTAGTAGTTATTATGAAACCTGCTACAGTAGAGACTTCTCTGGTATTGAATCATGGAATGTATCGAACGTTACAAACATGAGTAAAATGTTCTTTAACTCATCTTTTAACCAAGATATCGGCTCATGGGATGTTTCTAACGTTAGAGATATGAGTTGGATGTTCTCAGACTCATCTTTTAATCAGGATATCAGCTCATGGGACGTTTCTAATGTTACTAATATGAGTGGTATGTTCAAAAACTCGCCTTTTAGCAAAAACATCAACAAATGGAATGTTTCTAACGTAAAAAATATGAGTTGTATGTTTTTTAATTCATCTTTTAACCAGAATATCAGTTCTTGGAATGTTTCTAATGTTGCTGATATGAGATGGATGTTTCAAAAATCATCTTTTAACCAGAATATCAGTTCATGGGATGTTTCTAGCGTAAAAGATATGAGTGGGATGTTTTCAGGTTCTTCTTTTAACCAGAACATCGGCTCATGGGATGTTTCTAACGTTACTGATATGAGATGCATGTTCTCATCATCACCTTTTAACCAGAATATCTGCTCATGGAACGTTTTAAAGGTAAAAGATATGGCACGTATGTTTGCAGACTCTTCGTTTAATCAGGACATCAGATCTTGGAATATTTCAAAAGTTAATTGTACGGACGATATGTTCATAAATACGCCATTATCAAAATTAAATCACTCACAATCTTCACCAAAAAGTTTTAAAAGGTTGAGTAAATACACTCCAGAAACAAAGGCTGATCTAATAAAACTGTGCAGAGCAAACATATATCTTGGAGATATTGACACTTCAAAAATCACGGATATGAGTGCACTGTTTCAAGGAGATTCATCTGATTTTAATAGAGAAAAATTCTCTGGCATTGAATATTGGAATGTATCAAATGTAAAAAATATGAGTCGCATGTTCGCAAACACAGACTTTAATCAAGACATCGGCTCATGGGATGTTTCAAATGTTACTAATATGAGTTTTATGTTCTCTAATTCACCATTTAATCAGAATATCAGTTCCTGGGACGTTTCTAACGTTACTGATATGAGTTTTATGTTCTCTAACTCACCATTTAATCAGAATATCAGTTCCTGGGACGTTTCTAACGTTAAAAATATGAGTCATATGTTCTATGGTGCATCTTTTAACCAGGATATCAGCTCGTGGAATGTTTCTAATGTTACTAATATGAGTTGCATGTTCTATGGTGCATCTTTTAAAAAAGATATCAGAACATGGAATGTTTCTAACGTCGTAGATATGAGGAGAATGTTTTGTGCTTCCTCGAACAAATCATATAAATATCTCTTAAGAAAAAATAAATCTCTTTTAAGAAAGATATTGCCAACACTTAAAAACATATTCAGAGACCATGAATAACTATTTTCTAGAGCTGACATTTTTTTATATTTTTGCATAGAGGAACAAACGATGGTTAAACAAAACAGAAATACGCTTGATGGATTAGATAAAACAGAGGTAAACAAGAAATCACCTGATGACTTATGTTTTGATCCGTCAGATGCCTCTATTACGCCTTCTTCAGATAAAAGCATTCCTAATAATGTGTTGGATGTATTAGTTAAACTTGGTGATAAAAAGGTTAACAATGATCCTAAATCTACTGCTGATACTAATAATGCAGATCAGAGTAATGCACTCCTACTAGAAGACACTGTAAGCAACCTTCTGGATAAAATCATAGAAAAGCGTGTAAACCAGCGTTTAAATGAACTTGGAATTACTGATTCAAGTGGAGCTTTAAATACTGAGTTTATAGAAGAGATTGTAAAAAAGTGTCTAGAGTTGCGATTAAAAGATCATAATTTTACTACTCAAAAAGAGCTGTCTTTAAAAAAGAAAACTCCCCCTGCAAAAGAAGTTGTTGAAGAAACGAAATTAGAGCAAAGTTTGAAAGCTCCTGATGTTGCCACACAAAAGGACTCTTCATTACAGAAGAAAATTTCAACTACAAAAGAAAATGTTAAAAGAAAATTCAAATACCAGCCTGTGACAAAAGAAGAGCTGGAACAACTCTGCAGAGATGAAACTGTCTATCTTGGAGATATAGATACCTCTAAAATCACGGATATGAGTGAACTGTTTAGAGGAAATGATGTAATCGAATACAGCAGAGATTTCTCGGGCATAGAATTTTGGAATGTTTCTAACGTTAAAAATATGATTGGTATGTTCTGGAAAAACTCATCTTTCAATCAAGACATCAGCTCATGGGATGTTTCTAACGTTGAAAATATGATTGGTATGTTCTGTGAATCATCTTTTAATCAGGATATCAGCCCATGGAATGTTTCTAACGTTACAGATATGAGAGAGATGTTCTGTGACTCACTTTTTAACCAGGATATCAGCTCGTGGAATGTTTCTAACGTTAAAAATATGAATGGGATGTTCTGGAAGTCTTCTTTTAACCAAGATATCAGCTCGTGGAATGTTTCTAACGTAAAAGATATGAGTGGGATGTTCTCATATTCACCTTTTAACCAGGATATCAGCTCGTGGGATGTTTCTAACGTTACTGATATGAGTTATATGTTCTATGGTTCATCTTTTAACCAGGATATCAGCTCATGGGATGTTTCTAACGTTAAAGATATGAGAGAGATGTTTAGTGATTCATCAAACAAATCATACAAAATTCTCTTAAGAAAAATTCATTAATGTCAGTGATTAAAAAGCATATTCAAAGACAATAAATTTACAAGCACTGACATTTTTTAAGATATTACATAGTAGGTACAAATGATGATTAAACAAAACAGAAATACAATTGATGGATTAGACGAAACAGAGCTAAACAACAAATCACCTGATGACTTATGTTTTGATCCGTCAGATGCCTCTATTACACCTTCTTCAGATAAAAGCATTCCTAATAATGTGTTAGATGTACTTGTTAAACTTGGTGATAAAAAGGTTAACAATGATCCAAAATCTACTGCTGATACTAATAATGCAGATCAAAGTGAAGCTGTACTGCTTGAAGACACTGTAAGTAAACTTCTGGATAAAATCATAGAAAAACGTGTAAACCAGCGTTTAAGTGAACTGGGGATTACTGATTCAAATGGATCTTTAAATAAAAGTTCTATAGAAGAAATTGAAGAAAAGAACTCGAAACAAAATTTGAAAGCCCCTAATATTACTGTTTCAAAGGAAATTGTTAAAAGAAAATTCAAATACCAACCTGTGACAAAAGAAGAGCTGTTAAAACTCTGCAGAGATGAAAGTGTCTATCTTGGTGATATTGATACCTCTAAAATCACAGATATGAGTGAGCTGTTTAGTGGAAATGATGAAATCAAGTACAGCAGAGATTTCTCTGGCATTGAATTGTGGAATGTATCTAACGTTAAAAATATGGAAGCTATGTTCCAAAACTCAGATTTTAATCAAAACATCAGCTCCTGGGATGTTTCTAACGTTACTGATATGAGTCATATGTTCTTTAAATCACCTTTTAACCAGGATATCAGCGCATGGGATGTTTCTAACGTAGAAGATATGAGTTATATGTTCTTTGACTCATATTTTGACCATAATATCAGCTCATGGAATATTACAAATGTTAAACACGCAGAATATATGTTCAAACATACACCAATACTAAATAAGAACAAACCTTCTAAAAAAGTATTTAAGTATCACCCTAAAACAAAAGAAGAACTGTTAAAACTCTGCAGAGATAAAAGTGTCTATCTTGGTGATATTGATACCTCGAAAATCACTGATATGAGTAAACTATTTATAGGAAATGATGAAATCATGTACAGCAGAGATTTTTCTGGTATTGAATTATGGGATGTTTCTAACGTTACTGATATGAGAGGGATGTTCTCTGAATCATCTTTTAACCTGGATATCAGCTCATGGGATGTTTCTAACGTTGAATATATGAGTAATATGTTCTCTAACTCAACTTTTTTCCAGGACATAAGCTCATGGGATGTTTCTAACGTTACAGATATGAGTGATATGTTCTCAGGCTCATCTTTTAACCAGGATATCAGCTCATGGGATGTTTCTAACGTTAAAAATATGGGTGGTATGTTCGCTAACTCACCTTTTAACCAGGATATCAGCTCATGGGATGTTTCTAACGTTACTGATATGATTAGTATGTTCTATGGTTCACCTTTTAACCAGGACATAAGCTCATGGGTTGTTTCTAACGTTACTAATATGAGTGGGATGTTCTATGAATCATCTTTTAACCAGGATATCAGCTCATGGGATGTTTCTAACGTTACTAATATGAGTGGGATGTTCTATGAATCATCTTTTAACCAGGATATCAGCTCATGGGATGTTTCTAACGTTACTAATATGAGTGGGATGTTCTATGAATCATCTTTTAACCAGGATATCAGCTCATGGGATGTTTCTAACGTTACTAATATGAGTAGGATGTTCTATGAATCATCTTTTAACCAAGATATCAGCTCATGGGATGTTTCTAACGTTACTGATATGAGAGGGATGTTCTATAGAACACCTTTTAATCATGATATCAGCTCATGGGATGTTTCTAACGTTGAATATATGAGTGGGATGTTCCGTGGTTCATCTTTTAACCAGGATATCAGCTCATGGGATGTTTCTAACGTTACTGATATGAGTTCTATGTTCTCAGGTTCACCTTTTAACCAGGATATCAGCTCGTGGGATGTTTCTAACGTTACTGATATGAGTTATATGTTCTATAAATCATCTTTTAACCAGGATATCAGCTCTTGGGATGTTTGTAACGTTAAAAATATGAGTGGTATATTCGCTAACTCATCTTTTAACCAAGATATCAGCTCATGGGATGTTTCTAACGTTACAGATATGAGTTCTATGTTCTCAGGTTCACCTTTTAACCAGGATATCAGCTCATGGGATGTTTCTAAAGTTACTGATATGAGATGGATGTTCTCAGACTCATCTTTTAACCAGGATATCAGCTCATGGGATGTTTCTAAAGTTACTGATATGAGATGGATGTTCTCAGACTCATCTTTTAACCAGGATATCAGCTCATGGGTTGTACCGAATGGTGATAAGGAAGCATTATTTAGTAGACTATATTAGCTCGAATATTGATACTCATTCATGTTGCTACCATTTGTGATCCATGTTTTTAAGTAGCTTCATGCGTAAGATCAAGACTCTTTGGGCTATTTTCATCACAGTCTAAAATATTTTGAAGTACACAGTGATGCTCTACCTGATGGCTGTCTGAAAAGAGAAGGTATCTTAGGAATAGGATTTAAACTCCTAAAAATAAAATTCCAACTCACAATAATGGAGCTTTAATGATATACGTAACAGGCGATCTTCACCGATAAGTTGATATCGACAAGTTATATAAGATCGCAAAACTTGATACTGTGCCGGGTATCGTTCTGATATCCGGCCATTTGGGAGGGATCTGGTATTCAGCTGTACCCCCTGAAAATGGCATACAACCTAACCAGCACGACAGGCGTTTTTTAAAGTACCTGTCAATTCTTCCCTTAAAAATCATCACCTGCCCTGGCAATCACGAGAACTACGATACTATCTCAATGCTACCCAAAACAGAGGCTTACGGAGGCATAACAGTAAAACTCTATGATAATATTGAACTGATAGACATAGGTTATATCTTTACAATTGAAGGTAAAAAGATCTTCTCACAAGTAGGAGCAATGTCATCTGACAAACAGTTCCGTACTGAACATGAGATCTGATGGCCTCAGGAAACTGTGACTGAGGAGAAGTTTCAGAGATCACTAAATGAACTTACAAAAGTAAACTTTAAAATCGACACTGTGCTTACACATACAGCACCATCATGAATTTTATCCTCACTTATGGATTTCTACATAAGAGATTCGTTTCATACTTTCTGCTACATGTAGGCTTTCTCTCATGATATCAGCTAAAGATATCCTGAGAAATTAAGGCAGAGAACTGATTTTAAGCACTGGTACCATGGTCATTTTTACGAAAACATAGACTTTAAATGTGATAACAGAAAATTCTCCTGTAGCTTAAACTCATTTACAGAACTCTAGCTCTAATCACTTCCAAAAGTAGTCATCTGTAATCATTGCAGACAGCAGATTGTGTATACCAGAATTATCAGTAGAATTTTAAGATGGACTGTCTAAGTCCATCTTTTACATGAAAAGAAAAGCTGTTTTAACTATCTCTGTTCAGAGTTTTCATTAAACAGAGTCATTGCAGAGCCGCCTTTCATTACTTTAAAACCAGACTTTTCATAGAAAGGACAGTTGCTCTTATCCTCAGGCATTACATCAATATACAGATAGTCCTTGTACTTTTCCTTAATCATACTGATTAACCCTAATGCAATATGGTGTCCCTGATATTCAGGATCAACTAAAACATAATGAATAAAAGCAACCAATTCACTATCATCAAGAGCCCTTGCAAGACCTACAAGTTTATCTCCATCCCATGCTGTAACCACAGTCTGAGAATTTAACAGAGCCTTATGCAGTCTTTCAGGGAAATTTGCTGAAAACCAGTTAATGGATTTAAATAAACGGTATGTATCATCCTTTGAGAATTTCTTTTCAAATGTGTAGGTGATTTTCATATTGTTATCTCTTTTGTGTGTTTAATACTGTTCAACATGACGCTCTGCAAAATTCCGGTTCAGTTCTTAAGAATCCACTGAGTTTTACATTTTGCTCACTTCAGACATTAGAATTGCAGCATTTTATAAGTTCAGATCCAAACTGAATTTAGAAACCTGATTTGAAGTCCTTATCGTCATCTTTGAAAGACTGTCTTTTAAATCCAGAGTCTGTACAGACACAGACTATTTTCCTGTATTTGAGAGCACGTTTTCTCTTAAATTTTTTCTTTTCTGTACCCTGCTGCAAAAAAAAGATCTTCTCTTTTTTTTGAGAAGATCTTCTGATAAAAACAGTTCTTAAGATGAAATATTGAATTTCATCTTTAAAGACTATTTGAGCTTAAGCTCCTTTAGGACATAGTCTTTTAAGGTGTTATAGTCAGCAGGCAGCTCTACAGCCTGTGAAGCTAACTTAGCTTTATCAGCTAAAGCCTGAGGTAGAGGTAAATCGATACCTAAAATTCTATCTACATCAGCCTTGAACTTGGCAGGATGAGCTGTTCCCAGGAAGATACCAGTTTCACCTTCTTTTAGGTTATTCTCTAAAGTCTGATATGCAATAGCAGCATGAGGCTCTAAAACGTAACCAGTCTTCTTATAAAGGTTCTGCATGGTCTTTTCTGTTTCAGCATCTGACATAGAACCAAAAGCAAAGTCCTTTAAAGACCAGCCCTGCATCTTAACTAAAGCTTCAACACGTGGCCAGTTGTTAGGTCTTGAGATATCCATTGCATTAGATAGAGTTGCAACAGTTGCATGAGGATCCCACTTACCTGACTGTAGGTAACGAGGTACAGTGTCGTTTGCATTACATGAAATAACAAAACGAGCCTTAAGACCTAAAGCTTTTGCAATTAAACCTGCGGTGATATTACCAAAGTTACCGCATGGAACTGAGAATACAACGTTGTTTCTCTTCTCTTTAGGCAGCTGTGATACAGCCTCAAAGTAGTAAGATACTTGAGCTAATAAACGGCTGATGTTAATTGAGTTAGCACTGTTTAAACCAACAGTAGTTTTAAACTCAACATCATCAAAAGCAGTCTTTACCATATCCTGACATTCATCAAAGATACCGTCTACCTGAACAGCCTTAATATTCTTACCTAAGGTTGCAATTAACTTTTCCTGAAGATCTGAAATCTTTCCTTTTGGATATAAAACTACAACATCAATACCCTTCTGCTCATAGAAGGCTGCAGCTACTGCCGCACCGGTATCACCTGAGGTTGCAGTTAAAATAGTTAAATGCTTATCACCACGGATAGAGCCTAAGACTCGAGCCATGAAGCGAGCACCAAAGTCTTTGAATGCTAAGGTGGGACCATGGAATAACTCTAAGGCATATACATTCTCATCAGCTTTTACTATTGGAGCTTTAAAAGTAAAAGCATCAGCAATAATGCTCTCTAATTCAGGGATCTCATCACCGATTAAGTGACGTAAAATCTTTTGAGAACGCTCAACTAATGGTAGGTCTAATAACTCATCTACATTAGCTAATGGCTCAATATGATCTGGGAAGAATAAGCCCTGATCTTTACCAATACCTTTTACAACTGCCTGTGCAAAAGATACCTTCTCGTTATGATCTTTTAAATTGTATAGTTCCATAATTTATTTACTAATCCTCTAAAGCTTCTGCATAGGCACCACGTCTGTCTATCTTACAAATATGACAGAATCCGTCTTCGTTGGCAATAAAGTTTCTCTCAAGATATTCTTTCATCTGCTCTGCCTTCTCTTTATCCTCAAAGATTGAGAATACAGATGAACCTGAGCCTGAAATACCGGTAGCTAACGCACCCAAGGTCTTACCAAACTCTCTTGCATCAGTAAAACCTGGAATTAAGCTTGCTCTGTAAGGTTCTGCAATTACGTCGATTAAGCAGGAAGCTGCAAGCTTGTCATTACCCTCATGACAGGCATGTACGAAGGTAGCTAAACGACGACCAAAGGTAATCACATCTGCACGTGAATATTCCTTTGGAAGAATTTGACGAGCAGCATTAGTTGAAACTTTAATACCTGGGAAACATGATACCCAGTACCAGTTATCAAAATCAGGAAGAGTTGTAGATATCACTCCATTTTCCTGAACGATAAGCTGCAGACCACCGAAATAGCATGGAGCAACATTATCGTAATGAATAGAGCCTGAGATTTTTCCCTCAAGTCTACCCATAAGCTCAAGGCAGCCTTCCTGACCTAAAGCTTCTGAATGAATAGCATCTAGTGCTACTACAGCAGCTACCACAGAAGCTGCTGATGAGCCTAAACCTGAGCACACTGGAAGGTTTTTAGATAACTCCATGTGCACATCTTTTACTTTTAAGCCTTTTTTCTCTAAGGCATCTTTGTACATTAAATATGCATCGTATACGATGTTCTTTTTAGGATCAGATGGCAGTTTGTGGGAAAAACGACCAACCACTGCAACATCACAACCTTTCTCTGAGTTTTCAGAGATGGTAATTTCATCTCCTAATAAAGCTCCGTCGATTGGCTTTAGAGCTGCGCCTAATAAATCAAAACCTACTGAAAGGTTTGCAGCTGATGCAGGAGCATATGCTTTAAAAATCTTAGACATGGTTAAATCCTAATCCTCATGAGCCCAATTCTGTAAACGTAAAACATCTGAGAGCACACCTGCTGCAGTTACTGCAGTACCTGCACCATAACCTCTGATTACCAATGGAATTGGCTGATAGTAAGCTGTGGTGAAGGCTAAAGCATTCTCACCATCACGAACCTTGAACAGAGCCTGATCTGGACCTACTGCCTGAACAGAGCAGGTGCACTTACCGTCTTTAATAGAACCAACATAGCGTAATACCTTACCTTCAGTTTTAGCTTTTTCAACTAAAGCTGTAAATGAAGCATCAGCTTTCTTGATGTTCTCGATAACTTCCAAAGCATTATTGCCCTGTAAGTATTCAGAAGGAACTGCTCCTTGTACATCAACGTCTGATAACTCTAACTTCAGACCGCATTCACGAGCTAGAATTAACAGTTTTCTTGCAACATCCATACCATCAAGATCGTCTTTTGGATTTGGCTCAGTAAAGCCCTTCTCATAAGCAATCTTAGTTGCCTCTGATAAGGTCATACCATCTTCAACTAAACCAAACAGGTATGAAAGAGTACCTGATAAGATTCCAGAGAAGTCAATAAGTCTGTCGCCTGCTGCTAACTCATTCTGCACAGTATTGATTACAGGGAGACCAGCACCTACGTTTGCTTCATATAAGAACTTTCTGTGTTGAGCTCGAGCTGTTCTTCTTAACTCCTGATAATACTCGTAAGAGCCAGTATTAGCTTTCTTGCTAGGTGTTACCACATGGTAACCTGCTTTCATGAAATCAACATACTTAAGAGCTAACTCTTCAGATGAGGTGCAATCAACTAAAACAGGGTTGATTAAATGAGCATCTTTAATTAACTGCTCTGCTGCCTCTGGAGTTAATGTAGGTTTATCGCTCTTAGCTAATAAATCTTTATAGTTCTCTAAATCCACACAATTTGGATCTGAGATAAAGTGCTTAGAGTTACCGATACCTACAACACGAATATCAATACCATGACTGTCTGACAATTCTGTTCTCTGACGCTTTATCTGAGCTAAAAGCTCACCACCTACACCACCGCAACCGATTAGTACAACATCAATACGCTGTCTTGAATTAAAGAAAGCTGTATGGGCAAAAGCTACCGCCTCTGTAACTCTCTTTTGTGAGATTACAGCTGAGATTGAACGCTCTGATGAGCCCTGAGCAATTGCTCTGATGTTTACGTTTGCCTCAGCTAAAGCTCTAAAGAATTTACCTGAAATACCACGCACCATGCGCATACCATCGCCTACAACGGAGATAATCGCGCAACCTTCCTTAATTTCAACAGGATCTAATAAGCCATCTTTTAGCTCTAACTTAAATTCAGCATTGATTACTTTCTTAGCCTTAGCAAGTTCTGACTGGCTGATGCAGAATGAAATTGAGTATTCAGATGATGACTGAGTAATTAAGGTAATAGAAATGCCTGCTCTTGATACAGCGGTAAACAGACGACCTGCCATACCTACCATACCCTTCATACCTGGACCTGAGATATTGATTAGAGCAACATTCTTTAAGTCAGAAATACCTTTAATAGGTACTGATAAATCAGTCTCCTCAGAAATTAAGGTGCCAGGACCTTTTGGATTCTTGGTGTTCTTAATTAAGCAAGGGATCTCAAACTGAGCAATAGGAGCAATGGTACGAGGATGTAGAACCTTAGCACCAAAGTAAGATAACTCCATAGCTTCAGCGTATGACATCTTCTTTAAAAGTACTGCGCCTTCTACTGCTCTCGGATCACAGCTGTATACACCATCAACATCTGTCCAGATCTCGCAGCATTCAGCATTTGAAATTGCAGCTAAACATGCAGCTGAGTAATCAGATCCGTTTCTGCCTAACAGCACTAACTGCCCTTGAGCATTACCGCCACAGAAACCTGACATTAAAGTGATAGCTTCTTTATCGTCAGGCAAAGCTGCATAACGGGCTCTTGACTGTTCAATATTTACAGAAGACTCCATGATACCGCCTTCTGTTACTAATACCTGAACAGGATCAATTACTCTTACTTTCTTGCCTAAAGCCTTTAACAGCTCTGACATGATTAGAATTGAGAAACTCTCACCACGGCTTTCAACGAATGCCATTACAAGTTCAGGACATACACCTAATAAAACCATACCATCTAAACGCTGTTTTAAGATGTCCATGGTCTTGTTGAATTCGCCTAAAATCTTGTCAGTGTCGAACTTTTCGTACTTTGAGCCTAAGGTTGTAATAATTGGTTCAACAATTGCGCGGATCTGAGCGAACTCTTCGCTTCCGTCTTTACCGGCAGCACCCTGTGCTACCAAAGCTACTAATAAATTGGTGATCTTTGCTGGAGCAGACAGTACTAAAGCTGTCTGTGATCTCTTAGCAGTATCAAGCGCAATTTCAGCTACATCCTGAAATCTCTGTGCATTTGCAACTGATGTACCGCCAAACTTAAGAACGCGCATAAAACTAGGCTCCTGTTGAAAAGCTAAATAATCTTTTATAGTCAAAGTTAACTTCTAATCTGATTTAAGATTTGTACTCTAAAGAGTTTTGGTCAACTTTCTTTATAGAATTCCTATTGTTATTGAGTAATTCAATAATAGATAATGAAAATTCTATTTTTAAAGTTTTATCAATTATTGTCAATTCAAATTTGCCTTGTCTTTGCCATTTTCGGCAGTAAGTGGCAATAGCGTCACTTACAATAGAAATAATTTTATTAAAAATCAAAATGTTAAATAATGGCATTATCCTTGCTATTTCCTAAAAAACATAATTTTGGGGAAATTATAAAAATGGGAAATGTACTGAATTTGGGCAACGTACAGGCAATTTTACGGTCATCTGACAGCTTGTTTGCTAAAAAACTGTTGTTATCAGAACCTAATGATCTTGTAAGTGCAGCAAAGATTACAACAGCAACTGTAGCTACAGCTTCTGCTTTAACTAGAGCAAATTTATCTGCATTCAATACCTGTGCATGCAGTCAGGTTGCTTTTCAAAATGAGCTTGAAAAACAATCCAAACAGCAAGCCTATGAGGATAAGCTAAATTCCATTAGACAAAGTGTGAACTCAACTAATTTAAAAGCATCACAAGACGCTACTACAGCAAGTTCTGCTTTTTATTATGCTTCAGGCAAAGGATTAAACCAATCTCATGACACTGTTCGAAGTGAAATTTTAAAAGACAAAAAAGGCGTAGTTTTAAAAAACAGTCTTGAGAGTGAAAATAATTTAGACGGTCTTAAGCCTGTTATTCAAGATAGCTCCTTTTACAATGACGATAGCTCAGATCCTAGTGTAATTGAACAAGAGTTAAAGGAGATCTTTTTAAATTCTAGTGTCTGCGCTTCAAAATCTATCTTTGAAAATGAATTATCACTAGATGATACTCCTATCTTTTTCGGTTCTGAGTATTCTCACAGCGTATCAGCTTCTGTAGCAAAACTTGTAGACAACATGGTGGATACTCTTTTAAGTTATCAGAGAGTTCCTTTAAACAATGCCATGGGAATGATTTGTACTGTCTCAGAGCTTATGAAAGTTGCAAGAGATAACAGCACTACTGCAATAGAATCCATATCACAAGCTTCAATAGTCACGACTAATCAATATAATCCAAAAGTTATCATGCTTCCACTGTATGTTTTAGGTTATAGCATCATCGATTACATTAAACGCTATAACTGTAAAGAGTTTAACTACAAGAAAGAGAGGAAGAAAGCAGAAGAAAAGATAGCTCATAATGAAAAAGAAAGTAAACAAAGGATGGCTGAGTTTGCTGCTTCTTTTCAGTTTAATTACAGTTAATGTCGCTGATAGCTATTCAATTTAGCAATATTTAAACTCATCTCACTCCGTAATAGAGCTGCTGGTAATGCGTTACACAGAGATTTAATGAGAAAATTTAGGCTTTATAAGCTAATTGGAGGAATGCCGCAGGCTATTGAAACGAATTTAGAAAATAACAATTTACAAGCTGTAGATGAGGTAAAGAGAGGAATTATTGAATTGTATGAAGAAGGCTTCGTTAAAAATGATTCGTCAGGTTTAGCAGAAAACATATATGATGCTATTCCCTCAAATTTATGTAGCAATGCTTCAAGATATACTTTAGCTACTGCAAAAAAAGGAACGAGAGCAAGTTCAACACAAAAACTTCTTCCTGATATGCTTAGCGCATACACTGTTAATATCGCTTATCACTCAAATAATCCTAATGGTGGAATGTCCTTAGAAAAGGCATCAACAGATACAAACTTTTTCTATCTGATACAGGACTCTTTATAACCATTGCTTTTATCGACAAGAAATACACAGAGAATGTAATTTGTAACAAATTGTTTTCAGATAAACTTGAAGCTAATTTGGGTTATGTTTACGAAAATGCTATAGCTCAAATGCTAGTTTAAAAAGGTTATAAACTTTTCTATTACACTATGAAAAGTGAAAACTCTAATCATCTGTATGAAGTAGATTTTTTAATCTATGAAGGAGACAAGATAAGTCCTATTGAGGCTAAGTCTGGCAATCACAGGCAACACAAATCACAAGAAGTCTTTTGTGAAAAGTTCAGTAGAAGAGTAAAGAACAAATACGTTATCCACACTAAGGATTATGCTTTTGCTAATGGAATACATTACCTTCCTGTATATATGGTTCCCTTTTTTTAACTCCTGAAGATTTGAGATATTAAGGAAGAAAGGCTCATAAGTACAACATGACAGTTTCATAACCGAATACACAGAAAATTTGGCTGTACAATACTTTAAACACTTAATATTTCAAAGGAAATATGCACCAAAATTTGCCACCTAAAAAAAACGTTTACATTCACACAAAAATCCGCATTCTTAAGCACTAGGATCTGACTTTTTTCTGATACAAGAAAAAAAAGCGCTCAAAATGTGCTTTTTATAGTAAAATACGAAAAGTTTGTGTGCTGAAAAGAAAGTGATATTCAATCAGAACAGCACTAACGGCTGTATCAAAAAAAATGTATTTTATTGAGGATAGGATCATGAGAAAACCTGTTGTAATGGGTAACTGGAAATTAAACGGTACCAAGTCAACTGTTACTGATTTAATTAAGGCATTCAGAGAGCCAGCTGACAAAAATGCAAACGTAGATGTTGCAATTTGTGCTCCTGCTATTTTCATTGGTATGGTTGAATCATTAGCAACTGGTTCAAGCTTAAAGTGGGGTTCAGAGGACTGCGATATCCACACTAAGGGTGCTTACACTGGTGAGAACTCACCTGAGATGTTAAAGGAATTCGGCTGCACCTACGCTATCGTTGGTCACTCAGAGCGTCGTGGCTACCACAACGAGTCAAACGAAATCGTTGCTGGCAAGTTCAAAGCTGCTCAGGAAAACGGCTTAACTCCAGTATTATGCATCGGCGAGTCAGAGGCTGAGTACGATGCAGGTAAGACTCTTGATGTTTGCAAGGCAGAAATCAAGGCTGTTATCGATTTATGCGGTATCGAAGCATTCAAGAATGCAATCATTGCTTACGAGCCAATTTGGGCAATCGGTACTGGTAAGACTGCAACTCCTGAAATCGCTCAGAACGTTCACCACGGTATCCGTGAGTTCTTAAAGACCTTCAATGCAGAAGTTGCTGACGGTGTACGTATTCTTTACGGTGGTTCATGCAACGCTAAGAATGCTGCTGACATCTTCGCACAGCCAGATGTTGATGGCGGCTTAATTGGTGGTGCTTCATTAAAGGCTCCTGATTTCACTGCTATTATCGAAGCAGCTGCAAAGGCTTAATTTAAAAATAACGGACACGTGTAATATGGCAATCAAGAAAATTGGTGTTCTGACCTCAGGTGGTGATGCACCAGGTATGAACGCAGCTATTCGTGCTGTAGTTCGCACAGCTTTATCATATGGTTGGGAAGTTTTAGGTGTACGTGATGGTTACTCAGGATTACATTCAGGTAATTTCGTACAGTTAAATAGCCACTCAGTATCTGATCTGTTAAACCGTGGCGGTACTTTCTTAGGTACAGCTCGTTTTCCACAGTTCAAGCAGCCTCAGGTTCGTCAGGAAAGTGTTGAAGTTATGAAGAAACACGGCATCGATGCTCTAGTAGTTATCGGTGGTGACGGCTCATACATGGGTGCTAAGTTAATTTCTGAGTTAGGCTTCCCTTGCATTGGTTTACCAGGCACAATCGATAACGATATTGCTGGTACTGATGCAACTATCGGTTTTGATACAGCTTTAAATACTGCTGTTGAAGCAATCGATAAGCTTCGTGATACCTGTTCTTCACACAAGCGTATCAGTGTTGTTGAAGTTATGGGTCACCACTGCGGTGATTTAGCTGTTTGTGCAGCTGTTTCATGCGGTACTGAGGCTGTTCTTGTTCCAGAAGTTCAGTGGAACAAAGAGCAGGTTTATGCTGACATTAAGAAAGGCATCGATGCTGGTAAGCGTCATGCAATCTTAGTTGTTTGCGAGAACCAGACAGATGTACACCAGATGGCTAAAGAGTTAGAAGAGTTAACAGGTCTTGAGACCCGTGCTACTGTTCTAGGTCACATTCAGCGTGGTGGTTCACCAACAGCTGTTGACCGTGTATTAGCATCACGTATGGGCGCTTATGCTTGTGAGCTATTAAAGAAAGGCGAATCAGGTCGTTGTATCGGTGTTGAGCGTGGCGAACTTGTTCACCATGACATCATCGAGTGCATCAACAACATGAAGCACCAGTTCATGAAGAGCACTTACGATTTAGCTTTAAGCTTGAAGTAATTGTTGTTTTTCTTAAAAATGCCCTCTTTTGAGGGCATTTTTGTATCTTACGATTTATCTTCCAAAACTTATCTCTACTTTTATGTTCACAATTTGCAACTAATAAAGGCAAAACAAGAGCTTTATAATATATGATTTTAGAAGAAGGTTTGGAGATAAACACATATGAAAGATATCAGCTCAACAGGCTCATTTATAAACTTTTATCTAAATAATTACATTTATGTAGATAAAACACAGTACATTAGAGACCTGATAAAGCTTGAAAGAGTTTTTATCTCCCGCCCACGTCGTTTTGGTAAATCTCTTACCTTAGATACCATAGCAACCTTATTTGAAACAGGTGTAGAGCCTTACTTTAAAGGTACCTGGATTTATGACAAGTGGACAGAGCCTACCTATCCTGTATTAAGACTGAATTTCTTAGATTTAGATAAATACTCACTTGAGCATTTTAAGCAAAAACTAAACGCAATCATTAGCTCATTTGCACGAGACATCAATGTCAAAAACTATGAAGAGAAAATTGAACCTGAAGACACAATCTACTTTCTGTTAGATGAGTTAAGAAAAGAAAAACGTCAAATCGTAATTTTAATTGATGAGTATGACTGTCAGATGACAGCAAACATCAATAATGAAACTCTATATAAGCAATTTCAGGAAAAAATCAAAAGCTTTTATGACACTATTAAAAATAAGTGGCCAATTAAATTCTTAGGAATAACAGGTGTCACCAGATTAAAAGATGTAGAAATCTTTTCAATTGGTTCTGATATCAAAGATATAACTAATTACAGCCCATATTCACAGATGATAGGCTTTACCCGCGACGAGATAAAAAAGTACTACATCGATTATTTAAAACTGGCCTCATCCTATGAGAACAACTGCAGTGTTGAAGATGTAACCGACGTTCAGATTGAGTCAATGTTAGATATGATGGCTCAAAACTATGATGGCTACTGCTTTGATGAAGACTATGAAAAGAAAGTCTTCAGTACCTGGTCGGTAAATACATTTTTCCAAACAATGGTAGGAAAGGAAAAAGTTCAGTTTGGAGAGTACTGGTACGACAATGGTGGATTACCATCAATACTTGTTAACTATTTAAAAACACATGAGCTAAATGCTTTTGAATACTTAAATAAAGAAAATACTGTATCAATCCCAGTTAACGATTTTTTAAATCCAACAGCTTTAACTACTATCAATCAGAATGTACTGATGTGCCAGACAGGCTACTTAACCTTACGCTCTGCTTTAACTAGTGGTGATCTTACAGTAGATTTAGGTATTCCAAACGGTGAAATCTATAAAGCCTTAAACAGATTACTTGCCATCAACTTTTATAAGGAAGGTATCTATGCTTTAGCAAAGGGTGTTAGAGACCTATTAGATGCAGGTGAGATAGAAGATATCATAGATAGATTCAACTCAGTTATAAATTCAGTATCTTATGATCATTTCCCTATTAACAGTGAATCAGTGGTTCAGAACTACCTATACCTATTCTTAATAGGTGCAGGTATTGAAACAACAACTGAAAGTCACTCTTCAAAAGGAAGAGCAGATTTAATTATAGAAACTAAAAACAGACGCTTAGTTTTTGAGTTGAAGTATGCTCAAAACGAGACTGAGGCAAAGACAAAACTTACTGATGCTGTAGAACAGATTAAATCACGAGACTATGGCAATACTGAGCCTAAGAAAAATGAGCTGTTAAGAATTGCTACTGTCTTCAATGCTGAGCGTAAAGTAAGAGCTTTTACAGAGTATCAAGCTGTATAAAACTCTAGTTTTTGATTTTATCGAAATTAGATCTGCATGGTTTTAAACAGATGAAGATCTGAAATAACTTCCTACCATCAAAATTGAAGTGTTAATTTTATAGTTATTTTTTTATAACATGCTTATCTTCGTGCTTATAAGTCTTGTTATAGGAAATTACTATATTCAGCCATTCTTAAATAGTATTATCTTTCGCTGACATTCATCTGTAAACTCAAATCATATAAACAATAAATGAGGTTACAAATGACAGCACATATTCCATTTAAATACGATTTCGTTGGATCTTTTTTAAGACCTGAAGCAGTTCAGAACGCAAAGTCTTTATTAAAAAAAGGGCTCATCTCAAAAGAAGAATTAACTAAGGTTGAAAACACCGAGATTGAAAAGTTAATTGCTAAACAGAAAGCTGCTGGTTACCACGTAATCACAGATGGCGAGTACAGAAGAGCTTACTGGCATTTAGATTTCTTCTGGGGCTTAAATGGAATTGAACAGACTGAGTTATCTCATGGTTATTTCTTCCATAACGAGGAAACTGCTAAAGGCTCAATTAAGATCGTAGGTAAGATCACCGGTGAGAACCACCCATTCGTTGAGCACTTTAAGTTTGTAAATCAGTTCTCCGATGACAATGCTGTTGCAAAACAGACCTTCCCTGCTCCTGCTCAGTTACTAGCTGAGTTATTCAGAAAAGATAATATTGAGAACACCAAAAAGTTCTACCCTAACCTTGATGAATTAATTGAGGACATTGGTGCTGCTTACAGAACAGTAATTAAAGAATTGTATGCTGCAGGCTGTAGAAACATTCAGGTTGATGATTGTACCTGGGGTATGTTCGTAGATGAGAAGTACTGGGCTGCTCGTCAGAACGGCAATGTTTCTTTAGAAGAGGAAGCTGAGAAGTACCTAAGAGTTAACAATTTAGCTTATCATGACCGTCCAAAAGATCTAGCTCTTACAACTCATATCTGTCGTGGTAACTATCACTCAACTTATGCCTGCACTGGTCCATATGATTCAATTGCACCTATTCTTTTTGCTAAAGAGAATGTTGATGCTTTCTATTTAGAGTTTGATGATGAAAGATCTGGTGGCTTTGAACCATTAAAATTCATCCCTGAAGACAAGAAAGTAGTTTTAGGTTTAATCACCTCTAAAAGACCACAACTTGAGGATAAAGAGTTTATCAAAAAGAGAATTTATGAAGCTTCTAAATACATTCCTCTAGAAAGACTTTGCCTGTCTCCTCAGTGCGGATTTGCTTCATGTGAAATCGGTAATAAGCTTACCGATGAAGATCAGTGGAAGAAACTTGCTTTAGTAAAAGAAATCGCCAAAGAAGTTTTTGGTGTAGACTAAAACACTCTTCTTATAGCATCACTCTCTTTAATTTCCAGTGTTTAAAGAGGATCAGCTATGATCCTCTTTTGTTTTGCCAATCTAATTAACTATTTTTCATACCCTAAAAATAATTTATCTCATCAAACAAACCGCTTATATAAGCCAAATTTTGGCTTAACAAAAATATAACAATTCAAATACAGATCTTTAATAATCACTTTGTATATTTATAAGTGTAGATAGAAATTTCAAATATATGTCCTGGTTAAATTTGTTGTTTATTAAGTTGTAGTTGTTGGTTTAAATCGTAGTTTTTGTGGTTAGTTGATTAGGTTGGTGCATTATGTCAGATATTATTGCAAAGAATGATTTGAAGAACATTGATAATTATGAGTTTGATGCTTACGAAGATAAAGCTAATGACGAAATAGTTGATAAAATCGAAGATCTCATCTTTGGTAAAGATGACAAAAAAGGTTCTGATTTCTTGAATACTCTTTGGAAATTAAGAGAAGATATGTACAAGGATACCTTCTAATCAAAACTAAAAAAAAATGTGGGAGCACAATCTAAGTTGCTCCTCATTTTCTCTCCCCTAAAAATTTAGCACTTTTGTTTCTTATTAAAAATGCCTTCCTGGGGGAACTTGTCTATCAATATACTTAGGGTACTATCCTAGTTGAATACCTTTAAATTACTTTTCAATACGCAATGATATAGGCGTGCTAGTTTTTACGAACAACTATGACAGCAAACTTCTGCATTCTGTAGATACATTCTACAGAGTCAAAGCCTGCATTTTTTAACATACTTACTTCAGTTTCAACTGAGCATTCTTTATCAAGTTTTCTACGATCCTGCCAACGCTCAATTTCCTCTGCTGTAAGTGAACTGTTCTTTAAATGCTGATACCAGAACTTATCTAAAGCATCAGTCATATTATCATCAGTTCCACAAAACTGATCGTAATTGATAAAGACACCACCTTCAGGCAGATGCTCATAGATTTTAGAAAAGAGATTTCTCTTCACATCATCATCCAGATGATGAATGGATAATGCACTGATAACAGTATCGGCACTAAAGTCATAATCAGATGAGTAATCTTTAACTTGGTACTGAACATTAGTAAGACTAGCAAATCGAGCTTTTGCAATATCAAGCATATGATCTGCGATATCTACAAGCAAATAGGATGAATAAGGAAAATGCCTGTAGTAATACATCGACAGGAGACCTGTTCCTGCCCCAAGATCGAGAATTGATTTTGGTTTTATGAAACTTGCAATAAAGTCCGTGGTAGTTTTATAGAAATCTTCATAACATGGAATAAATATCGGTCTTGATCTGTCATAGATCTTAGAAACTACATCAAACAGATTCTTGATATTCTCAAGATCTGTTTTAGATTTTTTATCCTCAGTCATATAAAATTACCTGTTGAATAATCAAAGCCCCCTTACTTTATAGAAGTCTTCTTTAAACTATTATAACCATATTGCGAAAATAACGTGCGCACAGGCCAATGCGAAGGTAGTAGTTACGCATCAAACTGACCATATTTCAACCAATTCTAAGAATTTCACATTTAGTGCGTATTATAGTCAAATATAATACATAAACTTCGTCAATTTAAGTGGAACACTTAGTTTACTTATTCTCTCTCCTTTATTTTTTTTCTGAAATTTGTTCAAGTTATTAAACGATTTGAATTTTTACTAATTTAGCTACAACCATCAGATCTCTTTGGCTTATTTATCAGCTTCTAAAATTAAGTTGTAGCTTCATGCGTAACTACTAAATGCGAAGGTGACTGCTAACCTCAGTAAGTATTACAAGTTATTATGCCATAGCCATAGTTAACGCAAGTGGAATTCTTGATTCTATTTGCTGATACTACTGCTTGCTGGGCTGCATCTGCTGCATTTTGGGCAGCTAAAGCTTCTGCTTCTTTAGCTGCAATTATTCTTTGAACATTAATCTGATCTTGTCTTTGTTTTTGATCTTCTCTGTACTGTTGCACTACAGCTTGAATTTGTGGAATATATTTTGAGTCAAAAGTGCATATTTCTGAATAAAGAGTTTTCGGAATACCATCAGTATTTACATTTTTTTTGCACGCCTTATATAAATACTTTTGTAACATTTCATCAATTTTGTTAGCAACAACCTTTGCATCATTTGCATTGTTAGATGCTTTTCGAATTTCTTCATTGAAATCATTCCAATATCCAGGTGGTGTCTGCACAGGTTGTTTGTTATATGAACTATAAAAGTGACCGCTCTTTGTACCTTCCATGAGCAATCCTAATGTTCTGTTTCCTGAAGATTCAGTTGTAACTCCTAAGAATGATAAATTTACTGTTGGATCTGAATTTTCAAAATAATGGTAAATAAAGAAAGGAGTAAAGAATAAATTTTCTTTTTCATCTGGATGTGAAATTGATGTTCTAACACCACTAAAAGCACCATTTTTCAAAAAGTGACCTTCTGTTCTTACAATATCGAAAGATGGGGAAGATATAACTTTAGTAACATATCCTTTAGCTTCTCCATTTAGAAAAACTTTACCTGATGTTGTTGAAGATACATAATCACGAATCCAAGCAATTTTGCCAACAGAATCATCTTCAACAGTAGAATGATCTAAAACAGTGATTACATCTTGATGCATATAATCGCTAACATCAATTTCTCTACCAAAACCATGAGCATAACCATCCAAACAATCTCCATCCCAATACACAGTAACAGAATCAGCCATGTATTCTCGACTCTGAGGTATTAAGCATTTTTGCTTTTTATTCGCTGCTTGTTTGAATAAAGGCTCTTTTTTTCTTTCAGCTTGCTGCTTAAAAGAATTCCACTGAGCTATCCTAGAGTTCTTTTCAGCATCAACACTACGCACATCTATCGAAGAAAAGGAGTTAGATAGCAAGCTGCAACCGGAAATGAAAGAAGCAAACAAAAATAAACAATTAAGCTTAGATATAAACATATAAAACCTTTGTGAAATCACAACTACGTATTATGCAATATACAATTATCTTTTAAATAGACAAACTTGAAAATATTTTTATTAAAAGATTGTAAAGAAATAACCTTAATTATAGTAAAGAGCTTTATTTTTAAGACAAGCAAGCTTAGGATAAACTTATAGCAAAATACCAAAAATAACGTGCGCACAGGCCAATGCAAAGAGTCCTGCGAGTACATCATCAAGCATCACACCTAAACCGCCTCCTATGCGTTTATCGAGCATGCTAATAGGAAATGGCTTTAAGATATCAAAGATTCTAAATAAAACAAAAGCAAGAACAGCGTAATACCAGACAGATGGGAAGCAGATGATAGATATGAACATACCATCAAACTCATCGATAACAATAGCACTGTTATCATGCATACCCATAGCTTTTTCTGTTACAGATGAAGTGTACCATCCTAAAAAAAACGTTAATACAGCAACAGCAACTTGTACCTGCCATGGAATATAAACTAGCAGCATACAAAAAGGTAATGCAGCTAAAGAACCATAAGTACCAGGAGCTTTAGGCATAAGACCAGATCCGAAGCCTAAAGAGATGAAATGAATTGGATTTTTGATGCTTACTTTAGATAGATAAGATCTGTCATGCTTGTCCATAATTACGTCCTTATTAGTAAATTTACGTAATTATAGCCTTTTTAGTAAATTTTAGAAAAGTAGAGCGTAGAAAAGCAAAAACCCATACCAGAAAAACTGATACGGGTTCTTAGAAAGGGAAGCCTGGCAGT
>ERZ1024427.71-NODE-71-length-24372-cov-12.153514_pt1 | contig 24372 bp, 10 predicted proteins | sample MGYA00520783_ERZ1024427 | MGnify/ENA primary metagenome ERZ1024427 (study PRJEB33242, sample SAMEA3444285) | Homo sapiens | biome: Host associated; feature: Gastrointestinal tract; material: Stool | place: Uganda | collected 2011-01-01 ...
CAACTTAATAAAAACAAACCAAACAAACTTTACATAATTATTCCCTATACATAACCGGTAATTCTTCCCACTGCCACACCTTGTTATGAAAGCCAGAAAAACCGCCATGATTGGTGTTATTCCCATCATTAGCCTCCAAATGGAAGGTTTTCCTATCTATTGTAAAAGAAGCATCGGCTATACGATTGGCAAATCTGCCGATGGTTGCCCCCATATAATAAGAATCTTCCAAATAACCGGCCAAGGAATCATAACCAATCAGCACATTGTCCAATGCTCCTTGAACATCAGGTACTGAAGCTGTAATCCAACGAGCCCCCCAATTCGTGAATTCCATATAGACTCCTGAAGAATTCATCACAGTAAATCGTAATACAGGTTCTCCGTCAGAGGTATAAGTTTCTATTTTATGTGCTATTTTCATATTATTCCAGATTTCAGAAAAATTAAAAGCATCAGGTAGGAAGCAGATGTTTCCTCCTGATGCTTCTAATTTATATGGATAGAAACAATTTATTTGCTATATCCCGGATTCTGGTCTTCAGGGCCGAATGCATCATTTGTTTTAATTTCAGTATCAGGAATAGGATAGCGCTTATGGAAATCTTGAATTGTTCCTGATTCTTTTGCCCAACGGTTACGTTCTTTTATCAATTCTACAAATTTATTAGTACGAAGCAAATCAATACGTCTCCAGCCTTCGAAGCAAAGTTCACGCAAACGTTCATCCATTACCTTATCACGGAATTCATCTTTGCTCATTCCCGAATTCCATTTCTTATCTTCTGGCAAGTTTCCTCCCCATGCACGAGTACGAATTTGATTATTTACGATCTGTACAGCTTCCGAAGTCTGTCCTAATTCATTCAGACATTCAGCATGCAATAATAATACATCAGCATAACGAATCATTGAAAAGTTCTTACCAGAATTCCACATATTATTAATGCCAAGCCCTGAAAGAATATCTGTACGATAGTCTTCATATTTCTTTATATGTGGTTCCAATTCATCTGTAGTTCCCGTCCATTGAGTCTTTGACAAATCAGGAGTTACATATTCAAATGTACCATCCTCCGAATATTTATTAGTATAATACGTAAAATCATAACGCAATGCTTCTTCTTTACGCAAATCTCCATCTTCCCAAATGCCACCTTCTTCTACTGTCTTATAAGCAAAAGGAGTCGGAACTAGAAAATCGTAACCAGAGAAAGAGCATCCCTGACCAAACCAAGAGTCACATGCACGAGAACCACAATCAAACTCCCAATAATTACAATCAGGATATACATTATTAAATTGCAACTCAAACAATGACTCTTTTGTATTAGGATTATCATAACGATACAAGTCAGCATAATCATTTAGTAATTCATATCGTCCCATATTGATAATAGTCTTAAAACATTCATCAGCCTTGGCAAAATCCCGCAATCCTGTCTCTTCCGGAGCTGCCATATAAGCCTTTCCTAACATAGCCCATGCAGCCCCAACAGTAGCACGCTGCGGTTCACTATTATAAGACTCAGGCAAATTATTGGTAGCAGTAATAAAATCATTAATAATATATTCCCATACAGTCTTTAAAGGTTGACGTCCCAAGCCCAATTCATCAGTACGGTTCATATCTATCACAGGGATTTCACCCCAATACATGCTTAATTCAAACATTAATAAACCACGAATAAAGCATGCCTCTCCCATCAACTGTTTAGCACGTTCCGGTTCTTCAGTGGTCATACCCAATGCATATATAGCTTTAGCAGCTGAAACGACAGCCGGCCAACGGTTGTTCCAAATAGAACTAACCTGAGTAGATGTAGGATTCAACTGTCCATTATATTTATCCATACCAGCTTGATCTCCTGAAGAAATCAACTGATAATTACCCTGCTGTGTTTCATCTGTCCCCAAATAAGGCATCAATCCATTACGCCCTTCTTTACAGCCCCTATAACTCTTATACAATCCAAGAACTAAAGGTTCTACATTATCTATTTTTTCAAATACTTGTTCCTCAGTCAAAGATCCCGTAGGTTCTACTTGCAGAAAGTCTGAGCAAGAAGAAGTATTCAGTGCAAAGGACAAAGCCAAAGCATATATCGCACTATATCTATATATCTTTTTCATTGTTGTGTTTTCTTTTAAAATTAGACTATTTATTCTATCCTTCCATTAAAAAGCCAAATTAAGACCAAAAGTATACATACGTGTAGGAGGATACCAATCACCGGTTTCCGGATCATAACCATTATAATTAGTTAAACAAAAAAGATTAGAACCGGTGGCATAAACACGCAGGTTAGTCAGTTTCAGAGCATTTATCACTTTAGTCGGGAAAGTATAGGCCAATGTCAAAGCAGACAAACGCAAGAAAGAAGCTTTCTGCACACTAAAATCCATAGAACTTGCACCATAATGATTATAATCAAAGCCAGCCAACACACGTGGAAATTCAGCATCTGTATTTTCAGGAGTCCAACGATCCAACAAATCCGTTGATGCGACTCCAGATCCAGTACTTCCAATCAAAGTTTCATACCAAGGGCTCAATTTTTTAGCCCCATAAGAATAACTGAAGACTGCATTTAAAGACAATCCCTTCCAAGAAAAATCTGTAGAAAAACCGCCATAAAACTTAGGATCAGTGGAACCAATTACAACACGGTCATTTTGATCTATCTGTCCATTATTATCATAATCCAATGGATACAAATCACCGGGATTCACATTATATCCATTCCAATTTATTTTATTCAAACGATCCATATCAATTTCTTGGGCAATTCCACCTGTTTTCCAAATATAAATTGTGTTACGAGACTCACCAAGGAATAAATTACCTTCTTTTTGAATATTACGATCACTATCTACATTATATACAACATCATTATCACCATATAATCGAGTTACCTTATTTTTATCCATAGACAATGTAGCTGCAAAATTCCATTCAAAATCTTTAGCTCTTACCAAATTGGCATTCAAAGCAAATTCCAAACCTTTGTTTTCAATCGCACCTATATTTTCAATAGTACTACTGAAACCAGTAGTCGTAGGTAACGAATGACTCATTAACAAATCCTTATTTTTTATCAAGAAAGCATCAACAGACAAACGTACTCTATTCTGTAAGAAAGCCATATCTACTCCTAAATTCCATTGTTTTTGTTTCTCCCAACTAATATCCGGAGTACCACGTCGCCCATTGGAAACAAAAGAATTTGTATAACCTGTATCGGAAGTACCCGTATAGCTGACATTATATAAAGATAAATAGGCAAAATCATCAATATTCTGATTACCAACAATACCAAAACCGGCACGTAACTTTAACTGATCAAAAATTGTCTGATTTTTCATGAACTTTTCTTCTGTAATATTCCAAGCTGCAGACACAGACGGGAAAATACCCCACTGATTTCCTTTAGCAAATTTAGAAGAACCGTCGTAACGCGCAGTCGCCGTTAATAAATATTTACCCGCATAGTTATAGTTAACACGAGCGATATAAGATAATAATGTTTGCTCGGACCAAGCTGTACTTAAGCCACGCTGATCTTTTTTATAACCAGATCCCAAACTATGATATCCAAATAAATTAGTGCCAAACCCTGTTGCCGTAGCATTAATATAATTATACGTAGTCCGTGTAGCACTGGTACCAACCATCGCATTCAACTTATGTTTGCCAAAAGAAACTTCATAAGACAGTGAATTATCCCATTGCCATACAGTACGTGTATCTCTATCATCTTTGGCTTCCCCTTGTGTTCCATAACGTTCCGACTCATAAATATCATTCGGGGTATATTTATTCTGCTGCTTCTGAGCATAATCAATAGAGAAAGTAGAACGCAAGTTCAATCCTTCAATAGGATTGATATTAATATAATTAGAACTCAACAAACGATTATACACCAAATCATTATCAACTTTCAAAGATCGTAACGGATTAAAATTATTTTGATCAAAAATACCTTGCCAATTTAAAGTTTCAATCTCATCAGAAATTTCCAACATCGGATTAGCACAACGTGCACGATTCATTACTCCATCATCAACCAACGTGTTCTCGGTACGTGTAAAAGTTGTATTAGTACCTACTTTCAGCCAGGATTTAATCTGTTGATCCGCATTAATACGTCCTGTGTATTTTTCTTGTTCAGACTTCTCAATTACACCTTTATTATCTGTATAACCAAAACTAATATAATAAGAACCTTTATCATTGCCATTCGAAAGACTTACTACATGATTGTGTTGTACTCCAGTACGGCTCACAGCATCCAGCCAATCATAATTTTTATTATTGTCGTAAGCATCGAATTCATAATCAGCAAAAACAGTATTCGATCCCATTATCACATCATTGACATAAGCATTGACATCCCCGTCAGGATTTGTTTGCATATAACCATTCGTATAAGCTTCCTTTCTAAGTTCAAATAATTGACGGGTATTCATTGTTTTTGGAGTATTAGCGTAGGTCTGAAAGCCAATCCAGCCATCATAAGAAACTTTACCTTCGCCTTTTTTACCCTTCTTTGTTGTAATAACAACAACACCATTGGAACCACGTGAACCATACAGAGCTGTAGCTGATGCATCTTTCAAGACCTCAATAGAAGCCACATCATTCAAATTGACTGCATTAAATCCAGAGAATGAATTATCCATAACCATACCATCTATGACATAAATAGGGTCCGTAGATCCATTTATGGTATTAATACCACGAATTTTAATAGATGCATCATCCGTAGGACGTGTAGGCTGAGAAATGAACACACCTGCGACACGGCCTTGAAGAGCCTGATTTACATTCGTCACCGGTTTTTCTTCCAAAACTTTAGAACTGACACTGGCAACAGCTCCTGTCAAATCACTCTTCTTCATCGAAGTACCTACAACAACCACTTCGTCTAATGTTTCAGTATCTTCCGCCATCACCACTTTGACAGGTTGGTTACCCATTACCTTTACATCTTGGGCAACATATCCTATATAAGAAATATGTAATGTTTCCCCTTTCTGAACTGATAATGTAAAGTTGCCATCAAAATCGGTAATAGTCCCATTGGTTGTACCTTTTACCACTACACTTGCACCAATGATAGGTTCGGATGTAACATCCACCACCTGTCCTGTAACCGTTATGTTCTGTGCCAACATATTGCAGCAACAAAACATGATAAGGATTAAATTAATAAGCCTAATTCTTTTCATAATTTGTAAATTTAAGTACGATTTAAAGTTTATATTGGTTTATTCTTCCATTTTGAAAATTGCGACATCACATGCAGGAACCGTTACTTCCAGGTTAGTCTTAGCAGTACTTTCAATGCCACTCCATAATTCTTTCAACTTATATTCCTTTGACGAATCCAACCCCAGACGCTCTAAAGCTGTAGTCATCTTCAACTCTTGATCCATATAGTTGAACACCGCATAATAAGCCTTACCATCCTTATCCATGCGTACAAACTGATTTTCTGACTTTTCACCATTCCCATCTACAGGATGAAAAGATTCCCCATTGGCTATGGCATTGATCTCGGCATTCGTCAAATATTTCATCGCCTTCTCTTTCACCTCTTTAGAACCGCCTTTGCTGAAATCATCTCCAGCAATGAAAATTCCAGTGATAACCCCCGAAGTGACACGCGCTCTGTTCTCACCATCTGTAGCATCACGCAATACAATATGGTCAGGATCATTAAACTGATAAACCTTATCCTGCCACCAACCGTATGAAAGTGCATTTAAGGTATATTCGGTATCCTTCATCTTGTTCCATGCATCACACGCAATTCTTCTGGACTGAGCATAATGAGCAGGAAAAACAGGAGAAATAGAAAGATTGATATACATATCACCAAAATATTTGTCAAGCAATTGCATTCCATAGTTGTATCCCTGAATACCTGTTTGTATTTCCGGATTATACCATTTGTCGGCTTCCATTGCTCCATGTGTCATAAAGTCCATTTTCACATATTCAAAGCCAGCCCGATGGAATAGCTCCGATGTGTGTTTCATCATAGCTTCAATAGCCGGATGAGTAGGATCAACAGCATAAGCTCCGTCTAATTCCTGCGGTTTCCCATTTGCATAGAGATATACATCTTTATATTTATATCCCGGCATTTCTTTTATTTCACGTTCAGGATTTTTAACCCAATCAGTAAACGGAGTCCAATAAACGCCGGCTACCTGACCGTTTGCCTTACATTTATCCACAAAAGCTTTCAACTCCTCTTCTGAAAAACTGTTCCAACCAGAATCCAAACCTGTATAAACCAAATTATCCGAATTCACAAAATGACGGGACTGCAAATTCTCTTTGTAAAAATCAGAAACTTCCAATGCTTTCGGATAGGTCAGATTAAATTGCAATGCTCCCCAGCTGTTCCAGCCAAAAGGAACAGCTTTACCCCAAGCTTTGGGCGGAGCAATCACAGCATTAGCCTGAGCGTATTCTTCCATACCTCCACGCCAGTCTTCAAAAAATCCTACTAAAATTTTAGGTGACTTGATTTTTGTACCTTTCAATGCACCGTGAGGTTTCGAGTCACGTGTTGTCTTATCGGCAATACCGCCATAACATACCAACGAACCTACATTATATATATTACCTTTACCTATTGTTATACCTGTTTTCCAAGAATCATGTTCTACAGAACCTACCACCACAGCTTCACGGTCATCATTATTAAATATGGCAGTGACTTCATAACTAGTCAGTTCTGTAAATGTGAGCGGATGAGATTGATATCTGATCCAACAGTCATTATCGAAAGGAATGAAAAGCGCACGATTATTTTCTCCCTGGTTCAATACTTCAGGCATTCGGTCCACATTGACCGGTGCCATATAATTCGAAGCTATTTCAGTCGTACTCTCCAAAGTGAAATCTGTCAGCACATAATCCTTTGCCGGATATACATAAAAAGATTGAACCAGTGCAGGCAGATTATTCCCGGTATAAGTCACCTCATAATGATACCCTTCTCCAAAATAATCATTGATTTTTTTTGTAGAAACATGATGCTTTGCATAATCACGAGTCGAAACAACACTGTCTGCCAACTTATAAGCTGCATATACATTATCATAAATAAGCTTAGAGCCTTTGCTGATATCAATACCATTAGCGTGAGCATCATACTCCAAAGACCATTCACCTACATTTAGATTTGCATTTTCAGTACACCCGGATAAAATAAGACCGGAAACGCTCAATGCAGAAACACAGAGAAACAATGATTTTAAAGTTAACCAATTATTCTTCATAATATTATTAGTTTGTCAAAGAGATAAATCTACTTAAGGTTTGCTTTACTGTTCGGAATTCTTTTCCTTTCAAGCATGGTCAAAAGTAGGCATATCTTGACAACCTGTTAATATACAAACGCTGCAATAAATAGGATTTTTGCAGCAATGACGCATCTGCACCCGCAGAATCCGCAAATGCATCATTTTTTGCTGCATTTCTTTCAATCAGAGATTCCCGTCAGATCTATTTTAACTTTTTCCTTGGATGTTTGATACTGTTTCTCAAACTCTTTCGGAGTCATTCCAAATTGTTTTAAAAATAATTTGCTGAAGTAAGATGAAGAGTTTATTCCTACCATATAACAGATATCCCCAATACGATACTTACCTTCCTGAATCAGTTCGGCTGCTTTTTTCAAACGGATCAACCGGATGAAATCTATGGGTGAAAGATTAAATAGAATCTTTATTTTCCTCAACAAGCTGGAACGGCTCATACATAAGATATCAGCCATACGTTCCACATTAAAATTTTCATCCGAGATATTCTCTTGAATCACATTGATCACTTTATTCATAAACTCCTCATCCGCCTTGTTCATCTGCATATTATGCACAGGGAAAAAAGGACGTTTGGAGAATGCCTCACGCTCTTTCCTTCGATTACTGAGTAAAGATAAAATCTGAGTCTTCAAATAGTTGAAAGAAAAAGGCTTTTCCACATAAGCTTCTGCTCCTATCTTCAATCCGTTAATCTTACTCTCCAAATCGTTCTTGGCGGTAAGGAAAATAACCGGAATATGGCACAAATCAATATCCGCCTTTATTTCCTTACATAATTCATAGCCATTCATCACCGGCATCATTATATCACTGATAACCAAATCTATGTGATTACTACGTAAAATATCCAACGCTTCCTGCCCATTCACAGCGGTTTCTACTGTAAACAAGGCTTCTAATCGTTCAAAGATAAAAGATCTCATGCTTTCATTGTCCTCTACTAACAATAAAGTATAACCTTTCATCTGGTCTGTTTCTGTTGATGTTTCCTCATCCAATACTTCTATATTTTGCTCAACGACCTTCTCTATTTGCTGCCTTACTTCCTCCTTATTCAAAGGAATGGTCAAAACAAATGTATTCTCCGGTTGTTCTATATCCAAATAAAGCCTGCCTTTATGCAAAGTGGCTAGCGAACGAGCTAAAGGTAACCCTATGCCTACTCCCATCCGAACTGTATCCTTCTTCTTTTCTACCTGATAAAAGGGTTCAAAAATCTGCTGGCTGGACGCTTCAGGTATCTTTTCTCCATCACTGACAACACGAACTGTAAAATCTACTCCATCTTGGAATAAATCTATCATAATGGTATGACGGGCATATTTCAAAGCATTATTCAACAAATTACTCAATACTTTTGTGATAGCCTCCTTATCTATGGCAGCCATAATTCTTTCTTGGGGAATATGTTGCAATAACTCTTTCTGCTTTTGCAGAATAGTAGGCTCAAAACGAGTAATCGTTTCATTCAGCAATGCCGTTACATCAACCGTTTCAAATTTCAATTCAAATTTACTCGCTCCTATTTTTTGAAAATCAAGCAGCTGGCCGGTCAGGTCTAATAATCTCTTGGTATTCTGCCCGATTACTTTCAAATTTTTGTTCAATTTCTGATCCTTGATATCCATTTCCTCAATGGCTTCCAATGGACCATTAATCAATGTCAAGGGCGTGCGCACCTCATGAGCTATCTCAGTAAAGAAACTGACTTTTGATTCATAGAGTTCTTTCTCTTTCTCAACTTCAAATAACTTCTGCTTTTCTTCCATCTGTTTCTCTTTACGTCTTTTATACCAGAAGAACCAACAAAGTACAACACAGATTCCCCAGATAATATACAGGAAATAAGCCCAAACCGACTGCCACCAAGGAGGCAGAATAACAATAGATAAAGACCGGGTAGCATAGGGACCTTCTTTGACACTATTGGTAGCCCGAACCTGTAAAGTATAATTTCCCGGAGGCAATTTTGCATAAGAGATATTCTGATTACTTGCCGCTCTTATCCAATCTTTATCCAAGGGAACCAACTTATAATAGTATTGATTGGATTCCGTAGTAGAATAACTTAATAAAGCAACATCAAAACTAATATTTGACTGATCATAAGGCAATACGATTTCATCCGTATGTTCTATACACTTTTTCAAAGGAGAATTAGGAGTATGAACTGTTATCTCCTGATTATAAATACTGAATTTTGAGATATAAACAGGTGGCAAGAAATTGATTTTTTCCGAAGAATTAGGATCAAATGCAATCAATCCGTCTATACCGCCAAAATAAAACTTACCATCCTCCCCCTTCAAAGCTGACTTATAATTAAACTGATTCCCTAACAAACCATCCTTAGTAGTATATACCCGCACGTCCTTCGATTCCGGATTAAACCTGACCAGCCCCCGATTTGTCCCGAACCATAAATTTGATTGCTCATCTTCCAATATCTTATAAGCCACATCATCCGGCAAACCGTCTTTAATGGAAAAAGAGGTAAAATCATCCGTTTGAGAATTGTAACGACAAATTCCACCACGATCAGTGGAAATCCAAATCCGCCCTTTACTATCCTGCATTACCGAACTGACAGAATTGGATCCCAATGTATTCTCCTTACCTTCCTCATAAGTATACTTTTTAAAGCTATTCTTTCCCGGATCATGCTTCCATAATCCGTTTCCCATGGAAGCGAACCATATCATTCCATCCTTATCTTGAAATGCATCGAAAATCCAATCAAAACCCACTTCTTCCACCTTTTCAAAATGAAAACTTGCAGGAGCCGCTTTATAAAGTCCCCAACCTGTGCCAATCCACTTATATCCTGCCTCATCTATAAAGAAAGTATAAACACTTCCTTCTCCTATATTCAACTCCTCAGGAGTATAATGATAAACTTTATTCTCTGGCAACTGAATCACATCCAATCCTTGTTTGAACAAACCACAAAACAGTTGGTTTCCTTTAACAAACATCCCCAAAGTAACCATATGACTCCTTTTATCATCATCATCTAACCTCAATCGGTTTACCTGTCCAGAAGCAATATCCAATATATTAATTCCATCGTCTTCAGTTCCAACCCATATATTTCCCTTATTATCAGAAGCTATTTCCCTTATCCGTTTTGTGGTCAACGAACGCCCATCACTTCCAGGTACATATTTATCAAATAACAAGTCATGATGAGGCAGATAATTCACTCCGCCAAACATGGTTCCCAGCCAAATTCCCCCTTCCCGATCTTGATAAATAGTATAAATAATCTTATCCGACAGACTGAACGAACGCATCAAATCTTGTTTCAAATGAACTCTTTTATTCTTCCTCTCATTCACAACAAATAAGCCTTCATGAGTTCCCACCCACAGTTCATCGTCAAAACAAGCCACATTACGTACAAATGTATGGTTAGCCTCAGGTATATCTATTTTTACAAGCTGATTCGTACTGGGATTATATTTCATCAATTCCCCTTCATGAATAGCCATTGCAATCCAATCACCATAATTACAAATAGAATTAATATTCTTTCCCTTTAACGAACGCCCGGTTTTATCAACACAATATTGTTCAAATTTATCCGTATTTCTATCATATCGAAAAAGTCCGACCCCCCATGTACCAACCCAGACATCACCATCAGGGCGTACCAAAATACAATCCGGAGCTTCTGTTTTAAAATGCTCTTTGTTGGTTACTTCATAAAAATAAAGTTTCTCATCCTTATAGCGAAAAACTCCCTGATCAGGAATCACAATCCAAATATTACCAATAGAATCCGCCACAATATTAGATACCCAATTATTCATATTCACCCCTTCCTCTGTTTCCATATTCATTGCCGTGAATATATCCAAGGCAGGATTATAACGATAGACTCCTCTATCCGTTCCTACCCATAACTGACGTTCCTTATCTTCAAACAAAGCAGAAATATTATGGTTTCCGGTACCGACTACATAGTCATCACAGTTCATCTGTACAATAGAAGTTCCATCAAAACGGTTCAAACCATTTTTTGTACCAAACCACATAAACCCGTAACTATCCTGAATGATAGCCTTCACATTACTTTGTGATAGTCCATTTTCACCCGTTATATGAGAAAAATAAAAATTGGATAATCCCTTATCAACAGCCTGTAATGTAAATACAACATACAAACAACATAAAATGAGCAAAGTCTTTTTCATAGCCTGTTCAAAATTTGAGCCAAAGATAAAAGAAAAAAAGGATAAATAATGCCAATATAAAAGAAATAGAGGATTGCCCTCTATTACTTTTCACGAATGACCATTACAAATCCCCCACCAGAAGCCATAAACATTTCAATAATATTCTTATTATCCATATCCATTATTTTATGTTCGTATAAATTAGCATTCTTGTTACTTCTTTTTTTATCCTGAAAAATTTCAATGGTATATTTCTTATCCTGAGGCAGGAAAGAGCAATCCACCTGAATTGTTCTCTCACCCCAAGCGTTCAATCCGCCTATATACCAAGTATTTCCTTTCTGCTTAGCCAACACAGCATATTCGCCCACACAAGCAGCTAAGGGAATCGTCTGATCCCATGAAGTCGGAACTTCCGCTAAATATTTTAAAATATCAGGATACTTACGATACTCATCCGGAGAATCACATAAACTGGCAAATGGTGCGGAAAGTACAACAAACAAGGCCAATTCATGTGAACGAGTCCCCAATGAACTAGGCAACCCCGGATCGATCGGCTTAAATTTTTCCAATGTGCTGTTACGCATCGACCCCGGAGTATAATCAATTCCACCTCCCAACATACGGGCAAAGATACATTGAAGCTGATAATCCGGATTAGAAGTGGTATCCCACTTAAAACACTCCGCACATCGTATGGCTTCATAAGAAAGGATATTAGGATATGCCCGATGAAGTCCGGTAGGCTTGCTGCATCCATGAAAATCCACCATAAGATGCCGCTCAGCACAAGCCTTTGCCAGATTTTCATATTGAGGGATTATTTGAGCATCATCACGATCAAAAAAATCTATTTTCACCCCAACAGCACCCCACTTACTGATAGAATCCAAATAACAATGCGGATGCTGGAATAAAGTAGCAGCAACAGTCCAAAGCCATACACCTACTTTTTTTTCTTTTCCATAGCGTATCACCTCTTTTATATCAATATTCTTATTCAAATCTGCATGATTAAAAACATTGCTCCAACCGGCATCGACCAGTAGATAAGGTATTTTGTTTTCGGAAGCGAAATCAATATAATACTTGTACATCTGTGTCGAAAGGTTTTGATGACCAGAAGGGAAAGGAGCTTTTTCCAAAATAGCACAATGCCACCATTCCCAAGTTGCTTTACCAGGACGAATCCAATCCGTATCCTTTATTTGTTGGGGCTTGGCCAGTAAGTAAATCATTTCATTAGTCAGTAGTTCCTTATCATCCTTGGCCACAATAGCCATACGCCAAGGGAAAGCATGGTTACCAGCAGTACGTGCTAAATAATTCTCCCTTTCTTTTACCACCGTAATAAAATTTCCCCAACTGCCCATCTCTATTGTTTTAGGATAGGTCGCCCAATAACCTTTCATCTTGCCATCTTCTTTACGAAGATACATACCCGGATAGTTATTTAAATCCGATTCAGCCACCACAACACGCACATTTTGCACCTTGTTTGTAAATAAAGTTGGTGTAATACCATATTTATGTTCTTCTATTTTAGAAATGCCCTCGTAAAGCACATTGCTCAACTCCCAAGCTGTAAAATTAGTTGTTTCAGGTAAAATAACTGCCGGATCATCAGCCAGATTAAAAGAAGCTTCTTCATCAACTACAATCAAAGAATCCTGCTCCGGAAGATTTCCACAAAAACGATATGCCATTCCTTCATTATACATCCGGAATATAACTGAATAACCATCCTTGAATTTCAAGGAAAGTTCATTATAATGGTCTGTTAATTCACGATAATTACCAGCTACCGGATAAACCTTCTCAGAAGTACTACTTGTAGAAGTCCCTACCACTTCACCATTCTTTCCCCATATATTACCATTTTGCATCGTCATACAAATAGCAGAGGGATGAATGACAGACCTACCTTCCAAACTTAAAGAATATTGTAAGACCCTTCCATTCTCTACAGTAAGTACCAATTGCCCGTTTGGGGATGATAATTCATAAACAGACAGCATTTGTGCCTGTGCAAAAATGCACAGACACAATGTTACCAACAAAAGGAAAAAATTCTTTTTTCTCATACAGCACACAAATTACGATGGATTTGTCCACCTTGATGGTTAATGTCCAATTCTCGCACCTTATCCAAAAAATCAATGGCTTTTCCCATTTCACGCAATCCTAAATACCCCAACCCCATCACATAATTACAATGAATGCAGTTACGTTTATCCAAGTCATCTTCCCAAATAGCCAGATCAGGCAGAGAAACAGCAAAATAATCAATCCGACAGTGGTCAAACAAATGCTTCTCACCATGCTTTATCAATTTGTTAAAGCAGCTGCGTGCCTTATCCTCTCTACCCAACGCACGCCATGCCAGACCTTGATAGAAAATCTTATCGGGTTGTTGGTCATTGTAGAAGAAAGCCTGTTGTGGTTCTGAAGAACCAATGGTCGCTTTGGTAAAGCAATCTATAGCTTGTTGCTCATTTCCCAAGCCACGAAACGCCTCACCTTTATAATACCATATATCATTCTCTTCAGCATTTGCCAATTTTCCCTCACCCAAATTAAATGGATAAGCATCCGTTTCATCCAAAAGAACTAAAGCATCGGCATAGCGTTTTTCACTTAAAGCAATCTTTGCTAATTCTACACGACACAATACATATTGTCCGGTGATTTTTCCTTCTCCTCCTTCCCATGGATGGAAATTACGCGCGGCAATCAATTCTTTTGCTTCAGCATAGCGGCCTGATTGATTATACAAAGTGATACGTTCAATGGAAAGATCATCACGCTGCTCTACTTCGGGCAGATGTGCTTCCAAAAAAGCCAAACGTTCACTATGCGGCCGCCCTAAACGTTTATAAAGTTGATCCAACTCCATTAAGATACGAGAATCGTGCTCATCCAATGCATAAGCTTTTTCCAAAGTTTCCAAGGCTTTCTGCTTGTCATCGCGTTTATTATAATAAGCCAACGACAAATTACGCCATACGGTGGGATATGCCGGATTTATGGCCGCAGAATGTTCCCAACAGGCAATGGCATTGTCATACTGACGGTTAGCATACCAGAAATTACCTAAACTATATGCCGCTTTTGCCCCATGAATATTCAGACGTAAGGCATCTTGAAGAATCAATACTTCTTCTATACGATTCGGGAAACAATATGAATGATTCTCTTTTTCTGCCCGCTGATAATATTCCAATGCTTTACTCTCATCTCCCTTACAGGTATGGAAATATCCCATTGCATAATAAACGACAGGATATATTTCTGTAGTTCCGGTTACATGGCATTCCAGTAAAGATAAAGCTTCCTCATACAATCCGGCAGCAGCAAAATCCAATGCGTATTCTATATATCCGTGCGCCCAACCACGCATCAACTCTTTCATTTCCTCCAACACTTTCACATCCCGGGTTAACAGATAATGTTCAAAACGGCATCCCATATTAAAACGATCTATCTGCAATGATTCAGCTACGAGCGCCAAAGCTTCCTCTTTACGACCCAATTTGCGTAGAATGGAAGTTTTCAACTGACGCGCTTTGTGATTATGCCAATTACGAATCAATGAACGGTCTATCTTGTCCAAAGCACTTTCATACTTTCCTTTACGAGTGTCAAGTTGTGCTAGTGCATAATAAGCCGCATCCTGCCAAGCAGCATTCCATGCCGACTTAAAGAAAGCATCATAAGCCTCATCCCACTTCTGTTGCATCATACAACTCCAGCCCAAATTATAATAAGGTTCACCGTCATAAGGATTCGGATTACGTTCAGTCAAGGTTTCCACCGCTTTCCGGAAATAGCTTTCTGCCATTGCAAATTGTCCTTTACGCATCAACAATAACCCCACCGCATTGTTACAACGTACATCTCCCGGTTCACGCCTTAATGCTTCCATATAATAATCCATCGGATTATAAGTAGCATGGCGATATTGTTCCAAGTGTAGTCCGGTCAAAAACAGTTGTTCAACAGAAGCAATATTCTGAGGATCTTTAGCAGCCTTAGCAGGATCAGGAACCGGCCTGATTTCCGGTTTATCCGCCTGATAAGAAAGCAAAATTTGTCCTTCCTTATCACGAACCTCTGCACATACCTCCTCTTCTTTTAGTCCTTCTGCCGCAAAAGTCGTAATAAACGGTTCTGATGGCGAAATTTGTGTAGTCTTATCCAATAATACAGTGCCTTTAATAGCTTTTACTATAATACGTACTCCACTATTCGCTCCCGTAGTATAAAGCACCAAACGGGCTTTACCTTCCTTTATTTCCAAATTCAACAAAGCATCTTTGGTTGCATTCTTTACATAACCCACTTCACTATAAGGCATAAAATACTGTACCCATGATTTTTCCTCATAGGGCTGTAACCAAGTAAAGTCCGGTTGGTTATCCGTATACATACCGGTCATCAGCTCAATATAAGGTCCGTCCTCATCAGTCAGATTACGATCCCAAGCCTTGCCGAAATCACCATTTCCCCACGTCCATTGTTTCTTTCCCGGAGAGACATGATGATCGGCCACATGTAGAAGTCCCCCACGAACATCTTCTTCATAGCCACCCACAAAATCATATTTAGACTTGATAGCCATATATGATGTAGGAACCGGAATATTCTTATATTTAGAGATATCCACACCAGCAGAATAATCTTGTTTATAATAAACTCCTGTAGCAATAGGGAAAGAAGAAACATCGCGCTTGCCGTGATCAAACACCGCATTTACATCAGGTGGAAATACCGAATGATAATGGTCATTGACTACTACTGCAGGATTGGCCCACCACAAAAAAGTCTGAGGAAAAGACGTACGATTATAAATCTTCACTTTTATTTCTATATAAGCTTTGCCCGGATAAAGCGTAAATCCCTGCATACCTTTGGTGCGGAACATTCTTTCCACTTCATTACACCATATGGTCTTACTGCCGTCCGCATTTTCCTCTATCAAAAAATCAGTAGGCAAAAAAGTAGAAGGACGGTGATGCTGAGGCCAGTTAAATTCGATGCCTCCAGAAATCCAAGGTCCTGTCAATCCCACCAATGCCGGTTTCACAACTTGGTTGTAATAAACAAAATGACGTTTTTTCACCTTATCATAAGCCATGTGTATACGACCACCCAACTCGGGAAGTATCATCACCTTGATGTATTCATTCTCGATAAACAATGCATGATACCTCTTGTCTGCTTTTTTATCTGAAATCTTCTCTACCACCGGATAAGGATAGACTGATCCGCAACTTCCCTGATAAACCCTTTTTTCAAGAAAAATAGGATTCTTCTCTTCCTTTCCTATCTCATAGGTAGGAAGCATGATATCTTCTTCCCATGCACGTACCTCACTACCCTGTACAGTACTTTGAATTAAATATTGAGTTATTTTTTCCATAATAAATGATTGTTATTTCACTAATTCCTTTTCTATCTCTTCCAAACTCTTCCCTTTCGTTTCCGGCAACCGGAATACAACAAAAATTCCTCCACCCAGACAAATCAATCCATACAACCAGAATGTTCCGGCAGCTCCCAAGCCACTATTTAACATTGGGAAAGTATAAGTCAGGATAAAGCAAGCCGCCCACAAAGCAAAGGTGCAGACGGACATGGCAACACCACGGATGCGGTTCGGGAAGATTTCGGATATAATGACCCACATCACTGTAGCCAAAGTCATGGCATAACAGGCAATAGCCATTACGACAATAATCAACAGAACGATTCCGGTGATATGAAAATAATAGGCGGCCCCCATAAAAGAATAGATTATTGCCAGCCCGAATGAACCGATCAGTGTCAATGCCTTACGTCCCCAGCGATCTACTACAAACATGGCTAGAATAGTAAATATGACATTTGTAATACCGGTCACCACAATATTCATCAAGACATCAGACACGCCATAACCTGCCGCCATAAATATTTCCTGTGCATAGTTGAAAATAACATTAATACCACACCATTGCTGCAAAATAGCCATGACAACACCTATAGTCAGCACTTTATACATAGCAGGATTCAATAATTGACGAAAACCTCCTTCTTGCGTCTGACAGGCTGAAGCCGCTTCTATGGCCGCCAACTCAGTAACAGCATATTCCTTTCCTCCCATACGGGTAAACACCTTGAGTGCAGCCTCCCGCTTTCCCGAAGAGGCTAACCAACGAGGACTCTCCGGTAATATAAAACTAAAAACAAAGAACAAGGCGGCCGGGACAGTCATTGCCCAAAACATCCAGCGCCATCCCATCTGTCCGTTCCATGATTCACGGATCATTTCATGAGTAGCTCCTAATGCCACAGGCTCGGCTATCTGCCAATTAACAATCTGAGAAGTCAAGATACCTAACACTACCGTCAACTGATTGATGGACACAAACCGTCCCCGCAAATGTGCCGGAGCTATTTCTGCTATATACATAGGTGACAAACTGGAAGCAATCCCAATGGCAAAGCCCCCCACCAAACGAAATACATTAAAGAAAGTAAAAGAATGCACCGCCCCTGTACCGACAGCCGTACAGATAAATAATCCTGCCGCCAAAATCAAAATAGGCTTACGTCCCAAACGGTCACTCAGCTTACCGGCACTTAGCGCCCCAAACAAACAACCAATCAAGGCACTGCTCATAGCCCATCCCTGCATAACAGGGTTACCAGCTATACCAAAATATTGTTCATAAAAAGGTTTTGCTCCTCCGATCACTACCCAGTCATATCCAAATAGGAAACCTCCCATAGCAGAAATCAAAGCAATAAGAAATAGATAAAAATTAGATTGTGTTTTCATGAATATCATATATTAGTTATTTTTATGATGCAAAGTAACAAGGATTCAAGGATTTAAAGAATAGAAAAAATTACTGAGGATATGGACAATATTACTATTTCATTACTTTGCTGGTTGCCTTATCATAAAACGAGGACTACACCTCAATATACTGAGATGTAATCCTCAATCAAGCTATGCAAAGCAACCTGTTTTTTACAACAATTCCAGCAAATCTCCACGTTTCATTTCCACTGTTATCAAACCTTTTGCATCAGGATTTGCAATTGCCTCCTTACTATTTAAAAGCACTCTATATTTTTTCCCTTGAGGAACTTTCACTTTTAAAACCTGATCAACAGTAGCTTTTAAAGAAGCTTTATTAATGACAGCATTCGTCCACTCAGCAGTCGCTTCAGCTCCTCCCTTTAAACACAGACCTTTAAAACTACCATCTTTCCATTCAACAGGCAAACACGGTAAGAACTCTACATAACCTTCGTGGTTCTGCACCAGCATTTCTGCCATACCGGCTGTACCGGCGGGATTTCCGTCGAATGAATAAATATCACCTTCCGCCCCAGCAATGCCACCTGGAGATACAGTCATTAAATTTTCACGTGAAAGCTTACCTTGTAATAATTGAACGCTCTTATATGCTTCCTGTGCATCTTTCAAACGGGCATACATACAAATCATATTGGCACGACTCCACTCTGTATCTTCCCAGTTCTCGGCAGACAAACGATTCTCGATGGTCTTGCGGGCAGCTTCCGCCAATTCGGGAGTCTTCTCCAAAGTGATTTGGGAGAAAGGATAGAGTGCCAGCAGGTGGGAAGTGTGACGATGGTTGGGATGAGCTTCCTCGAAATCTTCAAACCATTCACGAATGGCACCATTGGCACGCAACTGGATGGGAGGAAGTTGGGCGATGGCAGTACGCAGGCTATCGGCAAACTCGCGGTCGGTATTCAATATCTCTGAAGCCTGAACACAATTCGACAAGATCTCGTAGGCCAGTTCACGGTCACAGGCAGGCATCATGGAGGCAACCATTTCTTCACCGCCTGCTGTACGGAACCAGTTTTCGGGTGAGATGCTCGGCCCTGTCATCAGATAACCACTCTTCGGGTCTTTTGCCAAGAAATCCAGGATGAACTGTGCATTACCTTTCAAAAGCGGATAGGCCGTTTCGGCCAGATATTGCTTGTCCTGTGTAAATTCATATTGTGTCCACAGATGGGAAGCTATCCATGAACCTGCCATCGGGAACAGTCCCCAAATAATGGTACTGGAGGCGGGAGTATATCCCCAGACATTGGCTGTAGTGTGAGCAGTCCAGCCTTTACATCCATAGACCACTTCGGCTGTCTTCGCACCGTGATGCGCCAAATCCTTAATATAGGTAAACAGGGGGGCATTACATTCAGCAAGATTGCCAACATTGGCTGCCCAATAATTCTGTTCAGTATTGATATCCAGATGATAGTCATTGGTCCAGCCCATGTTGCACGCCTTGTTGTCATTGAAAAAACCCTGCAAGGCAATGGGCAATGGAGAGTTTTCGCGGGAACTGGCAATGGTGAGGTAACGGCCATACTGGAAGAACAAGGCATCCAGACCAGTATCAGTCTTGCCTTCCTTCACTTGTTTCCAACGGACATCCGTAGGCAACGCGCGGTTAGCGTCTTGTCCGAAATGAATAGAAACACGATTATACAACGTGTTATAATCCTTTATATGCGCCTGCTTCAATTCATCATAAGATTTAGCTGCAGCCTTCTTCACACCATCAGCACAAAGAGTCTTGTAATCAGGACTTTTATAATCGGTACGCACATCGACAATCAAAGTCACGGCATCAGCTTCTTTTATACCTACTCCAGACTGTTCCATCTTTACCTCTCCATTATCAGCCAGAACGGCTATTCTTCCTTCAAAACAGACTCCGCCCGGACCATGCAAGGGAAAATCTACTTTCCCGGTAAATACCAATTGGTTATCTTCTACAGAAAGATCGGCTTGACGCATCAAATCCAATCCCATATTCATAGTAATGGACTTTTGCTTATCAGCGGTCAAGCGGAGTACGAGAACATTATCCGGGTTTGTAGCAAAATACTCACGTTTATAGTTCACACCGCCGGAGTTGAAAGAAACGCTGCTGACAGCCTCATCCAAGCTTAACGAACGACGGTAGCCGGTCACTTTACCTTCGGGGTAAATGAATTGCATCTTCAAATCTCCAATGGGAAGATGAGTTCCGAAAGAAGTCTGGTTGCCATGAAGATTATCTCCGGCTATACGGTTTCCTTCCGATAGTTTTCCCTCAAAGAACAACTTTCTGAGCTGGTTCATTTTCTCTCGCCCGAAAGGTTTGTTCTGGTTCTCATTGTACTGGCCGGACCACATTGTCGATTCATTCAATGCCAGTTTCTCTTCCTCTATTCCACCATAAGTCATAGCTCCCAAACGCCCATTACCGATAGGTAAAGATTCCATCCAAACTTTTGCCGGTTGGGCATACCACAATTCTGTAGTTCCACAGGAATCTGTTGCACTCTGGCATCCGGAAAGGGCCAAAGCCATTGCTGCTAAATAAGTCTTAAAATGTTTCATATTTTTCATGATTAATAGTTTCTTCTGAAACAAAAGTAGATATACCTCTCCCATTAGGTAGAGAAAAACTCGCCATTTTTAGACTCTTTTGCTTCAATCGTAACCTATAAAAGGGAGTTATTCAACATTTAGAAATCTTTCCCGGCACAAATTCCAATACTTCACCATTTGTTATCATTTTCCCGGTGAGGCAGTCATTACAAACTCCAACGTTCCGCCATTCATAATATCCTGATGAGTAATATAATTCTTTGTATATTTCTTGCCATTCAGTCTCATGGAACGGATATAAATCTCATTGTGCTCTTTGCGTGGGGCCTTAATGGTAAAAGTCTTTCCATCAGGCAACTGAATAACCGCTTCCTCCAACATAGGAGTACCGATAATATACTTCCCGCTAACCGGATTTACCGGATAAAAGCCAAGTGCGCCAAACACATACCAGGCAGACATTTCCCCGCAATCATCATTACCGGCATAACCTGAAGAGGAATCATTATACAGTTCATTCATGATATGTGCCACATATTTTTGTGTTTTCCAAGGTTCTCCCGCACACGCATACAGATAAGCCACATGATGGCTCGGCTCATTGCCATGCGCATATTGCCCTACAAAACCGGAAGCATTGTCATTCAGTTCACCACTTTGGTGATTGACTGTGAAAAAGGTATCCAACTTTGCCGTAAAAGCTTTGTTTCCCCCTGTCAGTGAAATCAAGTCAGGTATATTCTGGGGTACATACCAGAAGTATTGCCAGGCATTCCCCTCAGTGAAAGGGTAGCCACCATTGGCTCCATACTTATAAGGATCGAAAGGCTCCATCCATTCTCCTTTCTTATTTTTCGGTTGAAAGAATTTTGTTTCTGCATTAAATAAATTCCTGTAAAAAGCAGAACGCTTCATAAAACGCCCATAATCCTCCTCTTTCCCTAATTTCCGGGCCAACAGTGCAACACACCAATCATCAAAAGCTTGTTCTAAAGTAATAGAAACAGATTGTGTTTGAATATCCTCAGGCATGTATCCATATTTCTCCCATACTTCAAAAGGAAAGTTCGGATGAAATACGATGGAACTGCTATGAACCGCTTCATAAGCCTTTTCCGCATCCACTCCTGCAACACCTTTCAGCACAGCATCCACAATGACAGGAATGGAGTGATTACCAATCATACAATAATTATCCTGCCCCCATAATTGCCATACAGGCAAATAACCATAATAGTCATATTGCCTCATCATGCTTTTAATAAAATCAGGAATGCGGTCGGTATGCAGCAAAGTATAAAGCGGATGAGCTGCTCTGAATGTATCCCATAAAGAAAAAGTGGAATAATGAACTTCATTATCGGCTACCTTACGTGTCGTATAATCGGCAGCCATATATTCACCATTTACATCGCTCATCGTATTAGGTTGTACCATAGTGTGATATAAAGCTGTATAAAAAATCTTTTTCTGCAAACCGGTACCTTGGATGATGACTTTCTTCAATTCTTTCTCCCAGCTGGCTTCGGCAGCAGAAGCAATATGTTCAAAGTTCCATCCGGGAACCTCAGCTGCCATATTCAACCGGGCATTTTCAATGGAAACTGGAGATAAAGCGACTTTACATATCAATTCATTATTCCACTTCTTGTCGAAACAGAATAATCCACACAGTTCTGTACCATTAATGACAGGAGTATTCTCATACCTCCGATTGCCATCATGTAACTGACTGGATAAGATTGGTTGGGAAAATTCAAGATGGAAATATATTTTCCTCAGTTTTGCCCATCCTGTAATAACACGATATCCTTCTACTACTGTAGGAGAAACTACACGGATTTGTGATTGAATTATCCGGCGGTTCCAACTCTCCTTATTTGCCGAATGATCTAAATCCAACCATAATTTCAACTGACCGCCATCAGAATAGATATAGCGATGTACCCCTACATGCACAGAAGCCGTCAACTCCGCTTGAATCTTCTCATCCGTTAATAATACTTGATAATACCCCGGACGCGCCTGTTCGTTTTGATGAGTAAAAGACGATTTCCTTTTATCACTCATGGTAGGAAATAGAAGGATATCTATAAAATCGGAAGCACCGGTTCCGCTTAAACGTGTATGACTGAAACCATAAATAATAGAATCATTATAATCATATCCCGAAGCTTGTGCCCAATCAGGCGCTTCACGAGTATCGGGACTCAGCTGCACCATACCAAAAGGGACAGTAGCTCCTGGATAATTATTCCCAGAAAGACTGGATTGAACAGCACCGGTTCCAATAAACGGATTAACCCAACGAGTTAGATTTTGGGCACTAATACAATTTACAGAAAGAATAAAAACAGCCAATAAATTTGCAAATCTTTTCATCATAGATTTAAGTTTCATTTATTGGCAAAATTAGTATATCCACACTCCCCACACAGATAAATTCTCGTCTATTTTAGCTTCATTTGCTTCATAAAGGCAAGTTTCTTGCCTCATCACCACTAAATATTACCATTATTCCGTTCATCCCAATTCATTTACCGCTAATAATGATTATCCCGACATTTCCAATCCCTCTTAATGTAAAAAAATCATAAATTCAGGAATGTAACCCCAATTACCGTATTCTTTTCACCTATTTTCTTATATTTGTAAATTATTCCATCACACAAACGTAAAAACAAATGGACCAGACCTTACTAAAATACTGGAAAACTTGTCTTCAAGATGCAGAGCGCAAAGCTATTGCTCTCAAAGGACCACGAATCACCCTAAACATTGGTGACAAGATACTTAAATTCATTCCTCTCAAAAGTATTCCTGTTATTTTCCCTGATTGGAAAGCAGAAGACAGCAATGAAAAACAAAAAGTAATGATTGCTCCTTGTATTCTTTTGCCCGAATTTGAAAACGGCTGGACTTCCCAATCAGAAAGACCGGAATATCCCTTCTTGATTACTGCCACCATGTTGCCTGACGGCAAACTAACCGTATGCGAGAACGAATCAGACAGAATCCCAATATTTATTCGTAAATTTTTGGAGCCTAATGCAGCCAATGACCGCACTATAGCTTCTCTTTCAAAAGTAGATCAACTACTATCCAATTTTAACACTGAAGAAACAAAATGGGAGGCCTATTGGCAAGCATGCGAGCAGCTTTTCAAGAAAGCAACCGGCAAAACTTTCAGCACAATGAATTACTATGATAATCCAGAAATCATTATCATAAAAGCCTCCGAGCGCAATATGGCACAGCCCATAATCACACTCTATGACAAACTCTTAAAAGATGACAATGCCACTCCACATCCCCTGTTGAATTTATTAATACAAACAAAATCTGCTAACGCTCTTCCTATTCCAACTAACCGGAAAGTATATTGCAACCAAGAACACTGGGCACAAATGAGCAGCGACTTTCCTTTGTCCATATCTC
>ERZ1024427.83-NODE-83-length-22285-cov-14.590553_pt1 | contig 22285 bp, 22 predicted proteins | sample MGYA00520783_ERZ1024427 | MGnify/ENA primary metagenome ERZ1024427 (study PRJEB33242, sample SAMEA3444285) | Homo sapiens | biome: Host associated; feature: Gastrointestinal tract; material: Stool | place: Uganda | collected 2011-01-01 ...
GATTTGCATGGTAGACACGAAGTCCATTTTTTCCAGTGTAAAATCTTCCGGGTCTATCTTCGACGCGTCGTATTCTCTAAAGTACATGCGTCGTTCATTCAAATACATACGCCTCCAATCTGTCGGCACAAGCATATTCAAATATGCCTCGACTGATGCGGTACGGGGGTCTGCCTCGAAATGCTCTTCGCGCCCTTCCTCGGCGATTACCTCGGCTTCGCGAGATAGCAACGTACTTACTTTGCGGAAATACATTTGGACTGCCTCGGCCCAAAGCTGGTCTACGTAATCGTCGAACCCCTTCTCAAAGATAAGATGTGTATTGGCGTTCGCCTTGACCTTCACGGGCAAAAAGCGTCTGCCGCCCGTATCGTCCTTTAGGAATTCGTCCCTGTTGGTTGTGCCTATGAAAATACACTGCCGGGGAAAGTTCTTAGTGACACGCCCGTATGCTGGTCTGTAGCTGTCCTCTGTTTTGGAAATGAAATTTTTAACGCCCTCAACCTCTGAACGTCGCATTGCGGACAACTCGGCAACCTCCAATATCCAGTTACCCTGCAACTGTTCAAATGCGCCCTTACCGTCCATGCTTGAAAGGCTATCGGAGAACCAGTGTTTACCCAGCTTTCGGATGAATGTGCTTTTTCCTGCGCCCTGCTCGGACTGTAACACTAACATACTGTCGAACTTGCAGCCCTTTTGGAAGATACGCTTAACTGCACCTACCATCATGATACGGAATGCTTCACGGGTGTATATGTTATCTTCCGCTCCCATAATATGGATAAGCGCTTTATCAACTCTTTCGATACCGTCCCACTTTAATTTGGTTAGGTATTCCTGCACGGGGTGGAATGAGTTCATTTCTGCGGACAGCGCTATAGCATCGTCAATCTTTGCGCTATTCGATATGCCGTAAACGTCTTCGATGTGTTTACGTACGCCCGAGTAGTCCACATCCTGGAAGTCCAAAGAGCTATCCTTTGCACGCCATAGAGGGACACGTGTAACAACCCGGCGTTCCTTGAAAAGGTCTCGTGCGATAAGCCCCTTTAGGTTCGGGTCGTGCTTCATTATCAGCCCTAAATTCTTCGCCGATGGTAGGTAAGCGCCGCGCTTGTCCGTTTCGAGTTTTGCCATTGCGTCCTCGTACGTTGTTGCTACATCGCTGTCTGTTGCCTCCTCTACTTCTATAACGTCGTCGAAATCGTCCATGATTTCACCAGCCTTAACCGCAAGCATCCGGGCACGTGCCGCAGCTACCTTTGCATCTTTGTTTACAAGTTCGTTCATAGCCTCGGTGGAGTTCTTTCTGTCCGTGCCCTTGTCCAGCTTACCGAACTTGTGTACCCGTACCAGGTCGTAGGCGTTAAACACGTGGTTGCCTTGTATCGGGTCATTATTGTGGAATGAGTAGGCAAACATATCATTAAAGGTAAGCATACCGCCCGAAGTCGAGCCGCCCGTATAAGTCCATCTATCATCCTGCTCGGTCGGTTCGTAAACGTCTGGTAGGTATTCCGCGATAACCTCGCTGATGGTGTAGGCGCGGCAAAAGTCACCTACGTTACCCTCCTTTAATGTGGGGTCTTGTTGTTCCTTGGCGAGTGTCCGGGCTTCGCCCTTCTCGTCCTTGTGGTATGCCCATTCGGTTGTATCGCTCCAATCGTCGTACATACCCAGATACTTTTGCACGTCCAACGGGTTTTCGTTGAATGCCGAGTAATCTGTAAACTCATATTCCACGTCCTTAGAAACCGAGGGGAAAAACATGCAGCGTTCGGGTTGAAAGGTGGTGCGGTCGTACAAGTCGATACCCGTCAACTCGGCAACCTTTCGGGCAATAGCCTCGTATTGCTCCCCGTCCACGGGTTCGGACAACGGGATAATTACGCGGTATCGGAGCGTGTTTGCCTTTGGGTTGTGCTTGTGCGTTCCATGAATGATACATGCGCAATTAATAACAGAGTAGAACATTTCGGGGAAATTCTTCTCCCCATAGTCAATGTCAAGCGCCAAAATAGAGCGCTCTCCTACATTGTTTTTGTTTCTACGGCTGCCGAACAGCTCGCCGCCCATGAATGCGCCTACGTCTTTAATTGTACCCTGCTCGGCTTTGCTCGCGCTTATGAACTCGCGGTACGTCTCATCCGTAACGGTTGCCTTCGTCAGCTTCTCGGTTAACTCGTCCCATGAGTAGGAGCGGTTTTTCCATGAAGTAGACTTAGCGCTACTCGCCGTAGCAATTTTAAAAATCATCTTTCTCAGTTCCATAATTTAATCTTTCTTGTAATAGTCCGTAATATATCCTGCTGCTCTTAATGGGATGCCCTTTGCCCAATTCGGGGCACTGCACATGGCATCACTCATTATTTGCAGCGTCTTTTCTTCGTTTCCGTCCTTCGGTATCTCGGCGGCAATCTCATCATGCACATGCAGAACGATATTAAGGCCCAAATCAAATACCTTAAAAATAGCATTCGCCAGCAAGTCGCGGGCTATCGCCTGCACAACGTTCTCGGTTAGCTTGCCGCCGTAGGTGTTTAGCTTAACCCATTTCCCGGAGGTTTGGTCTTGTCCCATGTAGGAGATATCCTCAACTTCAAACGAGCCGTTAACGCCTTCTATGGTGCGCCTCCCCATTCTTGCCGATGGGTAGAACAACTTCCTACCGCTCGGTATCTCAATAGTCATTGCGCCGCTCTCATATCGAAAAATGATACTCGAAACGTCGTCTATTCTGTAAACCTGCTCGCGCCTCGTTCCGATACACCGTTTTGCGCAATCTTCAAGCGAACGCCACAAAGATACTACTTTTTTATTAGCTTCTCTCCATTTTGACAATATTTGAGGTTTTTCTTCTTCTGTTAACGCTTTTTTAATATCCATTGTGGTAAGGGCGTTGACACCGCCGCCATACCCTAATGCAAGCTCCGCAACCTTTCCTCGCTGTCTTAAATCGTCCCCCTTGTGTACCGGGACACCGAACATTTTAGATGCCGAGGCGCAATATATATCAGCCTTCGGGTCGTTAAATAAGTCCAAGCGCCATTGCTCGTTGGCAACCCAAGCGATTACACGGGCTTCAATCGCCGAGAAGTCAGCCACGGAGAACGTGTACCCCTCGGGGGCAATAAACGCGGTACGTATAAGCTGCGATAGTATATGCGTAGGCTTGTCGTATATAACTTCCATCATGTCCAAATCGTGCAGCTTTGCCAGGTCTCGCGCCCCATCCAGGTCTTCGATATGGTTCTGTGGTAGGTTCTGCAATTGAACCAAGCGCCCAGCCCATCGCCCGGTACGGTTCGCCCCGTAGTAACGGAATAGTCCTCTAATACGGTTGCCTCTTCCAGCGCTTGCAAGTATCGCGGTGTATTTGGCGTTCGACGTTTTGCCTATCTCCCTGCGTAGGTCGATAACGTCTAACACTGCTTGCTTATCCTCGTCAGTAACGTTTTTAAGGCTCGTCACGGTCTTTATTACATCCTCGATGCTATTCTTATTGAGCGAATCGATAACCACGCCAGTACGCTCTTTAATGAAGCCTTTTAACTGTGGCATGGACTTTAAAGAACTTAACCCGAATTCTTTTTCGGCTCTTTCGGTGAGACGCGCTTTATATTCTTCGTCCATATCCTGCGCGGCGTGTGCTAAATCAAGGTCAGCCAATATGCCATAATCGTTTATGCGCTGGTCTGCCGCATAAATGCGTTGTTCTTCTTCCGGGAACTCAAACCGTGACAACTTACCGAATATCTCCTTTTCCGATAGCACATCATAACGTAGGTAATCTATGAACTCTTTCCAGTCCTCGGGGGCGTGTTCCGGCATATTGCGTGTGCGCCCTCCGTTTGTTTTGGTAGGCTTGCACGGGATAGAAAAGTAACGGATAAGGTTCTTTCCCGTGCCCTTCTTCTTATCGTCCAGGTTGAGGATATTAGATACGGCTTCCAGTGATGCCGGCATACCACAATACAATGACATGTTAGCCGTACAGAAAAAGCGCATAGGGCTTATGTCAAACCCATATTCACGCAAACAGATACGCTCAAATGTAGCGTTGTGCGCTACTATTACAACGTCCTCGTTGTTCTTTACATACGTGAACAACTCGTTAAACTCGTCGTGCCCCCCGGGCTTTGTTAGGTCAATGATTGTAACCTCCGTATCGGTGTCCCACATGTAACCGCATAACAATATCTCAAAGGCTGGGTCTTCACAATACTTGTAATTGCCAGCGCTTTTAATATCTGTTTCGGAATACGTTTCAAAGTCTATAAATAAATTTCGCATAATTACTTGTTTTAATTGTTATTACTATTATAACGGCAAAGGTACAACAATGTTTTTAATAAACAAGAAAAAGGGCTACTAATTGCATTTATTTAACAATTAGTAGCCCTTAGACTATTTATGAACCATGGTTGGGGTGGAATCCGTATTTTATATTTGCCTCCTCTCGCGCGGCGGCTGCCTCCTCGATGGTGTCAAAGATACCTAAATTTATACTTTTGTAGTTTACCATTATATTAGCCGAATATCTTAATTTGCCCGTGCGTGTGTATTTAAGACTGACACCGATAATGCCCGTTTTGTTCGTCTTTCCTAAACCTATGTTTCGCATATTGTTTATACGGTCTACAATTCGGAGATTGTCTAAGCGATTATTACCCCCGTCGTGGTCTATGTGGTCTACCTCTTTGCTGGGGTCACACTTCCCCGTTGCGAGCAAAACAGCTATTCGGTGTGCCATATACCCTTTTCGGTTTATAAATACTATTCTGTAGCCGCCATTTCTGCAAAGCGTCCCGGCCTCATCTCCTACCTTCACCCGGTTTGTCGTTGTCTTTTTCCAAAAGAGCTTCCCACTACTTGGCTCGTAGTGGAAAAGTTCATTTGCTCGTTCAAAAGTCAGCATATCAATCTACAAATATATTAGTGTAGGTGATGAATCCGCGCTTCTTGTTGAGGACTACAAAGGTTTGTTTAGGTTCTTCATACGCCAACCCCATACCGCATGCGTACGCATCGTAGCCCTTTAAAGAGCCGTTCACGCAAAACTCTTTAGCATATATAGATTGGTGGAAATGCCCGAGGAAAACCTTATCTACTTTAATCGTCTGATTTAGCTTCCCAAACCATCGTAGCATCGGTGGGAATAAACCTCCCACGCCTCCTGCACTCTTAACCTGGTGTCCGTGGCACATTAGAATCTTTTTCCCGTATATATCCAGGTAAGCAAATTCACTTTCGGGAATAATAAACTCAAATTTTGTTAGACCCATTAAAGTTAAGGTTTGTTCAATATCCTTGTATAAAAAATACTCAAAGGACATTGCAAAACCGTTTGCAAATTGCAAGCGCTTCGTGGTTCTTGAATGATTTCCGCATATACCGACAACAACAAACTTTTCAACGTCGGGCAATTGGTCGTGCATTGCTTTCAACCCGGAAATAAGCCAAGATTTGATAGTGGAAATTCCTTGCATGGGGGTCTGACTGTTTGTTTGCGCCAATTCGTCGTGAATGTAACCGCCTATAAAGTCACCCAGCAAACCTATTACCAGGTTATTTATGGAATGCTTTTTAACCATGTATATGGCATTCGCAAAATAGTTCCTAACTCGCTTCTCTGCAATGTCTATATTAAACTCATTCAGACCTAAAACGGTTGATGCTTTTACGGTCTCCTCTATGTGGAAGTCCGAAGCAATCAGTATGCCCGTATTTCCGTCATCTATGCTTGACTTTGTTTTTTCTACAATGTTGATGAGTTCAAACGTGCCCTTGTCTTCCTTCAAACCGATAATACCCTTTATCTCGTCCTCTGTATAGAGGCTCTGTAACTTTGCTATTACCGGGTCTACCTCTACTGTAGGTTGCTGTATCCCCACAACTGTTTTGCCCTCACGAGCTGCCCAGTATGCATTGTTGACCTTATTATACTTTTTCAACGGTTTGCCCGTTACCTTTGAAATTCTAACACCTTCTGCGTTTACGTATGAATCGTATTTTCCCATTCTTGCTTTTTATTTTTGGGCGGCTGTTACACCGCCCAGTTATTAATCTGTTTAATTGAATTGTTAGTTGAATAAATCGTCGTTCTCGTCTTCAAAATCGAAATCGTCAATGCTCGTACCGCCGTCCAGTCTTTCGTCGTCTTTGGTCTTTTGTACACCGTTCAAGCCTACGCCAATACCGTACTTCCCGGTAAACTCATACGGGTAAAATGATACGGCTACGTTGCCCCAGGAGCCACTATAAACCTCGTTCGGGTCTGTGATATACTGTTTTTTACCATCAATTACGATAGGCGCGCCTTGCTTCTCTTTACGCTTTGCGTTGATGAAATAGCAACCTTGATATTCCGCACCGTCTTTCTCTGCGTCCCCGTCTCTTAACGGGTTAGTCCATACCTTCGGGTCCTTGCCGTTCAACTTAGGATAACGTGCCTTAAGAGCTGAAAACTCGGCTTCGATAGCTGCCTTAATCTTTGGAACTTCCGGGCTATCCTTCGGAATCAATAAACATACGCTGTAGCTTGCTTCTCCTTGTCCGTTGACTTGCTGCGCTTCAAACAATCTAACATAACTCAATCTCACGTTCTTAATCATTGCTTTTGCCATAATAACTTTTTTTTATTGTTTTTGCCCTCTAATCGGTTCGGGCGTTCCGTTTTTAATTTGATGGTGCAAAGATAACAAATAAATCGATAAGTTGTTTATTCTGTTAACCTTGTTTAACTTTAAAAGTTTTTGGTGCTATCGAAATAGCGTAATCTAAATCTCTTTGGTTTGCCAACCATATGACATACTTTGGGTCACCTTTGTAGTATGCCCCAGAGCTATGCGGGTCTAACCTTCTAATAGCTTTAATCTCGTCCGTGGTGAATTCCCTTAGAGCCGCCAAAAGTTTTTGCATATCTTTAGAGGTTCTTTCAAGTTCTTTGTTAGTCCATGTGCGGAACTGCTTTTTGTTCCAAAACCTTGTTCTTGCCTTAATCTCTTTCTCTGTTAAAATACCGTTGTTACTTTTCATATCGTTCTGTTTTTAAATTGATAATGCAAATATAACGCTTTATCTGATAGGTTGGTTCTTTCGTTAACTTCTTTTATGAATTTAATTCCTCGAAGTCATCTATAGTTGGGCTTAACTCCTCGCGCTTATCGCTTTTGGGGGCTAATGTCGGCAGCCCTTGCGGCTTGACTATCAGCCCGTCAAGTGTTGCGGCGAGTGGTTTCTTACCTACGAGCCGCTCCAGGTCTCCAATACCTTTCAATTTGCTGTTAGTTATGTCCTCGGTTGAGAAACCTAAAGCTTTTAGGCGTTCTATGGCTGTTTCCGTGTCGTTTATGACACGTACCGACCTACCCTCTACAAGCTTCCACCCCTTGACCTTTTCGCCCCGTGTAGCGGCTTGCATTGCGAAAGTCTTGACCGATGCCAGCCAGTCGGTGAACATATCGGACTTGCTTAATATATCGCCTATCTCGTCAAGCGTTAATGCCTTGGTGTCCCCGTAGGTCTCGAACTCGTTAACTAAAGCATCTTTCTGTGCCCTGCATTGTGCTTTGAACTTGCAGAACTTACAGTGTGCCCCTACTTTGGTCTCCCCCTGCCCGGCAAATGCTTTCTCCGCCGTGGGTCTTAGAACGTGTATCGCCCAGTGGGTCAAATCACGCGCGGACATTTCAAATACCGAGTAATTTCCTAACCGTACTTGTGCGATGTGCATACGTACCTTTTCAATCTTCGCGCGGTGGTGCCGTTCCAAGGAGTTAAGAACTCCAATAGCGTACATCATTAATTGGCTGTTCCCGTTAGCGTCTACTTGTACGCCCTTACCATACTTTAGGTCTATGATGTTTAGAACTGTCTCGCCTACTATGTCGCAGTCACAGCTACCGAAACACTCGGGAACGTATGTGGTTAGGTCGAACTTCCGTTCTATACTCATTTTAGCGCCTTCCTCAAGTTCGTATATGTCACACACGTAGCAAACGTAATCGGTAACGTAGTGCTCCATCTCTGAACTGTAGTATTTGTTGTTACGTATTTCGTCGGGTACGGGCAATTCGTCCAATAACGGTAGGTATTCCCCGGCCAAATACTTTTCTATGGCATGCTCTGCCAGCTCATGTGCTACTGTGCCCTCCTCTGATGCTGCACTGCTCGTGCTCTCATACGGTTCTTCTAACCGTGCGGACGGCGTGCAGTTAAGCCATCGGTGCGAGCTGCTCGGGGAAAGCAGGGCGTGTGCCCTACTTGTGTGGTCTACTTGTACTTTCATTCTTTTAGTCGTTATAGGTTTCAATACGTTGTTTCAATAGCTCGTACTTCTCGGGCTTGATACGCATAAGAGACGCGCCGCCGAACTCCAACATGATATCCGTCAATTGTGGACGGGTGATTTTCCCGGTTTTCATTAAGTCAATCATGAACGCCTGCATGTCTTTTGCCGTTAGAGGCTCGTTTGGGGCTTTTTCCGGGGCTTTCTCCTCTTTGGCGGGAGCTTGTACGGGTTCGGGTTCAATCGTCGCTTGTGGGGCTTCCTTTACAGTCTTTGGTTTCTCAACCTTTGCGGCCTTTGGCTTCTCAACCTTTACGGGTTTTTCCATTTCCTTTTTAACTTCGGCAATAGCTTCAGTAATCGTTTCTTGCTTCGGTTCTTGAACGGGTGCAGCGGTCTGCGTAGGTTCGCTAAACGTCGGTACGCTTGTACTGTTTACGGGGCTTTCTGTAGGCGCTGACACAGCCTTAAGGGGTGCGCTTCCGAATAGACGGTTCATGAGTTCATTTACAAATTCCACTTCCTGTGCGTTTGTAACGTCAAAATCGATTGTTAACGGTGTAATCTTCATTTTCTTCTCTTTTTATATGGTGAATAACTAATTTACGCTTCTTTGATTTGTTCTGCTTCCAAAATGGCTTGTGCAACCTTGGCTACCGTCTCGTTGTAGAACTCTTCCCACTCGTCGCAATATATGTACATGTCTTCGACGCTTACCGGGTATTTCGTCCCTTCCATTGTAGAGACGTAGTAGGGGAGTATAAACCCTTCAAACGTCGGCATTTCCTGCACTGCATCAATAACTTGGTATTTGTTCTTTCTCGCGCTTGCCTGCAAGTGCTTTTTCACTTCCTCGATAATAAACTTTTGCTCTTTCATAACTTTATCTTTTTAAATTGTTGATGCAAATATAATGCTTTTGCTAATACGTTGGTTCACTTGTTAACCTTATTTAAGAAAATAGCTTCCATAAGGTCTTGCATGTGCTGGTATCCCATACCGTTGTATTGGTATGCCTCAAATCTACCGTTATGGCGTACCTCTGAAAAAGTATCGCTATACTCGTTGCCTGCCTCGTCTATAAATACCAAAACGTGGCTTTTCATCTCAAACTGACCGGCGGTCAGCGTTTCTCTAAAAATTAAATCAATTGCTTTCATACTTCGCTTCGTTTTATACGTTAATACAATGATAACAAATCTACGTTCTTACTTGTTCACGGTTATTTCCAATTTAATGTCTTGGTGACCTCATGCCTTCCGGGAAACCCTTGTTTCCTTTTGACATTACAAAGATACGGCAAATATCAATAGGTTGTATCTCTTTTTGTGCTAATAAACCTTAATCAAAAGTGAAAAGATGTAAAGAAATAGCCGGTGTAAGCTAAAGTGCTGATTTCCAATGGCGTAGACTGCACTGCACAGAAACACACCTAAATTTCTAAACTTTAATATAGAATATAGTGGTTTTTACAGCTCGTTCTATAGTGGTAAATGCTATTTCCTCCAGGATAATGTTTTACCCCCTTTTTACTGTGCATACTGTGCATTTACATATAATATATTATAATATAAGGAGTTAGAGTGATCAAAAACCTGCACAGTAGAGATTTTTTACTGTGCAGTCTGTGTCTAAAGAATGTTAACAAAAAATGGAGAACTGTTAACAGCCCTCCATTCCCTAATTATTTTAGCTTTACCGCTATGTCTATATCTATCTTTGATTTGGGGTTTTTGTTTGATATGTCGTGCTCTATAGCCTTGACCCCCCATCTGAAAAATAAGAATTTCTTCTTTCGGACCGTGATAACGCCCGTTATCGTGTCCCTACCTTGGTAGCTTAGCTCTGTACTGTCTTGCTTAACCCTCGCTTGTATCGTGTTCCATGTGTCCCGGTATTCCGCTATAAGTTCCCCGGCTACCGTATCGGTACGCACAACCTCCTTTATTACGGTTTTGGTAACGGTACGGGTTGCAGAAAGCGCGTCCTTCACCCGAACGTTAAGCGCGTCCACCTCTTTATATAGGTCTGTGTTCGTCTTCTTTAGCTCCTTGTGCGACATCTCTAAGGCTTTACGCTTCACTGCCGCATCCCCGAGCTTGGTTTTGTACTCTATCTGCACATCGTTCATCGCCTCAACGTTACGTTCTAAACGTCCTATCTCGGCTCTTTGCTTCCTTATGGTGTCTACCATCTTGGTTACCGCACCAAACAGCACCATAAGGACCGCAAAGCCTATAATTATCTTTTGTAATTTATTCATAGCGAATTGCATTAATACGGTTCATCCATCCTTTGCGGTATTTCTCGTTTTTGGGTCTCGCCTTGCATATCTCGTCGATGAACTTTGCCCTATCGTCTTTAATCATTTTAAAGAGCGTAGCCGCGTCCATAGCGTTAAGAGCTGCAATGGTCTGTTTACCTACAATACCGTCCGCTTTCACGCCTAAAAGACGTTGTGGGCGCTTTATACCGTGCGCACCCGAAGCCCAAACCCAGTCAACTAATATATTTGCTACCGACTGGCTTTTAATCTCGTCGGCTTTCCACCTATCCCAGTACAAAGACTTGAAAACGTCGTGCCATTCGGCATCAGATATGTTTTTCAAGTCGGTAACGGTAGGGGCCTTTTGCCCCTTCCGCTTCTTGTATTCGGTGAATGTGCCTATAGTGATACCTTTGTTTGTTGCGCCCCCTAAGTCGTCGGGGTCATTAACGAAACCGCCCTCCCACTGAAGGATGAACGGTATTAGTTTACTGCTGTTCGCCATCTTCTTTCTCCTTTTCTTCTAAGGGTATTTCATATTCGCCGTCCTTAATCTTTTTCTTGAGTTGGAAATACCTGCTATTCGCTATGCTGTTAAGCACCTTCACGAATTCATTTCCCGGCTGTACTACCCGTAGGTTTCTTGTTATGTTACGCGCGTATATAATAAGGAATATGCCCGTGAGCGCCTTAACTAAAAGCTGATAGTCTATCCCAGGCTCCAACATATTACATGTTAGTGCTACAAAGAATAGAATCGCATTGGTTAAAAACAACTCCTTAACCGCTTGCATGGTCTTTTTGTGCTTGTAGGGCTTTCCTTTCGCCCGGTCTGCCAAATAACCTACCAACCAATTCAACGCGGTAACTATGACCACTAAAAATATAAAGTCCCGTATATCCGTAACTACTGCCAGAACGGTAACAGCAAAAAACGTGCGAAAATAGGTCTCTAATTGTTCTATCACTTGATTAACCCTATACGGGTGTTCGATACTGTACATGCCTTTATAATCCCGTCTGCCCTCATTTGGCGTATCAACGGCTCTATAAAAAGGTCTGCCTTGCCCCGTTCGGCTTCAAACCTTTTAACCTTGCTTGTATCTGGAACGACTACCGAGCCGCCATAGGTCTGAATCTTCATGCCCGTGCTCGTACTGTTTTGGTCTGCTATCTGTAGATACCGCGCGAAAGCGTAGTAACATATAACCTTTTCAAGTCCTGCGAAGTTAGACCCGTCCGGGATATATTGCCCCGGAACAGCCTCATACATGCTGTCAATCTGTGGCAATATATCGAGTAGGTCTGCCTCGAAGAATGCTTTTTCTATCTTGTTGTCCTTAACGTCCGTCGCTATCTCAAACAACTGGCGGAACAACGCTATTGGGTATGCCATCTTCTTCAAATTTATTGTTAATTTCTGTTATAGACGGGTCAACCCCGAACACTTGGTACAACTCGCGCGAAATGCGCTGGCGTATCTTCTGCAAGCTATTGCGATAGACCTTTTGCAGCTCCTTTATAACCTCGCCCGAAGCGTTAGAATAGGTCATCAGCGAACTGTCAATAAGGGGTAACGGGATGTTATATGCAGCTATCGCGATATCCTTTCTTAAGGGTTCTACGTAGGCCTTGTAAAGCTCCCTATCTATCGGGCTGCCCAACTGGTCAACCTTGATAAACGGCTTGTCCGTAGCTACGTTCTCGTCCCGAACGGTAAGAACCGAACCCGCGTTCTCGCTACCCATCATATCGGCTAATGTATCTCTGAACTCCTGCTGTGCCTGCTCGGTCTCGAAATCACCGTGCGACACGATGCTACACATGTGGAAGCCTCTGCCGAGTGTACGGTTAACATACTTGCCGTTCTTGTCCTCCGCGCCCATCTCGTTTCGTACCGAGTGGAACGTGCTAAGGGGGTATGGACGGGTTGTACCAAGGTTCACATACAGAAGTTGCCCTTTATGGTTCTCGATACCGCCGCACTCCTCAACCTCCGATGCGAAATTTTCCGGGTCAAAGGTAGGATATACCGTTGAGTTCTGGGCGCTGCTCGTTGCCTTGACGTTCTGTCTGTCCCAGTTATTGAAAACGCGCCATCTCTTTATGGAAGGGTCTTTCAAATAGTTGTCGTTCATCTCGGCACGTACATATTCAAACGGAACGTTGTACAGGTTTCGGGGCTTGTAGCCTTCGGGTGTCAAACCGTATTGGACTATCCAAGCCCAGCCCCTAAACCGTGCGACATCGTTTGCCGTAGCCTCTAAAACATCGTCCATGTTACAGCCGTTCCCGTTTGTTATTGCCGCGAAATCTTCGTTTTTGAATCCTTCACAAATAATGTTCTCGGTCATTTTCTCAACCGCCGCCGTAGCTGTCTTTGAAGCGTATATAAGCTCTGCTATCTCCTGCGGATATAAGTTGCCGTCTCCGTAGTTAATAATCTTATCGCCCGTATTAGCGGACAACTTAAGCGCCTTTTCGACAACAAGCGCGAAACGTCTGTAACCTATCATTTTTAAGCCTCCTCTTTATTGATTTCTACGAAGCATTCCGCATATGCCGGGTTTTCACGCATAAGCCGTTCCGCAATTTCGTCAGTCATGTTCGCGCTCTTATACACGACACCATCGACGTAATGCACGATACGCGCGCCGGGCTTCATTGCCCATCTGTAAACCACCTTGGTTAAATACTTCGTTTCATACCACAAAGATAAATATTCCATATCCATGTGGCAATTCGGATCAAGTTTTAGACCAGTCATCGCGAAATACGCGTCCAACTTCTCCTGCAATGTTGCAACCTTCGGTTCAGCAACAACGGGTGCAGTGCTTTCGCCCTGCCCCGTAGTATTATTTAATTTGTCTGCCATTTTCTTTTTGATTTAATTAGTGTTTTGGTGCCGGTGCCGGTGTGCTTAATGCGTCATAAGCCGCTTTTGATAAACCGTGAATAGTCGTGCCTACTTGCCAGTCCTCTACGCCATATGTATATGTGTAATACTCGCTTGCCGTAGAATCCCCCGCAAGTTCAGTACAAACCAACGGAGCGCCCAAGCCATAGACCCTATACTTCCCACCGGCGTGCTCTACTGCGACGACCAACTCCGAGCTGGACATATTGTTTACAGCCCCCAAGGGTGCGCCGGCAGATAACTCGGTAATACCCGCGCTAAAGTTCTTAAATGTAATTGATACATCGTAAGCCCCAGGCGTAATGTCCTGCGATTTAAGACCCACCGAGACGGCGAGGGAGTTATTAGCGGCGGTTACGTCGTAGCCCTTAGCCCCAGTTACCAGTGTGATAGTAGCCGTGTCCGATGATACCGTAAAACTTGATATGTCCGAAGCGTTAATAAGCTTTGCCGATACGGGTCTGCCGAGGTCGCCAGGGTTGGGAGCGCCACAAGGCATCGCCAAAGTAGAGGCTATTTTTCCTATACATGCCATATTATTTTTCCTTTCTTTTTTAGTTAATTACTATCCTACTGCTGCCGCATAAAGCGAATCGTATGCGGACACGCCTAAAACTAACTGGTCTTCCCCTACAACGTTTTCCGGGGTTTCCAGTGTAAACGAGAACCAGCCGCCGTTTTCGTGAGAGTTGTTATCGATAGTAGTTGCGGACAAACCGTAATACATACCGTAAACCCGTGGGTCACTACCCCCGGCTGGCTTTACGCACACCACAAACTGACCGTTCGTGAGAGCGCGAAGAATACCGCGTAGCCCTATAGCGTATGTATTGGTTATAACTCCGCTAACTGTGTGCGCATAAGCATTCGGTGCGCCGTCGTTAACCTTAAGAGCACTTGACACAACAAGCGAGCGCTTAACGGTGTCAATCTTATAAGCCTTAGCACCGGGGGCTATCGTAATACTTACGTTGGAATCTCCTCCCACGACGTAGGATGCTATATCCGCTTTGTTGATAATAAATGCGCTAACCAAACCCGTTGCGCCAGTGTCGCAATCATAGGTGATTGCGCTTGCCAATTTTGAAATACATGCCATAATTAAACTGATTTAGAAATTATTGTATTTTTTGCGGTGTCCGACGGTGTCAAAATGTAGTTACCTGCTGAACCTTCGGGCGCTCCGAGAGTAATCGTTACCAACCCCGCGCCTGCGTTGGAATCAAAATCCGCAGCAGTAACCTCTAAAGGACTTGAAGCCCCAATAAACACACCCTGGGAAGAGCTGTCGTTATACACCGCCATCACGTAGAAGCGCCCGGCCAGAAGGAAACGCCACGCATCGCGCTCCGTGTGGCGCATCTTAAACGATATGGACACGTCAAGCTTGGAAGAAGCGTCTAACGCACGAAGAGACGTTGTTAATTGAATGTTCTGTTTGTATCCCTCCACCTTGTACGATTTAGCCGCCCCCGAGAACGTAACGGTAGTTACGAATGTATTATTGGCATTGTACGCCAGGGTGACATCCTCCGGGTACATGAGATATATTTCCTTAATACCCACGGGCGCTATTACGCAATTCTGCAAGATATTACCCGTTAGCTTATTTAAACAAGTTTTTGCCATATTATTTGAAATAAAAAAGGGGCTGGGTTAATATTCCCAACCCCTTTTATTAGTAAATGATTTTATTTATGCTCTCGCTGTCAACCACAACTGCATTTTTTCGGGCGCTACCAGCATAGCATCAGCCGCGAACAAAGTTTGTGAATAGTAGTTACGGCTCTTGGCGTCCTGGATGAACGGAGCGATAACAGTACCGGCGCTTTCCAGTGCAATCTGGATGTTGTCTTTTGGAGTGAAAGCGATAAATGCGGTGTCCGAACCGTCAGCCGTTGCAGCGTTAGATACGTGTCTAAGCTCGTTAATCTTGTAACCCTCGAAGTAATACACCGGGCGACCGTCTACGATGTCGGACTGTGCTACGCTGTTATCGCGTGTCTGCAACAAGTTCTTGTACAAGCGCATAACGTTAGACGTAACGAAGAATTCCGAGTTATCCAGCGTATCGGGGCGCTGTGCATCGATACAACCACGCAATGCGGCGAGAACGCCGTTTGTGTCGAGAACCAAGACTTTCTCGGTCATTGTGCTATCCTTGTACTGCTTGATAATACCGCCGTTAGTGAAGATACCGTAACCCGTTGCTGTCGACTCTACGTTACCGTCCAACCATGCCAAACGAAGCAAGTCAGCTTCCAATACCTTTAACACTTCGGACTGAATGAAACCAGCCAATTCTGTTTCAGAGAAGTTGTCGTCGAGGTTAATACCCTTCGCTACCATCTTACCCCACAAGCTTTGCAAGCAAATCTCGATAGGCAATTCGATAGGTGCATGCTGGTAATACTTAACCTTGTCTGCTACACTATTGTAGAAGTATTCACCGTTACACCCTGCCGATTTGCGCAGTGCTTTGTCGGCTGCTGTAAGGGAAACGACGGGCGTACCGTTCGGAATACCGTTCATTACTGTGATACCTTGTGAGATTTCACCGGCCAGTCCGACGGTCAAAGAAATAACCTCGTTAAGTGAGTTGAGGTTTAATTTGTTAAGGTCTGTAAATGTAAAAGCCATAATCTTTTGTTTTTAGTTATTTGTTGTAAAATCTTTTAGCTGCTTCTGCTACAGCCTCTTTAGACAATTTTGTTTCTTTCTTCTTCGGCATGTTAACCGCTGGCGCGCCGGGTTTCGCTGTTGCTCTGCTAAACTGTGCTGTCATAGCTTCCTGTGATGCGGCAATTGCAGCAACCGACGCTTCCAAAGCTGCCATACGGTTTGCAAACTCTTCGGGTACATCAGCGGTTGCCGGGGTTTCAACTTCAATCTCTTCTTCTTCTTTTTCTTCTTCTACCTTAGCTTCTACGCTTTCGATAACACCGTTTGCAATGGTGATAACCAATACACCGTCCTCAACCTGCACTTCTACTTTGCCGTCCGGGTGGGCGTTGCCTTCGCTATCGAAAACCTTGTCACCGATAGCCATTGTTTCGCCTGCTGCCTCAATCGTGATACTTGCACCGTCTACAGTTTCTACCGTCTCGGTTGCAAAGCTCGACTTCTTGAATAGCTCTGCGAAAGAACTAAAAAATTTGTTCATCTTCTTTTCGTTTTGATTATTAAATAAGCTTGTGGTGGCTGCCGGAAGACCTACCAAATCGCATGAGTATAACTCAAAAAATTCGGTAACGTCCAGCACATCACCGTTTAATGTCTGATTGTTTATGCCTACCACCGAAACGCCCAACATATCGGGTTCGTTCTTTATCATCTCGGAGATGAATTTTGCCTCCGATGGGTAGGCGGCTTGTAAGGCTTCGGATAATTCCAAATCGGCATATGCTACACCGTCCTCGTAGACAAAGTTAACGAACTTCCCCAAATACCCGTCGAGCATATCTGCTCCGTTGTGGGTGCGTCTGCAATGGATAGGCTTAAGGTTGCCGAGCGTTACAACGCTTTGAACTGCACTCTCCGCAATGACTAACGGAAACGCCTTGCCTTCGTATGTCCCGAAATTGGTAGTAACCCCGGCTTGGATAATTCTAAGTTTCTTAAATTTCATATTATTTGTTTTTGTTGTAACTCGTGCAAAGATAAGCAGTATATAGTAAACTGCCATCTCTGCACGAGTTAATGAATTAATACGTTGCCAGTCCTTGAACCACCGAAACGTCGTTCTGTCCGCTGTTGATATCCTGCACCGATACAACCGGGTTGGGCATGCTCATCACTGCGTCTATAACTACCCCGGCAAGCTGGTTAATGCTTTCGTTTGATAACTTCATGCTCTCCGCTTGCTTCACTACGCGGTTAGCTTCGGAAAGCCCGGAAACCATACCGCCATCAGCGAACTTGTAAAGCCCCGAGGTGCCGAACGAGTTGCCACCGTGTGCTTCATTGAGCGCTGATAATGCGTTAATCTCGGCGCTCGCTGTCTTCTTCATGATATAGACGTTTTCGCCGCCTTCCGCCTCGAACACTTGCCCGTTATCGCCCCGGAACGTCACGCCGCCTTGTGCATGGGAACGCCCGTATATCTGCCCACCTTTTGCATACTTCTTGACCGAGGTGTTAATTTTTGTATCGGGGTCTTTCTGTTTTGCAATTGTCGCAACTTGTTTCATACCGAATGCGATAACAACTGCGGCTTGTGCGATACCGAGAATACCACCCGTGGCAAGCGCTTTTGTCGCACCTAAGTAAGTATTTATTGTCGCTTGAACAACGCCAAATGCCTTACCTATAGCACTTTGTTCCCCTAAGAGTGTTGACATTTGCCCTGCGAGCCCTGCGGTCATTGTCAGTTCTGCGTTAACGCGCGCCCTGGTGTTCTCCTCCTTTGCCTTCTCATACCTGGACTGTATCAACGCTGTGTCCGCGCCTATTTTCTCGGCGGCTGCAATCTCCTGGGCATATTGTGCATCAAGTTGCGCTTGCCTTAGGTCGTACTCGTTTGTTATTTCTGCCATCTTAAGTTCGTGCAGGTTCGCCGCGTCCATCGCTTCGCGCTCCCTCATTAAAGCGTCTTGTTCCTCTTTACGTTGCATCTCCAATTGCCGTATGCCGATGTTAAATTCGGCTTCCTTGTTGGCGTATTCCTGCTTTGAGATGAGACCCTGCTCTAATCTGTATTTTTCAAGCTTCAAGCTTTCCTCTACATATGCCTTTTCGTTTTCTAACTTCATTCCGATGGTGTCGTTTTCCAGTTCCTTAGCCTGCATTGAAAGGTTAAGAGCCGTTAACGCTGTCTCCATCTGCTTTATGGTAGCTTCCTGCAAAGCGCGCTTTTGGTTCTCCGCGTCTTGCGCTGCCTTTATTGCGGCTTGTGCCTTCTTGCTCTCTGCCGCCTTGTAGGCTGCCGCGTTGGCTGCTATCTGCGTCTTCACAATACCGCTCGCCTGGTTTTCCAACTCTTTACGCTTTGCGACGTAATCGGCTTGTTTTGCTTGTAGGTCTGCCAGTGCTTGCATCTCGGCGCGTCTGTCTTCCTTGCTTGTGTAACTAAGTTCGTTTTGAGCCTTGATTTGGTTGTACTTCTGCTGTAGTACGTCTATCTCGGCTTTCTCCATCTGCTTGGAAATCGCGATAGCCTTTTGGGCTGCTGCGTTTCGTTCCTCCGCCGTCTTTAGCTGGTCTCCTACAATGGTACGTTGCGCTTCCAGTTCTCGACGCATCGCCGACAGCGTTACAAGGTTGTCCGTTTCTGCCTCGTATATCGCTAACTCCTGCTTGGTGAGTGCTTTGGCTGCGTTCGCTGCCTTCGTTGTCTCCTCGGTAATAAGACCGATAGACGAAAGCAGGTTGACAACCTTTTCCGTTATCCACTCGAAAGCCTTTGCCACACCCCCGAGAAGCTCGGTAACGCCGTCCAGTATGCGCGAGAAGATAACCTCAAACGGAGCGAATGCCGCCTTTAGGTTTGCCGCCATCTCACTGTTACGTTTCATCAGCTTCTCAACCGTGGATATGAGAACCAGTATAACAGACACAACTGCCAATATCGGGTTAGCTTTCAACGTAGCGTTAAACACCTTTAAGATGTTCACGCCGCCCGATAGAGACGTAGCCATAGCCGCCGTTGCCCCGGAAAGCCCTTGCGTGCTGCTCATGGCTTCCTGGATGCTTTCCGCATAGTTACCTACGTTCCTACGGTTATCGCCTACAGCCTTTTCCATGTCCTTAAGCTTGTCGCTTATTTCCTTTGTCTCGGTGACAAGCTTTTGCCCCTCGTCCGTGTTGTTGCGCGTCGCTGCACTCATCGCGTTCAGCTCCTTGGTGTTCTTTGCCAGTTGGGCACGGAGCGCGTCCACACTGTCCTCCTGGCTGTTTAGCAGAGTGGTGTTCGTCTTTATCTCGCGGTTGTTATCGGAGATAGAGGCGTTAACGTCCAACAACTGCTTTTTCAACTCGATTTGCGCTTTCGCCGCATCGCCTACCGCCTTTTTATACTCGTCTTGACCGATTGTCCCAGCCTTGTACGACTTGCCTGCCTCGTCCAACTGCTTCTTCTCGTCCTTAAGCGCTGCCATTAGCTGGCTCTTCGTTTCTGCCAGTTCGACGGACTTTGCTATGAGAGCGTCCAACCCATCAAGGGCTGATGACGTATCAAACGAAAGGTCTAATAGAGTAACTTTTTCTGTTGCCATAATCCAAATTATTAATTTTTAACTGCGATTAACGTAACGTTCGCATTTCCTGTTGACGGGTCCCAATTGCTTATCGTTCGGAGATAAAACCAGTAGTTAAGCTCACCTACGAAATAAAGCGCGTCGGACTTCATTTTCTGTATATCGAAATACGATAGGTTCATTTTAGCCGTTACCTGCCACCCGGGGGAGAAACGGTAGTAATGCCCTGCTATCGTAGAGCGATAACCGCTCGCACGGTTGAAATAGTTATCGGGTACGTACGAGCCTGCCAACCTAATCATAGAGGCGTACGGTCTTTGCGCACCGGGGTTCACCGGGAACGCGCTCTCACCTACCGTCTCCTGCGTAGATATGGCACCACCATAGCCGCCTACCGTCTGTTTAAGCGAGCCTACCTGCACCGCGTACGTTCTTGCGGCGCCGGCGGTTTCTGCAACCTTTATGCTTGATTGGTCTACTTTCCCCGTCCAGTCGACCCGGTACGTAGAACTCGAAGATGGGTTGATAAACGGCTTGAGCGTCAGCGCAAACGGCTTGGACTTAAATTCATACGTCCAACAAAAAGCTTTGCAGAATGCCTGCACAATCCCGAAAGGCGTATCTATGCCCATTGTTTCCACCAAGTCCCAGGCATACTTCGGGGCGGTAACCGACTTAATTTTGAACGATATATAGTACGCTTCTGCATTCGGTACGGTAGTAATCGGTGTGACCGAATAAACTGTAGATACCGAAGATATCGAAAACCCGAAGTTCAAGTCTCGCGAAGTCCTCGGGGTAACCAAGCATGATGTACTACCAGGGCTTACCGGGTAGTACGGGTAATTGCCGTCGGGTCTTACCGCGCCGCGCTTAAATGGCAAAGCGAATATACCGCCGTTGCTTCTAAGATAAACGGTAGAAGGCCAGGAAGCCGGAAGGACAATAAATGAATCGTCTGTAAACCTTAAATCGAACTCGGAGCCGGTCATGTATGTAAAACACGTGGCAACCTCGTTGCTTTCCGCTATCATGTAATTGGCTGGATATACCGAGCCGTCCAACCCGTCGTGCGCACCTTTAAAAACTAACTGGCTTTCCGCGTCCTTGTAGTCGCCTGCCGTTTTAGTTACCCTGTCGGCGATGTATGACATAAGCAAGGGCGTTGACCCGTTCGCCGCGTATATCTTAGGCATAGTAACGTCGTTCGGGTACGCGTAATTAAGGCTGTCTATATACGTCGAAAACTGATATGCCGGTGATTCCATTTTAGGTATTGCAACCACCGGGGCACGCAATGATGAAAGCTTTGATATGTTCTCTATCAATTCAAGGCTGTAGCCGTCTTCGTCTGCCGTTACACGTACACGGAACAGACCGCTACCGAACGGAATATTGAAGCCCCCGAAATACAATTCGGCACGATACGGGGATGTCCTTATGAACCTTCCGGGGAAACGCTCGGAACGGAACACACGGTCATTAACTTCTGAACGCGGTATGTTGATTGTCCCGGAGTAACTGACCGTCTGCTCCGTGAATTTTAGGGGGTCTGGGTTGTTGATTGTCAGCTTTACCGAGTTAGCGGAAACACCGTCTATCACTACACCATCAATTCGTATCGTTAAGTCCATATTGTTAAGGTTCTATAATTTCAAACTTGCATTTAAACGCGGCTACCCGTCCCGTCGCACCGCCCTGTATGTTCAATGCGTTCGGGTTCTGTATCGTAACGCGTGCCCACTGGTTAGTAGCCAAAGGGAATACCCCGGCAACCTCGCCCGAACGTGAAAGCCAATATAGTGCGTTTTGGTTATCGTCCGTTACTACTACGTTTATTGTAACGTCGTAGGACAACACGCGGTTTCCGCCGGAGAAGTTAACAAGGTAAGTAGGCACAATTCGGTATTGGTCAAAATACATCGTATCATAAGCCCCTTTGCTGTTAAGCCATCGAAGCGTTACGCGTTTATTAGGGTCGGGGCAATACGGGTATTTACGTTCAAAACGTGCCCACCCCCATGTAGACGCGTCGTTTGGGGTTCTGAATTCGTAGTACGTGAGGTTCGTGTTTGAAGAAACATAATCACCGTTCGCCCATATCGTGGAGCTTCCGCCATTGTACCTCGCGCGTAGTCTACCGTCCGAGTTTGCCGTATATTGTCCGTATCGTAGGGCAAAGGTAAACGGTTTGCCCGTCAGTGGGCTGTCAAGAAACGAAGCGCTGCTAAAGTCCGGGCGGTTAAACAACCCGTTACCGTAGTCGGATAGGTTGCGCGTGCTTCTGCCGGTCGCAAACCGGGCATCTTCTACGGGGGCGTGTATAACGTCCAAACCAATAGATTTCAGCGTGCCTTCCGTGTATAGTATCTGCACCCGGTCAACAAAGTCGGTAAACCCCAGCCCTGCGTTAATGCTCTCCGTTATGCTCGGTGTGGCTGCCGCCATCATCGACATATCCAATACAGCTCCCTCGTATGGGGTTACGGTTGCCGTTGCCTTCTGTGCTCCGTTGCGCGAAAAGATAAGCTGTATACTCGTAACCGAACCTACCTGCTCTAATCGCATAGGGCGATAAATGCCTGCGCCTATTCCATTGATATCCATAAAGCGCG
>ERZ1024427.86-NODE-86-length-22094-cov-11.415536_pt1 | contig 22094 bp, 14 predicted proteins | sample MGYA00520783_ERZ1024427 | MGnify/ENA primary metagenome ERZ1024427 (study PRJEB33242, sample SAMEA3444285) | Homo sapiens | biome: Host associated; feature: Gastrointestinal tract; material: Stool | place: Uganda | collected 2011-01-01 ...
CAATATGTAAGATTAATGTAAACTTTACATAATTATTCCCTATACATAACATAGTCCTCTATCCACCCTTTAAGGGTTTCCACTCCCCACGCTTCGGCATCGTCAAAGATGCCGTCCAATTCCGTGATAGGCTTGCCGAACTTGACTATCAGCGTTTGGTAGCCTGCTTCGTTCATTGCTTGTCCTCCTTTCCTCTTTTTGCCGTCAGCCACTTGTCCCGTGTGGCTCGGCACTCGTCCAACGTGGGTTTCACACAAGAGAACAATTCCCCGTCCGTGTGGCGGTAGTCGTATTGCACAAGTGTCCGCTTGCGTCTGCCGATGCCTGTTTGGAACTTCTCGTATTTCTCTGTCCCTGCTTTCGTGCAGGTGCTTACTCCGTTGATGGTCATCCGTGTACTCATAATCGTTGTTTTTTTAGATGGTTAGAAATGTACTGACAAAACTCTGTTCTGCATCACCATTTCGGGATTGCTTGTGTAGCGTTGGTGCATGTAGAAATGGTGTGAGCCGAAGCCGTAAAGGAAGAACTTGTCAAGTTCGTGCTTCTCGGCAAAGTCCTTGACACTTGCCCTTAACTGCTCCTCACTTTGACAAAAAGTGAGGAGGTTCATAAACTCAAGGAACATCGTGGGAATTTTATCGTCCCACAAGCAAACCATACTTTCAAATCTTACTTCCATATTGTTCTGTATTATAGGTTAATGTTATGCTGCGTTCATCCGCTGACGGATAAGTTCGGTATTGTCCTCCACAAGCCGGATGATGCGGTCATGGTACTCGGTATTGGAATTGCATACCCCTCTGCTCTGTACCACTTTCAGCGTTTTCAGTGACACTTCTATCGTTTCAATCCGTTTGCCGTCAATGGTGGCGGATAGGATAAGGGAGTTTGCCTTGTTATGATAACCGCCCACACAATGGTGCATCATCCGTCCTTCCTCTACCATTTCCTCAACGCTCTCTATGACCTTGATGCAGATAAGGCTGTCAGAGAACACAAGTCCGAAGAAGATGCCTTTGGCTTTCAGATAGTTCTTCTCGTCTTCAATCGCCTTTTGCCGTTGCTGTTCCGTCCGCTCACGCTCCCTTTGCAGGTTGCGTTTTCTCACCAACTTATCGTGTTCCGCTTTGAGGTCGGCAGGGCAGACGTATTTCGGGCTGTTCGTGTCCTTGCCAAAATGACGCAGGAGGTCAATGGTGTCGCACCATACGGAGCCGTCCGAAATGGTGTAACCGTTGCGGATGCAAATCTTGACGGATGCCCAATACCGTCCCATATCAAAGGAACTACGGATATAATGCCGCAACATGGCATATTGCCCTGCTTTCAAGAGTGTTTCGGCTCGGCTGTCGGAAAGGATAGCCGTGAAAAGGTCATACGGCAGTGTGTTGTGATAGTCCCCATTGAAGCCGTTGCGTTTCAGTTCGGGGATGAAACGCTGTCGGGGATAGGTACACATAGGTGCTATATCGTATGCGTGAAGCCTGTTGTTCTTGCGTACCTCCATGTCGCTGTATTCAGACCATTGGTCATAATACAACATTGACATTCCACGCAGTCGGGCAACGGTCGTTGTCTTTCCATCGGGCGAAATCCACCTCTGCACCACTTCATAAATGGAATACTCGGCTGCCTGCCCTGCCTTGTATCGGGACTTGACGAAGAAGAAGCGTATCACTTGGTATTGCTTGCTGGTGGTGACGATGGAGAAGTATTCGTTTTCGCTGAAAACGCTCTTTCGGGTGCGCAACGCTTCCAATGACATACCGCAATGGGGGCAGGTACATCCGCAAAGGGTGTCCGCAAGGTCGTGGTCGCTCTTCCACGAATGTCCGCACTCAGTGCAGATGTTCGTGCCGTCCGCTCTCTTGATTGCGTAATGCTTGAAGCAATGGCGGAAAGCGTATGCCTTTTGCGTGGCGGTCAATCTCGGTAGTCGCTTGCTCAGCCGTGCGACTTCCTGCTGTATCTGTGTTCTCGGTTTCATAAGCCTAAATCAAATAATGAGGGTTGTTGTACTTCTTGGGTGGTCGCTTTGGTGGCGGTTCTCGGCTTGTTGCGGTTCTGCAACTTGCGGACTTCCTCCTCTTGATATTGTCGGAGAGCCTTCTGACGTGCCTCCGCCTTTTCCTCTGTGGTGAGTTCCACCACGTGGTTCACGGCTATCTGACACTGGATAGGCTTGCCCACCTCTATCTCGTTCTCGTCATAGTAGTGTACGGCTTGTCCGTATATCTCCCCGTCCGTGAAGCCGTTGCAACCGCTTTTCTGCACATAGTTCAGAATGTAGGTCACGCAGTCATCTATGTTCTTGGCAGGGTTGCGGTAGTTCTTCGCAAAGAGCGCATCTTCCGCTGCACGTTGCTCCAAATACATCTGTATCGTTCTCTTGAAATGGTCTGTCGTTTTCATATCGCTGTCGGTAAGATTAAAGGGTGAATAACCAAAGGATGAAGCCGAATAAGGCGATTGTGGAGAGGATAGCCACGATTATGCCTATCGCCACTCGGAACACTCCGTTTACTATCTCTCTGACGATGCCCCAAAGGATGCCGGATACCCAAAGGACGATGCGCATGATTAGGGTGCATATCGCAAGCCCTATGTATTGCGCCACTTGTTTGAAGTCTGCCGTTGCTGTCATATCCTCGCTATTTTTCAAGTTCTACAATGTTGTCTATCCTGCCGTATAGGTATCTGCGAAGTCCGGTCTTGTCTGTTGCCTTGTATTCCGTCCAATGTCCGTATTGGCACACGATAAACGTGCGGAGTACATCGGAGAAGTCAAACCTCCAGCCTTGCAGGAGTATTGCGCTCTTGAAATAGGTGTTGCTGTTCACGTTGCGTGTAAGCCAATCCTTTTCCTCTCGGCTCAATTTCTCACCATTGTTCAGTTTGGTGCGAAGTCCGTACACCTTGCTGCCTTGCAGGTTCTCCAAACTTGGTACTTCCCATGCCACGAATTTTGTTGCTATTGCCGTTCTCATATCCGTTTTGTTTTTGATTTTTTGTTTTTTAATGCGGATTCAAGAGCTGAGGGAGTTGAGTTTCAAACTATCTTATCTGCCTCTCGTTTATCCGACATTTTTTTTATGCGTCTTTCTGTCGCATCGGTCGTTTTCGTTTCGGGTGCTTAAAAAGGTAGGGATTAGGGAATGCAAGGTTTTTCGGGAAAATACTACCCGAAGGGCTGGAGATTTTTCCAGAAAACAGGAGGCTTGACCTTGCTTTCCCGTACAATCCCGGAGTTACCTTTGCACCCAGCACGAAAATGACTGCCTGATGCGGCTCACTGAAAGGCGCGAAAATGGAGGTAAACGGAAGTAGAGGCAGATTAGACAGGAAAACTTCAAAAGAGAAATCCGTGAAAAAGACATCCCCAACAGAAAAGAACATAGCCGGTAGCGTGAAACCGAGCAAACCATCGGCAAGGAAGTATGTTTTTATCTGTTTGGCCAAACGTGTTTGGTCGGATGGATAAAATCATTCTTCCCGGTTTGTCTGCCGTGAGTGACGGCTTGTTCCATTTATGGAATGTGCGGTCATACACGGCTTTCCGCTTCCGGCTCAAAAGGACAACGAAAAAAGAAAAATCGTCAAAACCCCGTAAAAGCACCTCTTTGGCATAAGCACAAAAGAAAGGGGCCTTGTCTCATCAGTCTAAACTATTGTTTAGGCGTGAGGCAAAGCCCTTTTCTCCGCTTATGCGGCAGTCGGCACACGTTCGTTCAAAATCTTTTTGGGCGATGGTGTGCTGACGGATAAAATCGCTTTTACGGAAAAACTTGTGTGAGAAGAAAAATCAGGAGATTCATTTCTAAATCTCCCGTTTTATTGTTACTTTTGCATACGAAGAGTTCTTTGAAGGTTACGCAACGCGCAGAAGAATAATGCAGCAGATAACTAACTAAATCGTAACCTATTACTATCATGAGCGATTAACATATGCTCATTTCCAATAAAATACACTATTTTCGTAACTTCCATTAACAAAGATACTTGTTTTTATATTTGGGTTGGTTGTCATTGTCCTTAAAAAAACAATGGCCGGGTTTCCGACTTTGTTTATTACTCCTCTAAAATTGACTATTTCTCGGTGAAATGGACCTTTTTAGCTAATTTTGGACTTAAAAATAGTGATTATTGTACCCCTTATACTTCTGTTTTCCTCTACATTTGCCACAGATTAAAATAATGTTAACTATCATAAATTACTAATTTAAATTTAATTCTATGAAGAAGAACCTCTTTAACGTTTTTCTAGTGTGTGTCTTCTGTGTGGCAGCAATTCCAGATATGTTTGCCCAGCAGATAAAAGTAACAGGTAAAGTTACTGACAGTACGAACGAGGGGATGCCCGGTGTGAATGTACAAGTGAAAGGTACAGCCACGGGAACCATTACAGATTTTGATGGCAATTATTCTATTGATGTTCCTGACTCCAAATCTACATTAGTGTTTTCTTTTATTGGCTATGTGACCCAGCAAGTGCCGGTCGGTGGAAAAAAAGTATTGAATGTTCAGTTGAAAGATGATACCCAGACATTGGATGAAGTGGTGGTAGTGGCTTATGGTACGGCAAGAAAGAGTGATTTGACCGGTGCTACCGCCAGCTTGCGTCCGGATGCTAACGATGCTTCTAAAACAGCTTCTTTTAATAATCTGTTGCAAGGTAAGGTGGCGGGGCTGAATGTAACTTCATCTATGGCTGCTCCGGGAGCTGCCAGTTCTGTGACAATTCGTGGCGCTAACTCATTGCGTGGAGATAACCAGCCTCTGTATGTTATTGATAATGTCCCGCAATCTTCCACCGGGGAATTTGCAGAGTCGGCTATGGGTGGCGGTGATTTCCAGATTGCGCAGGATCCTTTAAGTGCTTTGAATCCTGCGGATATTGAAGATATCACTGTATTAAAAGATGCCTCGGCTACGGCAATTTATGGTTCCCGCGGTGCGAATGGTGTTATTATCATTACGACTAAAAAAGGGAAAGCAGGTAAGGCTAAAGTAAACGTGACTGCAAACTTTACCATTGCGGATGCCCGTAACCTGCATAATATGTTGAATCTGGAACAGTATGCTGCTTATGCCAATATGAAGGCTAATGCCGGCGAGGAAAAGTACTATCCGCAAGCAAATGGCGAGATGCATTATGTGTATGGTGAAAACTTGGATAAATATAAAAAAGATCCTACCAACCCTGAATACTATCGTGTCTTGAGTTATAAGAACTGGCAGAAAGAAGCCTATTCATCTGCTTTCTCTCAAGTCTATTCTGCATCGGTCAGCGGAGGATCGGATGCAATGACTTATTATGTTTCGGGTGGTTTTAAGGATATAAAAGGTATTGTGAGCAATACAGGTATTAAACAAGGTGATTTGCGTGCAAACCTTACGGCTAACCTTTCAAAGTCCGTTACTATGGCGCTTGCTTTGAATGGATCTATCAAACAAAATGATATGATGACCGGGGGTAATACGACAGGTGGTATTGCCGGTTCATTGGCACGTACAGTATTGGATACAGCTCCTTATGAAATTCCGGCAGACGACCCGACATTACAAACGGACATGGACGCAAAAACTACTGTTTATAGCTGGCGGGATGACTATGATGATATAACGGATGATAAAAGCTTTGGCGGTAGTCTGGATTTGAAATGGAATATTTGCAAATACCTTTCGTATAATCTTCGTGCCGGAGGAAATGTGAATATAAACGAACGTGCTCGTTGGTATGGCATGCAGCTCACTATCGGTGCTAATGATCAAGGTGTGCTAGCCATGGCTAATTTGAACAAGACCAATTATAATATAGAGAACTTATTGAATTTAAATATTGACTTGGCGAAAGGTATTCATCTGGGAGCGACTGCTGGTGTAACTTATGACGGACATACATTCTTGAATAAGAATGTGAAGGGTACTCGTTTCTCTAATTTTGACTTACGTACAAAAGGGTTACACCTTGCTTCTGTGAAGACTCATGAACAACCTACCCAAAAGGATTATCAGTTACTGTCTTATCTAGGTCGTATCAATCTTTCTGCTTATGATAAATATTTGCTTACTGCATCTGTACGTGCGGACGGATCAAGTAAATTCAAAAGGGGTAACCGATGGTCTTACTTCCCTTCCTTCTCTTTGGCCTGGCGTATGGAGCAGGAAGAGTTTATGAAGCACATTAACTGGTTGAATCAAATGAAAATACGTTTAGGTTTTGGTGTTACAGGCAATCAGGGCATTAATCCCTATGCTACTTTCTCTGATTATTCACAAATAATAGATTATGCAAAAGCGACAGGGGATCAGATTTTGGCAATGGCGGTAAGCAATTTGCAGAATGACGGGTTGAAGTGGGAACGTACATCTTCTTGGAATGTGGGTCTTGATTTTGCTTTTTTCAACAGCCGTCTGTCAGGATCAGTAGATGTATATCAGAAAAAAACCAATGATTTGCTTATTTCGCGTTCATTGCCTGCTTCCAGTGGTTTTGCAAGTGTGATGTTGAATCAAGGTTCGTTGAAAAACAAAGGTGTTGAAATTAGTTTGAATGGAGATATTCTCCGTAACTTGAATGGTTGGAGTTGGAGTTTGGGCGGAAACATTGGTTTCAATAAATCAAAAATTGGTGACCTGGGTTTTGCACCGACAGATTTTGGAACCTTGAAGAATGTGCGTGGATATCAGGGAACTTCTATAGGAGATCATTTTGGTATTGCTAATCTTTTCATTGCAGGTGAGGCACCGGGATTGTTCTTCGGATATAAGACTCAAGGTATTATTCAGCCGGAAGATATTGTAGATGGAAAAGTTGCTTATACGGCTGCTGACGGATCAACCAAATATTATTCCAGTTCTGTGGCCAATGACTTGGGAGCCGGTAATATAAAAGCGGTGGATATGAATGAGGATGGTGTTGTGGATGAAAAGGATAAAACCATTTTAGGCAATCCGAATCCGGACTTTACTTATGGTTTCCAAACTCGTATTGCCTGGAAAGACCTGTCTGTTTCGGCTTCTTTTAATGGTGTGCATGGTAATCAGATATTGAATACGAATATCCGTTATTATACGCCCTCTCGGCAAGCTGGTAATTTGACACAAGAAGCATTCCGGAATATCTGGACGGAAGAGAATCATTCAAATCTTTATCCGTCGGCTACGGCGAATGTAAAGAACGTGGTTTATGACCGTTATATTGAGGATGGAAGTTACTTGCGTTGTTCGGATATCACTTTGAATTATACATTGCCAAAATCTTGGATGAAGAAAATCGGCTTTCAGAATATAGGTGTATTTGCTTCGGTTAAAAATGCATTTGTCATCACTAATTACAGTGGATACGATCCGGAAATCAATTCGTTTGCTTTTGATGGATTACGCCCGGGCATTGATATGAATGCATTTCCAAGCCAACGTTCTTATGTCTTTGGATTAAATGTGACCTTTTAAATAGTTTAACCGATAATTTTTTTTGTAAAATGAAAAAACTAAAATATATATTTTTATTAGCAGGTGCTTTGTCATTGGCATCCTGTGAATCGTGGCTGGATGAAGACCCGCAATATACGATAAATACAAAAACTCAGTTTAGTACTGTGGAAAATGCCAGACAGGCTTTGATGGGATGTTACGGATATATGTCGGCTGATAATGCTTATGGCCAGGCATGGCAGGAAGTAACATTTGGATATTGTGGTTTTGGATGGTCACAAACGAATGGCAGTTCTACAGATTTATTGGTCTCTATGGACGGAGGAATTGATGAAACCATAAACACAATGGCGTGGAGAGGGATGTATAAAGTGATTGGTGAAACAAATGCATTCATTGCCAATATTGCCGATAGTCCGTTAGAATCGGCTGATAAATTGCCAATGGAAGCGGCTGCTCGTTTTTTGCGTGCATTGGCTTATTATAATTTGGCAGTTACCTATGGAGATGTACCTTTAAAGACCACTCCCTCTGCTCATGACGGAGTAGCTGTTCCTCGTTCTCCTAAAAATGAGGTCTTTGAATTGGTACGTACTGACTGGGAGTTCGCTTATGAGAATTTACCGGAAAAAGATGATGACGGTTTTGCAACGAAGTGGGCGGCGAAAGCGTATTTAGGAAAGCTCTATCATACTTTGGGCTGTCAGGGTGATAATACGGCTTGGGAGAAGGCGAAAGCGTGTTTTGATGAGGTAATGCCTAAATACCGGCTGGCGGATAAATTCAGTGATTTGTTTGTTGATTACGTACAAGGCTCTCCGGAATCTATTTTTCAATTGAATTTTGCACTTGCAGGTTCTACCACCCGTAACCGGGGTAGCTGGCTGGTCGCTCCTAATGGCTCTTGTAATGGGCAGGCTTGGGACCGCATACGTGCTTCAAAAGCTTTGTATGATTATTTTTTGGCTACTTATCCCGGTGATCCACGTATTGAAAGCACATTCCTGACTTATTGGAAGTCTTATGCCGGAGTAGGAAAAGGTGAGAAACCTAAAGAGGAGCCTATAGCTTCGGCGCGCGATACTGTATATGCCTATCCTTATTTTACATATACCATTGAAGGAGAAGAAAAACCTGCCGGATGGAAGAAACCCAAGTTGTATGTAGGACGGATTCCTTACGAGAAATTAGCTGATCCGGCTAGTCCGAAAGCTGAAGAACTTTATGCTATGATTGCCGATACGGCTACTGCGACTCCCGCTGAAAAAGGGTATTTGAAAGGCTTGTTGTCTTTGTTGGAAAATGCGACAAAAAAGCCATCTACCAATACAAAGTCATGGCCCTATTTCAAGAAACCGTGGGATCCTGAGCAGAGTGGTAATAACAGTCATAAGAATTTAATTTTGTATCGTTATGCAGATATGTTGCTGATGGCAGCGGATGTATATAATGAATTGGGGCAGACTGACAAGGCGATAACATTGGCCAATGAGGTGCTGAAGAGAGCGCGTCAATCAGGAAACGCGTCTCAGCCGGCTGACTGGAAGAGTGGCTTGTCTAAGGAACAAGTGCGTGAGAAAATTTATTTTGAACGTATTTTCGAAGGTGCCGGTGAACCGGAAATGTATCAGAAAATGCGTTTACGTGGCACAGAGCTTTTGAAAAAAGCTTTCGAGGTCAACAATGGGCATGGAATTATTCAAGAATCAGTGGCCAATAATCCTAAAGGGAACGGGAACTGGGGAGAACGTATTTTTAATGATGGAAATTTGAATGATGAAAACTTCCTGAAGAAAAATTTATTGCTCCCGGTTCCGAAAGATGAGATAGATACCAATTCTGCTCTTGATTATAGTGATAATAATTATGGTTATACTAATTAAGAAAACATGATAGAACGCTTTATTCAATAGGTCTTTATTGGATTTTTCCGGATGCAGGGCGCACCTGCGCTTTGCATCCGTTTTTTTCTTGTCTGTAACCTGTTTCTGGACATTCTCGGATATAAAATAGTCATTTCCAGACAAGAAACAATAACATAACTTGTATCTTTGCGGATGTTAATTCTTTGCTTATTTAAATTTATGAATATGAACAACCTACAATCAGGATTACTTTTTTCTTTGACCGGCATCACTGCTGTGGCATCTTTGTCATCATGCGCTTCACAAAAGAAAACTGAGGAGCAGAAACCTTACAACATCGTGTATATAATGACCGATGACCATACTGCCCAGATGATGAGCTGCTATGACAAGCGTTATATGGAAACGCCTAACCTTGACCGCATTGCTAATGACGGAGTGCGTTTTACTAACAGTTTTGTGGCCAATTCATTAAGTGGTCCCAGCCGTGCCTGCATGATTACCGGCAAGCATAGTTGTGCTAATAAATTCTATGATAATACCACTTGTATATTTGATGGTTCGCAACAGACTTTTCCGAAGCTGCTGCAACAGGCCGGATACCAGACCGCTCTTATCGGAAAATGGCACTTAGAGAGTCTGCCCACAGGTTTCAATTATTGGGAGATTGTACCCGGACAAGGTGATTACTATAATCCGGATTTTATTACGCAAGACAATGACACCATTCAAAAACATGGGTATATAACCAATATCATTACTGATGATGCCATAGACTGGATGGAGAACAAACGGGATAAAGACAAACCTTTTTGTATTTTGATTCATCACAAGGCTATTCATCGCAACTGGCTGGCAGATACTTGTAACTTGTCTTTGTATGAAGATAAAACTTTTCCGTTGCCCGATAATTTCTTTGATGATTATGAAGGACGTCCTGCGGCAGCGGCTCAGGAAATGAGTATCGTGAAGGATATGGATATGATTTATGACCTTAAGATGCTTCGCCCCGATAAACAAACCCGTTTGAAGGCTCTTTATGAAAATTATATCGGACGTATGGATGAGGGGCAGCGTGCGGCATGGGATAATTTTTATGGTCCCATTATTGATGACTTCTATAAAAAGAATCCTCAGGGTAAAGAATTGGCCGATTGGAAGTTCCAGCGCTATATGCGTGACTATATGAAAACAGTGAAATCGTTGGATGATAATGTAGGTCGTGTACTGGATTATCTGAAAGAAAAGAATATGCTGGACAATACCTTGGTGGTTTATACTTCAGACCAAGGCTTCTATATGGGAGAACATGGTTGGTTTGACAAACGCTTTATGTACGAAGAATCCATGCATACTCCGCTTATAATGCGGTTGCCCAAAGGTTTTGACAGGAAAGGTGATATTACAGAACTGGTGCAAAACATAGATTATGCACCTACCTTTCTGGAATTGGCAGGTGCTCCTGTTCCCGAAGATATCCAAGGTGTTTCGTTGCTTCCACTGTTGAAAGGAGAAAAACCTGCTGATTGGCGCAAATCATTGTATTATCATTTTTATGAATATCCGGCAGAACATATGGTGAAACGTCATTATGGTGTACGTACAGAGCGTTATAAATTAATTCATTTTTATAATGATATTGATGTGTGGGAATTGTATGATTTACAGGCAGACCCTACGGAAATGCATAATCTTTATGGTCAGAAAGAATATGAACCGGTTGTGACGGAGCTGAAGACTGAATTGGCAAGATTGCAGGAGCAGTATAATGATCCGGTACGCTTTTCACCCGATAGAGACAAAGAATAAGAAAAATAGCATATATCATGAAATACACCTGTTTGATTTTGCTATGGTCGTTATTTGCGACTATGGCCTTACCTGCTGACAACCTAATCCAATCTATATCTATTGTTCCCTGCCCGGAGAGTATTACTCCGGGTACAGGTTATTTTACTTTCTCCGGAAAAACAGACTTTACGGTAGAAAATGAGGAGCAGGCAGAGGTTGCACGCTGTTTCTCTGCTCTTTTTACCCAGGCGGCCGGATTTACTCCTTGTGTGAAGGTTGGAGAAAAGAAGGGGAAAATCAGTTTCCTTACCGATGACGCATTAAAGAGTGAGGCGTATCATCTGGAAATAACTCCCAGGCAGATAATAGTTAAAGCTTCAGATACAAAAGGTTTTTTTTATGCCTTGCAGACTATTCGTCAGTTATTGCCTGCTTCCATTGAGGGCACAGCGGTGGCGGAAACTGCGGATTGGAGCGTGCCGGCTATGACAATCAAGGATGAACCTCGTTTCGGATATCGTGGATTGATGGTGGATGTGGCCCGCTTTTTTATTCCGAAAGAGAATCTGCTTCGTATTATCGATTGTATGGGAATGTTGAAAATCAATACCCTGCATCTGCATTTGGTGGATGATAATGGTTGGCGTATTGAAATAAAGAGATATCCTTTACTTACGGAAATCGGTTCACGGCGTGTAGATCGTCCTGGAAAATCTTTTCCGGAGCGTCGTAATCCCCGGCAGGGTGAACCGACTGTAGAAAAAGGATTTTACACACAGGAAGATATCCGTGAGATAGTGGCGTATGCCGCCCGACATCAGGTTGAAGTGATTCCTGAAATTGAAATGCCGGCTCATAGTAATGCTGCGTTGGCTTCTTATCCGTTGTTGGCTTGTCCTGTGGTCGATAAATTTATCGGTGTCCTTCCAGGATTGGGAGGAAATCATGCGGATGTGATCTTCTGTGCAGGAAACGATAGTGTGTTCACTTTCTTGCAAGGGGTGATTGACGAGGTGGTGGAGCTGTTTCCCTCCAGGTATATTCATTTGGGTGGGGATGAGGCTCGGAAAACGCATTGGAAGGAGTGTCCGCTTTGCCAGGAGCGTATGCGACAGGAAGGCTTGGAGGACGAAGAAGCGTTGCAAGGTTATTTTATGGCGAGAATGAGTGAATATGTACAAAGCAAAGGGAAAGAAGCCATGGGCTGGGATGAACTGACCAATACCCGGATTCCCGACGGAGCAATTATTTATGGTTGGAGAGGCTACGGTCAGGCTGCCGTTAAGGCAGCGGAGCAAGGGCATAGGTTTGTCATGACTCCTGCACGTATCATGTATTTGATTCGTTATCAGGGACCGCAATGGTTTGAACCTTTGACCTATTTTGGGAATAATACATTGAAGGATGTATATAGGTATGAACCGATACAGAAAGAATGGAGTCCGGAGGTACGTTCCTTGCTGATGGGAGTACAGGCTTCTATGTGGACTGAGTTTTGCAATAAACCGGAAGATGTGGAATATCAGCTGTTCCCTCGTCTGGCTGCTTTAGCCGAAGTGGCTTGGACACAGCCTTGGCATAAAAATTGGAGAAGTTTTTTGGTGGCAATGGATAAATTCAACGAGCATCTGTCTGCTAAAGGGATTGTGTTTGCCTGTTCCATGTATAATATACAACATACGGTAACCCCTGTAAATGGAAAGCTACAGGTGAAACTGGAATGTGAACGTCCTGATGTGGAAATCCGTTACACAATGGATGGTAAGGAGCCGACAGACCGGTCTCCGCTATATAAGAGCCCGTTGATGGTGACCGGTACACAAACTATAAAGTGTACGACTTATAGAGCAGGTCGGCAGATGGGAAAAACATTGACATTGCCTTTGGTCTGGAATAAGGCTACCGCCAAACCTGTTTTAGGAAATACACAGGCCGGGAAGATTTTAGTAAATGGTATACGTGGCAGCTTGCGCCAGTCGGATTTCGAATGGCATTCATGGGAAAGCAGTGATTCTGTCGCTTTTACTATAGATTTGCAAAAGAAGGAGTCGCTTCGTTCTGTATCAGTGGGATGCATAACGAATTATGGCATGGCAGCCCATAAACCGGCAGATATTGAAGTGTGGGTTTCAAATGATAATCGGGATTATCGTAAAGTATCCGGTAAACAGTTCACGGATGGAGAGATTTTCCGTGAAGGGACTTTCAAAGAGGATGTGGTACTTGATTTGAATAAGGAAATTGGCCGTTATGTGCGGATTATTGCTAAAGGAGCCGGAGAGTGTCCTGCAACCCATGTACGCCCCGGACAAGAGGCAAGGATTTATTTTGATGAGGTAATGATAGAATAAATAGATATATGAGAAATACATTATTATATTTTTTGGCTGCTCTGGTTATATTTCCAGTAATGGCGCAACAACAACCCGAATGGCAGAGCCAATATGCTGTCGGACTGAACAAACTGGCCCCTCATACTTATGTGTGGCCTTATCAAACCGTATCTGATATCCGTAACGGAGATTATGAATCTTCTCCTTATTACATGAGTCTGAACGGTAGTTGGAAATTCCATTGGGTAAAGAATCCCGATAACCGTCCGAAGGATTTTTATAAACCGGAGTTTTATACAGGAGGATGGGCGGATATTCAGGTTCCCGGCAATTGGGAACGTCAAGGATATGGAACAGCTATTTATGTAAACGAAACCTATGAGTTCGATGACAAACTGTTCCATTTTAAAAAGAATCCGCCTTTAGTTCCATATAAAGAGAATGAAGTCGGTTCCTACAGACGTACCTTTACAATTCCTGCCGATTGGGAAGACCGCCGTGTGGTTATCTGTTGTGAAGGAGTGATTTCTTTTTACTATATTTGGGTGAACGGACATCTGTTGGGCTATAATCAAGGTTCAAAGACACCGGCCGAATGGGATATCACTGATAAATTGAAGAAAGGTGAGAATACGGTGGCATTGGAGGTTTACCGTTGGAGTGCCGGTTCGTATTTGGAGTGCCAGGATATGTGGCGGTTGAGTGGTATTGAACGTGATGTGTATCTTTACAGCACTCCTAAACAGTATATAGCCGATTACAAAGTAACCTCTTCTCTAGACAAACAACAATATAAAGAAGGTATTTTCGGTTTGGAAGCTACCATTGAAGGACCTTCTACTTCCATGACTACCTTTGCTTACCGACTGGAAGATAAAACCGGTAAGGCGGTTCTGCAAGGTGAATATCCTATCAAATCGAAGGGATTGAGCCATTTCTTGAAGTTGGATGAACAAAGTTTGCCGGATGTGGAAGTCTGGAGTGCTGAGCATCCGAATCTTTATACGCTGATCCTGGAATTGAAAGATGTAACAGGTAAAGTAACGGAACTTACCGGATGTGAAGTAGGTTTCCGCACTTCGGAAATTAAGGACGGACGTTTTTGCATCAATGGTGTGCCGGTCTTGGTAAAGGGAACGAACCGTCATGAACATTCCCAATTAGGACGGACTGTAAGCAAGGAACTGATGGAAAAAGATATCAAATTGATGAAACAGCATAATATCAATACGGTCCGCAATTCGCACTATCCTACCCATCCTTATTGGTATCAGCTTTGTGATCGTTATGGACTTTATATGATAGATGAAGCTAATATTGAATCACATGGCATGGGGTATGGACCTGCTTCATTGGCCAAAGATTCCACTTGGTTGCCTGCCCACATGGATCGTACCCAACGTATGTATGAGCGTTCCAAGAATCATCCGGCTATCGTCATCTGGTCATTGGGGAATGAAGCCGGAAACGGTATTAACTTCGAACGTACATATGACTGGATGAAGTCAGTGGAGAAAAGTCGTCCTGTACAATATGAACGGGCCGAACAGAATTATAATACCGATATCTATTGCCGTATGTATCGCAGCGTGGAAGAACTCATGGCCTATGCCCGCCAGACAGAACCTAAAGTCTATCGTCCTTTCATCATGACAGAGTATCTGCATACTATGGGTAATAGTGGCGGAGGATTAAAGGAATATATGCATGTATTCGAAACCGAACCGATTGTTCAGGGAGGTTGTATCTGGGATTGGGTGGATCAATCTTTCCGCGAGATAGATAAGGATGGTAAATGGTATTGGAGTTATGGTGGGGATTATGGTCCGAAGGATGTGCCCAGCTTTGGCAATTTCTGTTGTAACGGGTTGGTCAATGCAGCCCGCGAACCGCATCCGCATCTCATTGAAGTGAAGAAGGAGTATCAATATATCAAATCGGCACTGACCGATCCTAAGAAGCTGACAGTGGAAGTCAAGAACTGGTATGACTTTACCAATTTGAATGCCTATACGTTGCACTGGCAGGTCATGGGGGATGATGGGAAAGTGATAGCAGAAGGAACTCGAAAAGCAGACTGTGCCCCTCATGAGGCTGTAACATTCTCTTTGGGTGCTGTAAAGTTGCCTTCTACGATTCGTGAGGCTTATTTGAATCTGTCTTGGACGCCTGATAAGGCAACTCCCTTTATTGGAACTCATGACGAAGTGGCCTATGACCAGTTTGTACTGTCTGCCAACAAAGGGTATCGTGCGCCGGAAATCAAATTGGCTGATAAGGTGAAGATAGATATTGATCCTGCAACCGGTGCTTTACGCTCTTATATATATAAAGGTAAAGAGATGCTTTCATCTCCTGTAGTTCTCAGCCTTTATCGTCCTGTTACGGACAATGACAGCAGGGAAAAAACAGGAGGAGCCAAAGTTTGGAGGAAAGAAGGTTTGGATAATATGATTCAAAAAGCTACTTTTGTCAAAGCATCTGAAACAGGTGGTAAAGCGGAAGTAGAATTATGGAATGCTAAAGGCGTAAAGTTGGGAATGGCTACCTTTGTATATACTTTGCAGAGCAATGGTGTATTAAAAGTAAAGACAACTTTCCTGCCGGATACTTCTGCTGTTACTTCATTGGCTAGAGTGGGCCTGGCATTTGAAATGCCGTATGCCTATAACAAGGTTTCTTATTTGGGACGTGGTGAACATGAAACTTATATAGACCGTAATCAGTCTGGATGTATTGGAATTTACCATACAGATGCAGAACGTATGTTCCATTATTATGTGAAGCCCCAGGCTACAGGAAACCGTACGGATGTGCGTTGGATGGAATTGGCGGATGAGGCAGGAGAAGGTTTGTCTTTCCGTTCGGATAAAGTGTTTCAGTTCAGTGTTATTCCATTTACGGATTCTAATGTAGATAAAGCTACTCATATTAATAAACTTGAGAGAACAGGGATTATAAATGTTCACTTAGATGCGGAACAGTCGGGGGTAGGTACTGCGACTTGTGGTCCGGGGGTATTGCCGCCATATCGTGTTCCGGTGGAGAAGCATACGTTTGAGTTTATGATTCGTCCATTAAAATAACCTAGTAATAAAGAAAAATGAGAAAAACGATTCTAACCGCAGCCTTACTTTGTGCTTTTCTGGGAACTCAGGCACAGGAGTATTATGAGAAACACGTAGCTTTTCCGGCAGGAGCGACTACGGAACAGAAGATAGATATGGCTTCCCGTTTGGTGCCTACACCGCAACAGTTGGCATGGCAACAAATGGAATTCACTTGTTTCCTTCATTTTGGTATTAATACCTTTACAGGCCGTGAATGGGGAGATGGTAAAGAAGATCCGGCCATTTTCAATCCTACCGAATTGGATTGTGAACAATGGGTAAGAGCTCTGAAGGAAGGTGGCTTCAAAATGGCTATCATTACTGCCAAGCATCATGATGGTTTCTGTTTGTGGCCTACCCGGACAACCAAGCATTCTGTTGCTTCTTCTCCATGGAAAAACGGAAAAGGGGATGTGGTACAGGAACTCCGCAAAGCTTGTGACAAGTATGGATTGAAATTCGGAGTCTATCTTTCTCCTTGGGATCGTAATGCGGAATGTTACGGACAAGGAGAAGCTTATAATAAGTTTTTCATCGAACAGCTGACTGAACTGCTTACCAATTACGGAGAAGTGCATGAGGTATGGTTTGATGGAGCTAACGGCGAAGGACCTAACGGAAAGAAGCAGGAATATGATTGGGACGCTATTTTGAAGACTATCCGTCGTCTTCAACCTAAGGCAGTTACCGCTATCATGGGCGATGATGTGCGTTGGGTAGGTAATGAAGGTGGATTGGGACGTACCACGGAATGGAGTGCAACGGCTTTGATGCCTAATTCTTATCCGGGTTCTGATGAAGTCTATAAGAGATTGGGCATAAATGCTATGTCCAAGGATTTGGGAAGCCGTGAATTGGTATCTAAAGCATCGGATTTGTTCTGGTATCCTTCTGAAGTTGATGTTTCTATCCGTCCGGGATGGTTCTATCATGCCGAACAGGATAATCAAGTTCGTTCACTTGCCAACTTGGTGAATATTTATTATCGTTCTGTGGGTTGTAACTCTGTTTTGTTGCTGAATATTCCACCCGATAAACGTGGTTTGATGCACGAGAATGATGTGAAACGTATCAAGGAGTTGACGGAATATATAAAAAAGACCTTTGCCGATAATAAAGTTGAGAAGGGAAATAGGATATGGACAGCCAAAGTAGGAGATACGAAAGAATATAAGGTGAGGAAGAATACACTTGTTAATACTTTCTTAATTCAGGAGGATATTACAAAAGGCCAGCGTGTGGAAGGTTTTACAGTAGAAGTGTTCGCCAATGGCGCATGGCATCATGTGGGTGAGGGAACTACGGTGGGATATAAACGGTTGTTGCCTTTCTCGGATAGTCATGCCGAAAAGGTTAGAGTGACAATTACGGGTGCTCGTGGAACCGTCAATATCAGTAACATAGGCTTGTATTATGCTGAACCATTGGTTGATAAAACGATGAAAGTAACCTTGAGTGATGTCCCGGTGGATGGTTGGAAAACAGTGGGCATGGATGCAGCCGCAGCCATCGATGGAAAACAGGAAACTGTTTGGAAAACCGAAACTTTAACTCCCTTGGTGGTTGATATGGGTAAAGAAGTGGAAATAGCCGGTTTCAGTTATGCTCCTGCACAGGAGGAGGATCTGACTGGCACTATCTATAAATACAACTTTTATGTCAGCCGGGATGGTAAGGATTGGATGAAGTGTGACGCTACAGGTGAATTCAGTAATATCATGCATAATCCTGTTCCTTATTTTGTACGTTTCGGAAAGACTTATCCAGCCCGTTATTTTAAACTGGAGCCTGTTACCGAAATAAATAACAAAGCAGTAACTGCTGTCGGTGAGATAGGAGTATTGTTGAAATAAATCAGGTTAATATATTTTTTTATTTTAGGAGAAGTTATGTCAAAAGTCGGGTGAGAGAATCATCTGGGTTTTGACGTAACTTCTTTTGTATATGGAGGGCATATTAAGGAATTAGCTAATAATCTGTTAAGAGCTTTCCGGATTTTGAGAAAACGTATTATATTTGCATAAGCATAACAGATATTCAACTTTTTGATTAATTGTAGAAAACCTTTGTTTAATCGATATCACTTAAATGAGTAAAATATGAAAAAAAGCTTGTACTTTCTTTTTATATTAGCCTTGTTCTGTTTGACAGGCTGCAAGGATGCGCTTGTTCCGAAACCTATAAAGCTCACTTGCAATATCAATACATTTGACGCTCCTATATCATGTATCAGCCGTTCGACAGCAGATGCGGATAAACTTTATATTGGTCAGGAAGACGGTTGTATCATAGAAAAAGTGAACAATAATTGCCAGACCTATTCCATTAATAGCAACCGGCGTATATATGATATATTGGAATATAGTGAAGATTCTCTGTTTGTGGGAACAAGAGATGCCGGTTTGAAACTATTGGCTAAATCCTCTCGGCAGACCCAGACTTACTACATAAAAAATAAGAGGATGAATTATTCGGTATATAGTATGGCTTTGGATGATGACAAACAGTGTTTGTATGTGGGGACTAGTAATGGACTGTTTAGATTGAATTTGAAAGATGGTTCCACATCTCATGAACTCACTCCCATTCAACTAGGGAAATGTAGTAAAAACTGTGGGGTGAATAAGGTTGTGATAAAGGAAAAAAAACTATATGTGGCTAGTGAACAGGGGTTGTTCGTTGTCCGTAATCTTGAAAAGGACTTTAAACGACCTGTTATAGATTCTCTGGTTACCAATGTCAGTGTTTATAATGATACAGTATATGCTTTGTTGGAAAATTCGGTTTTTAAGATATCTCCCGATGGAAAAAAGACGCTTGTACGCAAAGGACGGTGTTACTTGTATGCTCAAGGACCCGACAAGGATGAATGGTTTATCAGTGCTAATTCTATACTTTATGTCAAAGACGGTTGCACTTTAGAATATGATTTGCCGAATGGTATCAGTACTATCGCCAGGCAGATAGGCTTTATGGGGAAAGATTTTCTGCATCTGGCATGCAGAGAGGCTATGCTTTCTTTTGCCTTGCGACAGAACTCGGCAGATTTAGACAATAATGTATTGGCGGTTAGTGATAAAAGGACGGGAGACTCCATTTTCTTTATTACCGATGATCTTCGTTTACATCTGTATAAGTTTGTCTATAATCATCCGGAATTCAAATCAAAGTCTTTAGGAAAGATTGAAGGCTTGGATATTGTGGGTAATGATATTATAAAATTTTTGGAAACCAGTCCTAATACTTTCTTTCTTGCTACGCGTAAGAAACTTTATAAGATTAAAGGCAATAGAGCGGAGTGTCTTTTGCAGTTCAGTAACACGAAAGGGCAGAATAATATCACTTCTCTTTATTATTCCACCGCGGAACATTGTCTTTATGTGGGTACTAGGGAATATTTAGGTATTATAGATGAACAGCAGGACCATATTGTAACTCCTATTCCGGTTGTGTCAGATAAAGGGGTGAAAGATACTATCGACGCTTATATTACCGGAATTTGTGAGAATGAGGATAGTATTTATGTAACGACCTTGAACAAAGGATTGTATGGAAGACCTTTAAACAGGCCGCAGGAATCTTTCTGGCAGATACGTGATTTATCAGGGTATGAGAGTGTTTATGGTGTGATAATGAATGGTAGAAATAAATATTTGAATACCTCGTTGGGAATCGTTAATGAAGAAAATGCGACCTTGTTGCCAGTGAAACATGTGAAATCAATATCGGGAGCTCTTGAAAAGAATCCTAATGAGGGCTTTTTCATACTCTATTATTATGGTATGAGTTTTAAGGGATTGGATGATGCCGGTGTCCCAGAACCATTATTCTGCGATTTGGCTTTTAGCAAGTCTTGTATTGCCGTCAATGGACGGAAAGCGGTTTTGGGATGTAAGTCAGGATTATTCCTTTTTGATGGTAAATCAGGCTTGCTTCCTATCTCGATAGAAAAAGAAGAGATGTCCTATGCGCTGTATATCATCCTGTCAATAGCGGTGCTGCTATCGGCTTTTCTTGCTCTTTTCCTTTTGAAAAGACGGAAAAAAGGAACTCGGAAAGCGCTGATGGATAAAAAAGGGATAAATCCGGATGATGTCGGGATAAATTGGGAGGAACTGGAAATGGACGTTCATAAGGTTGACAAAAAAGTCAAGACCCTGTTTGATGCCTTGGGATACAGAAAAACAGAGGGAGAGGATGATATGCGTCAAGAACTGAAACAGGTGTGTTTGGATTTTGCTGACAAATATCCTGAATTGGGTAAATTATCCTTTATGAAACGAAGGGGAAAAGAAAGGTATTTTATAACGATACTTCTGATGATAGAAGATATTGATGCTGCTATTATTTCAAGAGTGCTGGATGTGGATCAGGCAACGGTAACAAGACATAAGTATAATGTAAGGAAAGAAATAGAACAACTTTATCCTGATAGGGAGTTTGATTGTAAAGTCATCAATCTGCTTTATGACCGTATCAATTCAAGAAGAAAATAAGTCCATCTTTAGAGTTATCTCAATTTACTGTATTTCGTAGAGCCGGCTTCGTGTATCTGTTTTGTTATGAGGAATGGCTTTTTTGCCGGAAGTGCTGAAACACTTCCGGCTCTCCTTTTTTTCTCCTTTTCTCTTTTAGGATGTTTTGGTCATATAAAAGGAGGAAACGGGATTAAAAAGGTATTTTCGGGATAATTTCAAACACTACTTTTGTTTCCGTCAGATGCGGACACTCTGATTGTTTGTCGTACGTTCCGTAGATGATTAAAATGTTTTTCGAAAAACCAATTGAATTTTATTAATTAACCGTTTAAACTAAACTTTTATCATGAAAACAAAGTTTGCCTTACTTCTAGTGTTTTGTGCCATTTCATTAAACATCTTTGCACAAGAGAAAAAAATAAAGGATAGAAGAACCAATCCCGAACTTTATTATTTGGAAGAATCGGAGGTTGCCAATAGTCTGGAGTTACTGCCTCCTCCTCCTGAAGCAGGAAGTATTTTGTTCTTGTATGACAAAGCCCGTTACGACTGGGGGAAATTGCAAAGGGATACTCCTAGGGGTGAACAAGCTGTCAGTGATGCCCGTGTAAATGGTGATGGCGTTCCCTTTGCCTTTTCGGAGGCTTTTGGTATTGAAATAACAAGGGATAAAACGCCGGAACTGTATAGGCTCATTATTAATATGAGAGAGGATGCCGGAGATTTGGCTACCCGTCATGCTAAAGAGTATTATATGCGTGTACGTCCTTTTAGTTTTTTCAATGAAATGACTTGTAATCCCGAACAGCAGGAAGAACTTTCAACGAACGGTTCCTATCCTTCGGGACATACAGCCATAGGATGGGCTACTGCCCTTGTTTTGGCAGAAGTCAATCCTGACAGGCAGAATGAGATTCTGAAAAGAGGATTTGAAATGGGACAGAGTCGTGTTATTTGTGGGTATCATTTCCAAAGTGATGTAGATGCTGCCCGAATTGTGGCTAGTGCTGTTGTTGCCCGTCTCCATTGCCGTAGAAGTACCGACCGCATGAGTAGCCGTACCCATAGAAAGACCTT
>ERZ1024427.91-NODE-91-length-20463-cov-8.793757_pt1 | contig 20463 bp, 20 predicted proteins | sample MGYA00520783_ERZ1024427 | MGnify/ENA primary metagenome ERZ1024427 (study PRJEB33242, sample SAMEA3444285) | Homo sapiens | biome: Host associated; feature: Gastrointestinal tract; material: Stool | place: Uganda | collected 2011-01-01 ...
GGTGGGGGTAACACCACCCCCGTTATGCACGGCTAGAGGGGGGGGGGGACGGCCCCGCGTATACCCGCTACAATCCCGACCCCCCGGAGGGCGCACGGGAAACCTATATCCCTAACGAGATCAAGGGCGTGAAAATCACCGCCGAGGAGCAGCAACAACTACGGGAGGGCAGGACCATCTTCCTCAATGACATGGTGAACCGCAAGGGCGAGGAGTTCTCCTCGTTCATCAAGGCGGACCTGGAAACCGGACGGCTCAGTTATTCACGCACTCCGGACGGTTTCGAGCAGCGTGCGGAATTCAAGATTCCGGATAAGGTGTGGGATGTGGAGCTTACCCGCAAGCAGCGTTCCGACCTGCAGAGTGGCAAGGCTGTTTTGGTGGAGGGTATCAAGGGATATGACGGCAAGACCATCTCCCAGTATGTCAAGGCGAACTTCAACCAGGGCAGGCTGGACTTCTACAACGAGAACCCCGACCGCAAGCGTGACGCCTCGCAACGAAATGTCGTGGCTGAAACACAGAGGCAGGAACAGGGCAGCCGGAAATCCAAAGGCGCAAGTATAGCATGATGCATGAATCAAATGAATGTGGAATCCTAAAAGAAAAGAAATATGGAAATGAACAAGGAAAACAACACGCCTTTCAAGGTAGAGGACGTAAACTGGGAGGAACTGGCAGGTATCGGCATATTGAAAGACGAGCTGGAAATGTCGGGAGAACTCGACACGTTGCTCAAGGGGGAGAAAACGAATGTGATACGGCTCAGCCTGGTGCTGCTTGGTGTGGACGTGGTGATGGACGCCACGCTACAGCTGGTGCGCAAGGACGGCGGACCGCTGCTCGAAATCCTCGGCATCAAACCCATCGGACAACAGTAGCCCCTCCTTATATATAATATGTAAACTGAATGTATAACCGCCGTTTTCCGTTCCACCACACACCGGCAAGCGGGAAACGGCTTGACTTTATCCGAATCATGATAGCAATCATAGCAGAAAAACCGAGTGTCGGTCAGGACATAGCCCGTGTGGTCGGGGCTACAGAAAAAAAGGACGGCTACATAGTGGGAAACGGTTACATGGTGACATGGGCACTGGGACATCTGGTGTCACTGGCCTTACCGGATGCATACGGCTACACGAGAACCGCCGCCGAAGACCTTCCGATGATTCCCGATCCGTTCCGTCTTGTCGTGCGGCAGGTACGCACTGACAGGGGGATGGTGACGGACATCGCAGCCGGCAGGCAGCTCAAGGTCATCAGCGAAGTGCTCACCGGATGCGAGAGCATCATCGTGGCGACCGATGCCGGACGTGAGGGGGAACTCATCTTCCGGTGGATATATTCTTATTTGGGCTGTACCAAGCCGTTCAAACGGTTGTGGATCTCCTCGCTTACCGACGAGGCCATCCGTGAGGGAATGGCAAGCCTCAAGGAAGGAACCGGATATGACAGCCTGTATGCAGCCGCGGACAGCAGGGCGAAGGCGGATTGGCTGGTGGGCGTGAATGCCAGCCGCGCATTGGCGGCAGCCTCCGGTTCGGTGAACAACTCCATCGGACGGGTACAGACACCGACCCTTGCCATGATATGCGCACGCTTCAAGGAGAACCGTAACTTCGTCTCCACACCATACTGGCAGTTGCATATAGTGCTGAAAAGGGACAACGGGCACCGGCAGTTCATCCACACGAAGGAGTTCAAGGACAAGAATATGGCGGAAGCGGCATACAAGAGTATTACCCCCAGATCGGTGGTAACAATCACTAAAGTGAAGCGAGGGAAGGCATTCCAGCAGGCTCCGCTCCTGTACGATTTGACAGCCCTCCAGAAGGACTGTAATATTCATTACGATCTTCCGGTGGACAAGACCCTTGCCATCACACAGTCCCTGTACGAGAAAAAACTGGTTTCATATCCGAGGACAGGCAGCAGGTATATTCCGCAGGATGTCATGGCGCACATTCCGGTATTGTTGGAAAAGATAACAGCCATGCCGGAGTTCCGTGAGTACAGAAGGAGCTTAGACCTTTCCGCCCTGAATACACGAAGCGTGGATGCCGCAAAAGTGACCGACCACCATGCGCTGATTATCACCGGTATCGTCCCTGAGGGATTGTCCGAGGCGGAATCCACGGTTTATACTCTGATAGCCGGCAGAATGCTGGAAGCCTTCTCTCCCCCTTGCGAGAAAGAACTGCTGCTCATGGAGTGCGTATGCGGGGGACTGGACTTCCGCTCCCGTTCCACTGTCATCGCCAATCCGGGCTGGCGGGCGGTGTTCTCCCGAAAGGAGGACCGGGAAAAAGACGAGCCGGAAAGAGACGAAGGCACAGCATCTTTTACAGAGGGTGAGGAAATACCGGTCATGGGACATGGACTGTCACAGAAAAAAACATTGCCCAAACCTCTCTATACGGAAGCCACCCTGCTCACGGCCATGGAGAACTGCGGCAAGGAAATCACTAACGGACAGGCACGCGAAGCGGTGAAGGATACGGGTATCGGTACGCCTGCCACCCGTGCCGCCATCATCACGACCCTGCTCAAACGTGACTACATCGAGCGTTCCGGCAAGAACATCCGTCCGACGGAAAAGGGGCTTTACCTCTATGAATCGGTAAAGGACATGATGGTGGCTGACGCGGAGCTGACCGGCATATGGGAAAAGGCGCTGGAACAGATAGAGTGGCGTACCCTCGATCCGGAAAGCTTCATGCTCTCCATCAGGGAATACACGGGAAAAGTTACCGGCGAGATACTGCGTCTCAAATTTCCGGAGCCGTCATCATGCGTCCTTGCCTGCCCCAAGTGCAAGACCGGCAACGTGGTGGTGAAGTCCAAAGTCGCAAAATGCGACCGTGAAGGATGCGGACTGCTGGTGTTCCGCCGTTTTCTGAACAAGGAACTGACGGACCTGCATCTCGAACAGCTTTTCTCTTCCGGCTCCACCCGGCTGATCAAGGGCTTCAAGGGCAAGAAAGGGGTACCTTTCGACGCGACGGTCATCTTTGACGAAAGTTTTAACCTGAAACTTTCTTTCCCAAAATCCAAGGGCGGGAAAGGTAAATGATACCGTCATCCCAATTCCGGGGCAAAGGTAGCGGAACCGCCCGTTGCCACCTGCAAGGTCGGGCCTTGCAGGTTTCGGGGAAAATCATCCTCGCCCTACTCCGGTATTTTCCCCGAAAACCTTGCCTGTGGAGGCGGTCCGCATACTGGCCCCTGAAATTGGAAATGGCATGTTTCACCTTTTAATAGCAAATGATCATGAAAGCAAAGGAATGTATCGAAAAACCGAGAACCGGCAAATGGATAAAAAGAATGGCACTGGCCGCCGCAGCCTTCATAGTGTTCAGTTATCTCTATTCAAGAGGAATTTCGCCGGTATGGACGGCAGTCGCCATCGTCTGTTTCAGGGGATTCTTCAGGTTCCTCTATAAAATCGCCTGCCTTCTGGTAGCGGCGGCGATACTTTTCTGCATCCTCAGCTGCCTGGTATTCTGATTCCACCGGCATACAATATCGGGAAATGAAACAAATGCTGCATATAAACCACTGTAATACCTTGCAGAACAGGGCTGTCCCCACGAACGGCCCTGTTTTGTATTCCACACTTTATGAGGACAAGGGTAACGGGAACAGGGACGGAAAGAAAAGAGGGCATATACAGCTATTGGCAGACCGGGAACTACAGGGCAAAGTTGGCAAACGCTTCTTTTCGGACGGCAAGGCCGGGACCCTTCGGGTTTCGCGGAAAAATCATCCTCGCCCGGAGGGCTTGCGGTATTTTTCCGGAAAGCCTTGCCTTTCCGGAAGCGTCTGCCGTAAAGCCCTTGTAGTTCAACGGGCTGCCAAAGCCCGAGTATCCACAATTAAAATGATAAAGCCATGAATCAAGCAATCATCTCAAGACCGCCGACGGCACCGGTACAGATACCAATGCCGATACCGGCAAGAAGAAAGTACCATACCCCGGAACCGACCGTCAAATTCCCTCCACGGGAAAAGGGCGGACCCGTACACATCTCCACACTGCTGGACCCGATACTGGAGATAAGCAGTCATCCCGACCGGAACAGGCTGCTGGTGGAGTTCTTCAACAGATAGAAAGAATACGGTTATTCACACTTTAATCCATATAATTATGTTTTTTACAGCAATCAACCAGATGATGACAGAAGGAGTCGACCTGACACTCGTCATCCGTAAAGCGAACGGACAAATGGCGGTATCCGTACTGCCGAAGTCAAACGGGCTGAAAGACGAAGCCCAGAACCACATTATCCCGTTGACCCTCAAGGGAGTTCCGCAGGAACTGGATACCGGATTCCTGCAAGCCGTCGCCCGGCCGGTGCAGAAAGCCACGGGACTGATCACCAACATGGCGCAGTTCGAGGCACAGACGGAAAAGGCCGCTTCCGAGAGCAAGGTGGCGAAGGATGCAAAGGCCAAGGAGACGAAAGAGGAGAAAGAGAAACGGGAGAAGTACGAGAAGCATCTCAAGAAAGCTGAGGAACTGATTGCCGCGGGAAACCATAAGGATGCAGTGACGGCTCTCGGACAGGCCCGACTTTATGCCAAGCCGCAGGACCAGAAGAAGATTGACGAGATGCTGGAGCAGCAGAAAAAGGCCATGAACCGGGGAAGCCTGTTCGAGCTGATGGAAGAACCGCCTGCACCGCAACAGCTCCGGTCACAACCACCGGCAGCAACGGCACAACAGCCGCAGCCTGCACCGCACTGTCCGCCGCAATCCCAGGCATCAGGACCAGCGGGCGGACAAATTCCTGACAAGCAGCAGATAATGTGGCCGCCACAGCAGCCTGCGCAAAGGCCTGCACCGCATCAGGCTCCCCCACAGCCGCAATATGCCGGGCAACGGCCGATGAGCCACCAGCTCCCTCCACAGCATGCATACGCGGAACAACAGATTTCATACCGGCAGGAACGGGAGCAAAATCCCGAAGACCTCTATCCGTACTATCAGAGGGGACAGGAAGTCCCTACCTACCGCCCGGAGGATTATGAGGAATATCCCGATTTTCCGCAATCTATGTTAGAACCCAATGTCTCACATTATCAAAGCATTTAATATTATGGCATTAGAAATCAAGGGAATGACACGTTCATTCACATTCAAGAAAGGCAACGGGATGGTCACACTCGATGACCCAAACACGTCGGACAGCCCCGAAATGGTCATGAACTACTACTCGAACTTCTATCCGGAACTGACCACGGCGACGGTGCACGGGCCGGTCATCAAGGAAGACAAGGCGGTGTATGAATTCAAAACTACCATCGGGACAAAAGGATAAAAGCAATGGGAAAGGACAATAAAAAACAGAAGAAATCATGTGTACCATTGGACGAACAGCAGGTGGAACGGCTTGCAAGGCTCATCATCGGACAGACCGTACGCAATATCCGTTACGGTACGGACAGGAAAGAAAGGATTACGGCACCGAGGGGTGCCGTTCCTCTTTTCTGAACGCCACGTTTCAGCCAAAACCTTTGCCGAGTCTTGTCGTGGAAGATTCCGACGGGAAAAGGCACAATCTCATCACGCGGGACAACTACGGGTTCCTGCGTGACTCCTTCTTCAGATATGCCTATCTGATGGAGAAGGAGGCGGTACATACCCCGGGCCGGACGTTCGGGGAAGGGATCGCAAGGCTGCACGAGGAGATGGATGCCCTTGTCGGTGAGGGGCTGAACGTCAATATCGAAGAGCAAGACGGACGGTTGCTGTTCAAGCTCTGGAAAGCCCATCATTGGGGAAAACTGACACTGTATTATTTCCCGATGAAGTTCGTGGAGGCTCTCGGATCGGAATTGAGACGTATCTCCATCACGTTCATCCATGAATTGATGAAGGCAAACGGAATACAGACCGTTCTGGATGAGGACGACACGGAATATGTCCTGACCTGGATTTCAGAGGAAGTACCGGAAGAGACTCCGGAGGAAAGGAAAAAACGGCTGAGACTCCTGCGCTCCTACGAGAACGGCAGAATAAAGAGGCTGCTCCAAAGGGTGGAATGCAAGTGTTACTACAAGAACCTGCCGAAGGCACTTGACAGGTATAAAGCCCGGAACGACTACGAACGGTCACTGGTCTCCGCCATGAAGGAGGGGCTGCAATTCCTGTCACCGGAACGTGGCATCATGGAATACAGCTACGATCCCTTTTATGAGAAAGAACCGGAGTTCCACCCCATGTACCTCTACCAACAGATACGTGTGATCTATGACAGTTACGATATGGTGACGGATTACCTCGTGGATTGTTACAATTCTCACAGCAGGGAGACCTACGACATCATACCGGTTACGACACTCGACCTGTCTCCCGAAACGGAAAAGCTGTTCCGCATGGATGACTATCCGGAACGCTTCTTCAAATGGGCGGACAAATTCATCAACATAATAATTTGAACACTATGATGGAAACAAACGAACTTACAAGGACTTTGAAGAACCTGCTTATCCCCAAGGCGGCACTGATTGCCTACGCCTCGGAGGATAACAAGAACTTTTTTTTGGAGATACGGGACATAGATGATCGGGGGAATATGGCGGAAGGCAGGCCTGTGACCCTGGAATTCATGAACGGGCTTGTAAAGGGATATTCGGAAAGGCATAGCAGCACGCCTTACGGAAAAGTACCGTCCAGCCTGATCTATTGCGATTCACGCAAGGGCCGCGAGCGGTATGTATGGTACAATCCCCCGCATAAGCGGATGATGTTCTTCAGCTCCGACCTCAAAATAGAAAATGCGGAATACAACCTGCCGGGAGTGATTTACGAGGCGGGGGAACATGGGATGAGGATATATGCTTACAAGGATGACATGCCCGGCAAGGATACGATGCTATATGTCGCGCCGTTCTTCAACGTGACCGGCTCCAGCGTATGCCTGGGCTCTGCCAATATAGACTTGCCAAAGGACCTGACATACGAAAGCCTGCTGCAATACTGGGAAAAGAAATTCTGGCTGACGGAGTTTTCGCACTTGGGAGGCAACGGAAATCCGACCCGGTCGAACCTTGTGCTAGTAACGAAAGCGGCCAGGAACAAACCATTCGACCTCAAAGAGTTGAAACCGTTGAACAATATGAAACTTAAAGACATACTGACATGAAAAGAGTACATTATACCGACAGTTACCTGATGAGTCCGCAGCATCCGGTAACGGTAAACCTGATCGGAGCGGGAGGAACCGGGTCGCAGGTACTCACCTGCCTGGCACGTCTTGACACAGCCCTGAGGGGACTCGGACACCCGGGACTGTTCGTTACACTGTATGACCCCGACACCGTGACGGAAGCCAACATCGGTCGCCAGCTTTTCGGACCGTCCGACCTGGGACAGAACAAGGCACAATGCCTCGTCACCCGGATAAACAACTTTTTCGGGAATGACTGGAAGGCGCAAGCGGACATCTATCCGGCAGTATTGAAGGATACCAGACGGGACAACCTGGCCAATATCACGATTACCTGTACCGATAACATCAAGTCACGGATCGACTTGTGGAATCTGTTGAGGGCTTTGCCGCAACCGACATACTGCACTTACGAGACCCCCTTGTACTGGATGGATTTCGGAAACACGCAGACCACGGGGCAAGTCGTGCTGGGTACCGTACCGAAGAAAATCAAACAGCCGGCGTCCAAACTTTATGAAACCGTCAATTCGCTAAAAGTCATCACCCGCATGGTGAAATACGCGAGAGTGAAGGAAACCGATTCCGGCCCGAGTTGTTCGCTGGCTGAAGCGTTGGAAAGACAGGACCTGTTTATTAACTCCACACTGGCACAACTCGGATGCGGCATCCTATGGAAGATGTTCCGAAACGGAGTGATCGAGCATAACGGATTGTACCTGAACCTGGACACGATGAAAGTGAACCCGATAATCATATAGACAGGTCAGCAGTTATAAATTCTTTCGCTTGAATGGAAAGAGTTCAGGAAACAGCCTCTCCATTTTGAGTTTTCCATTTTCTATATGGCAAGATATTCTTTGCATTGGCTCTGACACTCCGTTTCAAGTCTTCACGCAATATACAGAACGCGGTCTTTTACTTTATCATATTATGTCATATTACTCAATACAATGCTTTAGATAAAAATAATTAAAGCGTCTTTTATCAATCAAGAATAGTTTAGCTGGAGATATACATAACAGCTTGAAGTTTTTTGAATTACTTCCTGTTTTTATTCCATATGTTAAACTAATAATTGATTGTTTATGACTAGTGTAAAAGTAAAATTCAGTCCTTCATCCGTTATCCTTAAAGAGGGAACGGTTCATTATCAAATAATTCATCATTGTAAAGTACGGCATATCCGCACCGGTTACAAACTGTTTCCAAGTGAGTGGATTTCTGCTTCCGGTGAAATCAATGTCTCGGCAGGAAGTGGAGAAGGCCGAAAAAGCTATCTTGCTGCATTAAAAAATCAAATTGATAAAGACCTTTTCCGAATAAAGAAATGCATCAACCGATTGAATCAGGAAGACACCCCTTTCACTGTGGACCGTATAATAGAACTTTACACTGCTCCTGAAGGGAATTGCACTTTCCTTTTATATGGAAAAGAACTGCTGGTAGAATTGAGGCAGATAGGTAAGGTACGCACAGCCGGCACCTATCAGAATGCCTTGAACAGTTTTGAGCGGTTTCGGGGACACCGGGGCGATATCCCATTGGATGAAATGGATTCCAATCAGATGATAACCTATGAAAGCTGGCTCAAAGGAACCGGTGTCTGTCCGAATACCAGTTCGTATTATATGCGTAACCTCAGGGCCATTTATAACCGGGCCGTGAGTGAAGGGCTTGTTGTTCAACGAAATCCCTTCAAGCATGTCTATACCGGCATAGACAAAACGAAGAAACGGGCGGTTTCCCTCAGCGTGATTCGAAGAATACGGGATTTGGATCTTAATAAAAAGTCTCTCATTTTTGCCAGGGACATCTTTATGTTCAGTTTTTATACACGTGGAATGTCCTTTGTGGATATGGCATTCCTGAAAAAGAAAGACCTCCAGAATGGAATCTTGACCTATCGGAGAAAAAAAACCGGTCAGCAATTGTTTATCAAATGGGAAAAGCCCATGCAGGAACTTATTGATAAATACAATACCTCTGAAACTTCCTACCTGCTACCAATTATTCAGAACAATGGTGTGGACGAATGGCATCAATACCAAAATGAAGCGCACCGTATCAACAGAAATCTGAAACACATTGGCAAACAAATAGGTTTAGGTATTCCACTTACCACCTATGTTGCGCGCCATGCTTGGGCCAGCATCGCTCAAAGTAAAAATGTTTCTTTGCCTGTCATCAGTGAGGCACTGGGACATGATTCGGAGCAAACCACCCGAATTTATCTTGCCTCTTTAGATGCATCTATTGTAGACACGGCAAATAGTCTCATTTTGATGTCTATATAAATAAATACCGAAAAAGGTACATATCTTCTTAAGAGAAGTACATCTATATAATGAACTTGAAAGAGTAGCTATAGTCACTTTATCTTCTTAAGAGAAGTATATTTCGTTTGCAAAAGTACGAAAAAATCTAAAAATCAAGGCATAAAGCGAACTTTTTTTACTACTTATTTTTAAGAATCTTCAACATAATGCGTAAAATGAAAAACAATCATCCCCATATATCCTCTAACATGACTTTGTTTATCAAGTTATTATCGCTTTATAACTAAAAGATGTACTTCTCTTAAGAAGAGTAGTATGTTTTAGTATAAGTGAACACTTGCCTTTTAGAATAGCGATGCAAGGGATGATTAAAGGAATAAAAGATTCCTACTTTTGGAAAGTATTTTGTAACTGCTTGATTATTAATAAATAGAATAATCGTGCAGGATTGGTGATATTTGCCTGAACTAAAGTATATCAATGGGAAATACTGAATACGCACAATGGTATGTCATGCGTGATTTAAAACGGTGTAATGCTAAAAAGCCGGCATACAAACAACTGCAAGAAGCAGGAGTAAAGGTATTTGTCCCCTTGAAGTGGCAAATCATTTTGCAAAAGGGTAAAAAGGTGCGTGAGAAAGTTCCGGTCATTCAAGATTTGCTCTTTGTTTATGATTCCCGTCAGCATTTGGACTCCATTGTGGAAAGAACCAAAACGCTTCAATACCGTTGGTTGCGGAATACGTTTCGGGAACCTATGACTGTGTCTGATTTGGAAATGGACAGATTCATGCAAGCCGTCAGCAGTTCCGATTCACCCAAATATTATTTGCCGGAAGAGATAACCCCTCAGATGTGCGGACGTAAAATTCGGATTATAGGAGGCTCTCTCAACGGATATGAGGGCTGTTTGCTTAAAATACGAGGCAGCAAGATAAAACGCTTGCTTGTCGAATTAAAGGGTTATCTCGCTGTTGGTGTGGAGGTTCTTCCTGAATATATTCAATTTGCCTGATACGATATTTATGACTGTTATTTCAAATGTAATGGACAATCCTAGAGCCTTTTGGGTTGTCAACTCCTTGTTTGTATTCGCCTTGAGCGTATTTTGTGCCGGCGTCTTGATTCCACAAATCTTGTTGATATCATTTCGTAAGCGTCTGTTTGATGTGCCTGATGAACGGAAGATCCATCAGGGAGTAGTACCCCGTTTAGGAGGGATAGCCTTCAAACCGGTTGTCTTTTTCTCGGTGGCACTTGCTTTGGGACTCAGTATGTTGTTGGGATACGGTCAGCTTCTTGGTAATATCGGCAGTGAAAGCCGCCCGTTGGCATTCGGCTTCTGTACCATTATGATGCTTTATTTGGTTGGTATGGCTGATGACCTGATTGGTATCCGTTACCGTGCCAAGTTCGCCATACAGATTATTTGCGGATTACTGGTCATTGCAGGCGGGCTGTGGATCAATAACCTGCACGGTTTGCTGTTTATTCACGCTCTTCCTGAATGGATTGGATACCCCATTACCTTATTCGCCGTGGTATTTATTATCAATGCCATCAATCTGATAGATGGGATAGACGGATTGGCTTCCGGGTTGTGTGGAGTGGCTATGCTTTTTTATGGATTGGTATTTTTTATAATAGGCGAATACATTTATGCCCTGCTCGCTTTTGCGACACTTGGAGTGCTCGTTCCCTTTTTCTATTATAACGTATTTGGAGATCCTGCCAAAAAGAACAAAATATTCATGGGGGATACCGGCAGCTTGACGATTGGCATGATGACTTGCATTTTAAGTCTGAAACTGCTTGACGGGTTTCCGGTAAATCCCTCTATGCAACAGCCTAATGCTTTCTTTTTAGCCTATTCACCGTTTATCATTCCCTGTTTTGATGTGGTACGGGTTTATTTGCATCGTGTGCGAAACGGAAAGAATCCCTTTTTGCCAGATAAGAACCATATCCATCACAAAATGCTTGCTGTTGGCATGAGACAGCGTACAGTTATGATTGCCATTGTACTGGTATCTGTCTGTTTTACACTGTGCAATATTCTGCTTTCACGTTATATAAATGTAACCTTGCTTTTAATACTGGACATCTTTATATGGACCTTGGGTAATCTATGGTTAACCCGGAGAATCCATATAGTTCATTCGAAACTATAGTTTTATATCAATATGAATTTTTGCAAAAATTTAATTGGGGCAATATTACTCCTGTTTTTAGGAGCTTGCTCAACTTCAAAAGAAGTCACTTATTTTCAAGATTTACGTCCGGGCGAAAGCGAATTGGCGCTTACTGCTCTGGTAGAGATTAAGATTCAACCGAAAGACAAATTGTCTATTTTAGTCAACAGCCAGGATTTGCGCCTGACCAACCTGTTTAACTTGCCGATTGTTTCTCAACAGATTGGCATGGAGGGTTCTTCCGGTTCTAATCGTGGTGTGTCCGGTTATACGGTAGATTCCAAAGGGAACATTGACTTTCCCGTGTTGGGAGAAATTCACATAGCCGGTATGACCCGTGAAGAGGTGGCTGCCTATATTAAGAAAGAGCTACAGTCGCATGATTTGATTAAAGACCCTGTCGTTACGGTGGAATATATGAATCTCAGCGTAGCCGTAATGGGTGAAGTGAACAATCCCGGCCGTTTTAGTATCGACAAGGATAACCTTACAATCCTGGATGCCTTAAGCCAGGCGGGAGACCTCACTATCTACGGAAAGCGGGAAAAGGTATTGGTGTTGCGTCAAGAAGAAGGAAAACAACGGGTTTATGGAGTCAATCTTTGCTCTGCCGAGCATCTTTACACTTCGCCTGCTTATTATCTGCAACAGAATGATGTGGTATATGTGGAGCCTAATGCTACCAAAGCCCGTCAGTCTACCGTAAACGGGAACAATGTGCGCAGCACCTCTTTCTGGATTTCCCTGGCTTCTTTATTGACCTCCATCGCTGTACTTATCGCTAAATAAAAAAGAGAAATGGCTACTATTCAGAATAAATCAACAGTACAAAATACGCAGGATTTCATTACCATACAGGATTTATTTTACCTCTGTCTCAACAAATGGCACTGGTTTGCCATTTCATTGGCCTTATGTTTGGGGGTTGCGACCTTTTATCTGTTGAGAACCCCATCGGTATATGTCAGGACTGCCTCTATTTTGATTAAAGACGATTCCAAAGGGAAATCTTCTTCTACGGATATGGAGTCTTTTTCCGATTTGGGACTGTTTACGACCAACACCAATGTCTATAACGAGATGGGAACTTTGAAGTCTCCCGACATCATGCGTGAAGTGGTGTCTCGATTGCATTTGGAAATGAATTATCAGACAGACGAACGTTTTCATAAACAGACTGTGTATGGAAACCAACTTCCTGTCCAGGTGGTGATTCCTAATCTTTCCGAGAATGAATCCGCAACTTTCGAACTGCATCTGGCAAAGGATGGTGCAGTGGAATTATCCTCTTTTACACGGAATGGAACAGAAATAGAAAATGATGGTTTTGTGAAAGGCAATTTGAATGACAGTATTCAAAGCCCCCTAGGCCCTATTGTCGTTATTCCATCGGCTGCCTATTCAGATAAAACGGTAAGCACAATTTATGTAACCCGCCAGTCTTTGTCTGCGGCATCAGCTGGCTGTTCTGCTCGCTTGAATATATCCCAGAACGATGAGAAGTCCAATATCATCACGTTGTCTTTCCAGGATGTGTCCACCCAACGGGCGGAAGATGTGCTCAATACCCTTATATCCGTTTACAATGAGAACTGGGTAAGGGACAAGAATCAGATAGCGGTTAGTACATCCATGTTCATCAATGAGCGTTTGGGTGTGATTGAGGGTGAGCTTGGCAATGTGGATGATGATATATCTTCTTTCAAAAGTGAGCATTTGCTGCCGGATGTACAGGCGGCGGCAAATATGTATATGACTCAAGCCAATGAAGCCAATGCTGCAATTCGTGAATTGAACAACCAGGCATATATGGCCCGATACATAAAGAACTATTTGACCAATGAAAACAATAAACATCAGTTACTCCCTGCCAATTCCGGCATTGAAAATGCAAGCCTTGCCACACAACTGAATGAATATAATACCAAGTTATTGGAGCGCAATAGCTTGGTGTCTCACAGTAGTGTCAAGAACCCCTTAGTCAGGGAAATGGACAAGTCGTTGGATGATATGCGAAGCGCTTTGATCACTTCCATTGACAACCAAATGGTAGCTTTGCGTGCACAAATCAGAAGTTTGGAGGCCATTGGGGGACAGGCTACTTCGCAGATTGCCTCCAACCCGAAGCAATCCAAATACCTGCTTAGCGTGGAACGCCAACAAAAGGTGAAGGAGTCACTTTACCTATATCTGTTACAAAAACGTGAGGAGAACGAGCTTTCTCAGGCATTTACGGCCTACAATACCCGTATTATAACAAAGCCTGGAGGAAGCATGATTCCTACCGCTCCCGTAAAGAAGAACATTTTCCTGGTGGCTTTTGCCTTGGGTATATTGATACCGGTAGTCATTGTGTTCATGCGTGAAAACATGAATACCCGTGTTCGTGGAAGAAAAGACCTGGAGGGCTTGAGCGTTCCTTTTATCGGAGAGATTCCTTTGTCTATACGTGGTAAGAAAAGAGTAAAATCACATGAGGCACATACCATTGTGGTTAAAGAAGGAAGCCGTGATATTATGAATGAGGCTTTTCGTGTCTTGCGTACCAATCTGGAATTCATGATTGGCAAAGATCAATCCTCCAATGTGATTGTAGTTACCTCGTTCAATCCGGGCAGTGGAAAATCGTTCTTGACCATGAACATAGCCATGAGTCTTGCCATTAAAAATAAAAAAGTATTGGTTATTGACGGCGACCTTCGCCATGCCTCTGCTTCAGCTTATATCCATTCGCCCAAAATTGGTTTGAGTAATTATTTAGGAGGACAAATCGACAAACTTTCGGATATTATTGTTACGGACGAGCAGCACCCTTCATTCAGTTTCATCCCTGTCGGCACTATCCCCCCCAACCCGACCGAACTGTTGTTCGATGACCGTCTACAGAAAGCAATCCATACCTTAAAGCAGCAATATGATGTTGTATTGATAGACTGCCCGCCAGTTGAATTGGTGGCCGATACGCAAATCATAGAGAAACTGGCCGACCGTACCGTTTTTGTGGTACGTGCAGGCTTGCTGGAACGCAGCATGCTTCCGGAGTTGGAAAACATCTATCGAGAAAAGAAATACAAGAATATGTCTGTAATCCTCAATGGGACGGAAGGCTCTGGCGGACGTTATGGTTATCGTTACGGCTATCAGTATGGTTATGGAAGCGGTTCTTATTATGGAAACAATGACAGGTCTAAGTAATCATGTGGTTGTTTCATAAAACAACAGTCCTTTCTCGAAGTGGCTTACTCAAAGGTATGGTGGATTGCCATAGTCACCTGCTTCCCGGAGTAGACGACGGTGTACAATCTATGGAAGAGTCTCTGCAAATTTTGCGGGAAATGGAGCAACAAGGGATTCGTAGAGTATGGCTCACACCCCACATCATGGAAGACATCCCCAACGAGACCCTTGCGCTGCAGCGTAAGTTCTGGGAACTGTTGCAGCAGTACCGTGGTGCGGTGGAGCTGAAGCTTGCTGCGGAATATATGCTCGATAATCTTTTTGAAGAGCGATTGGAGAAAGAGGATTTGCTTCTTTTGGAAGAAGGAAAACGTTTTTTGTTGGTGGAGACCTCCTACTTCAACCCTCCGATGGATCTTTTGTCCGTTCTGCAACGCATTCAAAAGAAAGGTTATTATCCTTTGCTGGCACATCCGGAACGGTATGAATATATGCAGAAGGAAGACTATAATACTTTGAAAGAGGAACATATTTCGTTTCAGTTGAATCTGCCGTCACTGGCAGGTATGTATGGAAAGCATGTACAGAAAAAGGCGGAAGATTTGTTGAAAGCCGGAATGTATGATAGGATGGGGGGAGATACACATTCGGCAGCTTCTTATCAAAGGTTTTTGCAAGGTGAAATTTGTAAGAATATAGTTGGTTTCATCTTACGTCAAAAAGAATAGAAAACTTTGTACATTTATGAAAATCTCTATTGATAATCATTCCTATTATAACTTCAAAGAGATAAGAGGATATATTAATTTCATGCATCATCCGTCTGAATTATTGAAGAATACTTTGGAAGATTTCTTTTCGGTAGAAGTGAATTATAATTTTTCACCTTTACTGGATAATGATTTATTGGCATTGATACAAAACAATCCTAAGCGAAATGTTTATGTCGATAATAATAACCAAGTATCCTTATTGATTACTGTTAATCCTATTTCGGACGCACATTATTTATTTGTCATTCAGTTGAAAGGAAATAGTATCGGTTTAGAAAATCGCCCAAAGATCTTTAATGTAATGGCTTCATGTATTTCAAAATCATTAACAGAATCTTATGCAGACTCATTTACTAAAGCAATTTGGCTTTTGGGAGATGTTCTGATAAAACGATTTATTTCCCTTTTTGTTGGGAAGGGAGTTTACAATTCTTACAAAATCCATAGTAGTATTGACTTTTTTACAAGGTTGCGTTCCACTACGTTTGAAGGAAAGTATTTTTCATCCGGTCTTATTGTTACAAAGTCAATTTATGATTATAAGGACAGCTCAAACAATCATTTTGGAATTTTACAATCGTTGTATACATGTAGTAAACTGTTTTCTCGTATCGATACTCGCTATTGGTATTTGGTAGATGGGTACTCCTCTTTCTATTTGACCGATTTGAAGAAAGATATTCATTATGTGTTTATCAATTCGGATACTGATCCGAGTTATTTAAATCGTGTGTTGTTAAAAAATGTATTAATGGGTTCTGATTTACTTTTTCGTGTGGAAAATGGTAGAGATTTGTCGATTGTGACATCTAAAGGATACGAATTCATCCATCAGGAAAACGTGTGGAGGTTCAGGAATTATGATATGCTTCAGGCTTTGATTCAAGCAAAGGTAAAATTATCAGATTCAGTGTACAACTCTTTACTATATTATGTATTATATTGTTCGAAGCATGATATCAGTTCGATTATTTGGGTTCCGGCATACATTTCGAAAGTCCAACCTCTTTTGAAGTCTTTCCATTCCTTTACTCGTAGTTCATTCAATATTATGGATCGTAATTACAGCGGATTAGTAAAGCGGATGATGTCAAGTGATGGAGCTACTATTATATCTGTTGATGGTACTGTTAAATATTATGGTTGTATTGTCAATATGGATTCAGCAAAAGTCAATGCGGTGAAAGGAACCGGAGAAACTGTAGCCAGTTTATTAGCTTCCAATGGAGTAGCCTTTAAGATTTCTCAAGATGGAACTATTAAAGTATTTCTAAATGAGGGTAAAGGGGGATGTATTAAGTTTTAAGTGGATGTTGTCAATGCCATAGCTATAGTCAAATAGAAATATATTTCGAAAAAGTGTTAATCTTTTAAATATAAACGAGATAGATTTGCCTAGTTTCATTTTGGAATTCTGTTAGGCTATAAAGTCAAAACTAATTAATAAATAAAACTTGATTTAGAGCACACTTATGTGCCCTTTCAAAGGAAGATACCTTAAATAGAGTGCTTACGATTGATAATATGCTTTCGGTATAACACATGAAAATTTAAGAATTAGAGATAACATAAAATCAATTTATTAAAAATGGACGACATAAAAATTGCCGTAATAGGCTTGGGTTACGTAGGGCTGCCTCTTGCCCGACTGTTTTCAACTAAGTTTACCACTGTTGGCTTCGATATGAACCAAGCACGTGTAGATGCTTTGATGACCGGTCATGATGCAACACTCGAAGTTGATGATTGTTTGCTTCAGGAAGCTATTGCCAATGGTTTCAAGTGTACAACTGATTTGGAAGAAATTCGCGATTGTAATTTCTACGTGGTAGCAGTTCCCACTCCGGTTGACGATAACAATCGCCCCGATCTAAATCCGCTTTGGGGTGCCAGTGAAACTGTAGGAAAGGTCATTTCGAAAGGTGACATTGTAGTTTACGAATCGACAGTTTATCCCGGTGTGACCGAAGAAGAGTGTCTTCCCGTTGTAGAGCGTGTGTCGGGTCTGAAATTTAATGAAGATTTTTTTGCCGGTTATTCGCCCGAACGTATCAATCCGGGAGACAAGGAGCACACGGTGGAGAAAATCAAAAAAGTGACTTCTGGTTCAACTCCGAAAATAGCCGATATTGTAGACAGTGTGTATAATGCCGTATTGATAAATGGAACGCATAAAGCTCCTTCAATCAAAGTGGCCGAAGCTTCGAAGATTATCGAAAATTCACAGCGCGATGTGAACATTGCCTTTATGAACGAGCTTGCCAAGATTTTCAATGCTATGGGTATTGATACGCATGATGTGATTGAAGCAGCAGCAAGTAAGTGGAACTTCATTAAGCTCAACCCTGGACTCGTAGGTGGTCATTGTATAAGTGTTGACCCTTATTATCTCATTCAAAAAGCACAGGTATATGGTGTACTTCCACGCATTATGTTTTCTGCTCGCCGTTTGAATGATGGTATGGGGGCATACGTGGCTAACCAAACCATCAAATGCATGAACAAAAAGGGTGTGATGGTGAAAGATGCCAAGATATTGCTGATGGGGGTTACCTTCAAAGAAAACTGCCCCGATGTGCGCAACACCAAAATTGTAGATATTTATACTACTTTGCAGGAGTATACCAACAATGTTACGGTGTACGATCCTTGGGCCAATGCAGATGTGGTAAAACATGAATATGGCATAGATATAACCACCGAACTTCCCATCGAAAAGTTTGATGCCGTCATCATGGGTGTAGCTCACAAGCAGTTCCTTAGTCTGGATGTAAAATCGCTTGTCAAAGAAGGTGGAGTTATCTACGATGTAAAAGGTCTGTTGCCTCGTGATATTGTGGATGGAAGGTTGTAAACAAATAAAGTTGAAATAATTTAGGGTTCTACCGTAATTAGTGTAAGTTAACAATCTCGAAACGTTAAACCGTTAACATTTTTCAGGCTTCCCTAAAAGAGAAACACCTCAAAAAGCCGTACACGGCTCTATATTTATATCTCTAATGAGGGATGAACTTTAAAGCACTTTATGTTAACTCACACTAAATCCCGCAGAACCTAATTTAGTTATAGGAGATGCGGTTAAGTGTATCCTTTTTATTACAATTTTTATTTAACAGATTTCAGTTATAAAACCAGGATTTAAATCAAATTGTGATGTATTATTCAACTGTATTAAAATGCTAAATAGGGACTTGTCTGATGCGATAAATAGGTTAAGAATGCCTTTGGCTTTTTTAGTTGTTTGCGTACATGCTGATTTTACAAAAAAATTTTCTTACGCAGGCAAGCAAGTTAATTGTGCATACGATATCGGTTATCATATTGTTAATTTTATCTCTCACACTTTGGCAGATATAGCTGTACCTCTTTTCTATTTAATATCAGGTATGTTGTGCTTTTATTCAATCAGAAGGCATGGATATCGCAGTCTTCTCGAAAAAAAGTCTACAACATTATTATTGCCATATATTATTTGGAATTTGATTTTTTTTATAACCTTTTCGCTTGATAAAGATTATACAGTATATGAGTTTATTAAAGGATTTTGGTTTTTACCTAGGGGGGGGATTACAGGAGTATTAACACAACCATGGGATGGTCCATTATGGTTTCTTAGAGATTTAATGGTCATTTTTCTTTTGACTCCAATAATAATTTTTATACTTCGAAAAATGGGTTTCTTGTTTATTTGTACTGTCTATTTTATATATGCAACCAAAACAATCTCTTGGTATATTTTCCCAGGTTTTAGTATAACTTGCCTATTAATGTTTTCTTTAGGTATATATTTACAAATGATAGATTGTAATTGGTTCGATAAAATCAAAAAAAGATGGTTGGAATTATTAGTCATCACAATTGTATGTATGGTTATAACTTATCTTTATTCTGTGATTGAAAAAGATACAACAAGTCTTTTTTACAATTTATTACATTCTACATATATTCTGTTGGGGGGAAGTGCAGCATTAGCAGTTGTTGGTATTTCTAAAAAGGCATATTTTATGGAAAAGTGGGGGAGGAATACATTTATAGTGTTTGCAAGTCATAGTTTATTTTTGACCTATGTTATAAAAGTTATAATGCTTCCTTTTGGTTATGATATTAATAATATAGAAACAGTATTCATTTATCTTTTTTCTTGCCTTGTAACATATGCTATTTCATTTGTTTTGGGTGAAATAATAAGTAGAAATGCTTGGTTGATTAAATTGTTAACAGGTGGAAGATAAAATCGTTAGATCAATGCCAAAAATTAAGAAAGTAGCATCCAATACAATCCTTTTGTATATTCGTATGCTGTTTGTTATGGGAGTATCTTTATTTACATCCAGAATAAATATACAGGCATTAGGGCTGGAAGATTATGGACTGTTTAATATTGTTGCTGGAATAATAGGTTTGGTAACCTTTCTTAATTCCGCTTTGGGGACATCATCATCTCGTTTTATTACAATTACATTAGGAAGAGGTGATATATCAGATTCTAAATTATTATTTAGTACGATATATAAAGTGCATTTTCTGCTTGGTGTAATTGTAATGTTTATTGCAGAGATTATAGGAATATATTTAGTAAATGAGGTTCTTTCTATTCCTGCAAATAGATTATTTGCTTGTAATGTTATATTTCAATGTTCCATTGTGATTATGTTTATTAATTTAATAAATATACCGATGACGGCTTCCATTATAGCACATGAAAGATTTAATATTTTTGCATATATTGGTATTTATGAAGTTATTGCGAAGTTATTATCATCTTATTTGTTGTTTGTTTGGTTATATGATAAACTGATTTTGTGGGGGGTACTAAACCCTAATATTTTTTTGATAAAAAAAATCCGAGCAATGAGTGTTATTAT
>ERZ1024427.93-NODE-93-length-20261-cov-8.121697_pt1 | contig 20261 bp, 26 predicted proteins | sample MGYA00520783_ERZ1024427 | MGnify/ENA primary metagenome ERZ1024427 (study PRJEB33242, sample SAMEA3444285) | Homo sapiens | biome: Host associated; feature: Gastrointestinal tract; material: Stool | place: Uganda | collected 2011-01-01 ...
TTTTTTTTTTATAATGGTGCGGCGACCACCGAGATCTACACTCTTTCCCTGCACGACTCTCTTCCGATCTGAATTCCGGATATTTTTCAGGATTGAGAAGAATGAATACTGCTACTATCTCGCCTTAAAAAATGATGAGGTTATATCGGAATCCCTTTACAGAAAAGCAGTCACTGGGAAGAAAACTGCCATGATTTTTGAACGTGAGGCTGACAGCATTTCCCTTGGCTATACGATTAATAAAAAAAGCCTGAACACCAGCATTAACCCTAAGATGCCGTATCTTTCTTTCCTGGCCATTAACTATGACATTCCGGTCATCAGCGAGGTTATTACATGGTTTGAAAGCTGCATTATCCGCAGCTATGCAAATCCCGTAGTGGAACATCAGATTCTGTTAGCCAAAGATGCGCCATATAAGGAGCAGTTCATCCGCGCTTTAAATGATATGGATATTGATATCACCGGGTACCGCTATGATGAAGATACAAAGCAGCTCTTCATGCAGCGCACGTTATCTTCCCAGGAATATGAATTGCCATTCTCCCAGGAATCCGATGGAACCAAGAAGCTTATCGCGGCCCTTCCGGTGATCTTGCTTGCCCTCAGAGAAGGACGCATGGTGATCATTGATGAGCTGGATGCAAAGCTTCATCCGAAGCTTTTGCGCTATGTCATTTCCCTGTTCAAAAATAAAGAGATCAACAAATATGGGGCCCAGCTTTTATTCACATCCCATGATATGTATACTTTAAAAAATACCATATTCCGCCGTGACGAGATCTGGTTTGCCGCGGAGAATGCTTCCCACGAAAGCGAAATCTATTCGTTGCATGAAATCCGTGGGGAAGATAACGACCGCGTCAAAAATACCGCGGCCTACGATAAGCAGTATCTGGAAGGACGCTATGGAGCTGATCCATACCTTTCCAACATGCTCGGAGGTGATTTCGCATGAGTTTAAAACCTCCAAAGAAAAGCGACCTTGATAATGGCTGGATGAACGCCCGGATTTCTGCGGTAATCTCAATCGTACAGTTTCATCCTCCTTTACGCTGTCATCCCGGTTGCATGAGTGTGTGACCGTTTTTTTAACGTCCTCACAGGCCCAACACCGGATGGTTGCTGCATGGCTCTGATACCGCTTGCCGGTAGAAGCCATGTACTCGGACAGCTTTTCGATGTACTGGCCCCATACAGTGGGAAAGCTGGCCTGTAAGTCTGCCAGTTCCCCGTCCGTCAGAAAAACATTCTGGTAACGGCCATAGGTATGAGAAGGGTGCCCTGTTTTAGGGCGCACCTTCTCTATCTCTTTCTCTAACTCTATCTCTGGTAGACGAATGTCGGAAAATGTCCGCCACTTGTCCGGAGCGCAGAAAGAGCCTTGTTTTGGAGCTTCGCAGCCTCGGTAGAAGACTGGCCTATTAAAAGTTCGATGTTGCTCATGTAGAATGTGCCGCTGTCCAGCACCTCCACAAGACCCAGCTTCAAAAAGATCTGCAAGGCTCTCTCCACAGTGCCGATCTGCTGGCGGGTAATGGTGGCGATCATCTGCGCCGTGTAAGGAATGTCCTCGTCAAGTTGAAGCCGTCCGCCATGTTTCAGCGATTTCAGATACAGCTTGAGCAGAATGTTGGAATATAGCACACCATCCTGCATACTTTCCAGCAGCACGATGGAATCATCATCAAAATAGTTTTCTTTGAGTTTCAGGTAATAATATTTTCGATTGTCTGACATAGGGTTCCTCCTTTGGGGTTCTCTTGGGATTCTGTACGCATTTTAAGGCTATTTTAGGAGTCAGAGGATAAATCTATCAGACTGCCTTTGACACCCTCGAAAAAAGCCTTGATTTACAAGGGTTTTTCAGCCCCTAAAGCGTGACATTTCTCCCGTTGTTTCCGCTTGCGCTTTGCGGCGTTGATCCGCTTCATGCGTGCGGCACATTCCGGGCAGTATTTGGCCCGGTTGGAACCGGGGGTAAACAGCGCCCCGCATACGGCGCATTTCTTAGCATTCAGCCGGTGGAACAGCGCCGTTTCCAGTTCCTTATCCTGCGGTAATACCGCCGCCCGAAACCACCTGCACAACAGGGAGTAGGAAATAGACTGGACACAGACACATTCCTCCCCATCGTCCAGAGCGATACAGTTTCCGTCGATGTAGTTGCAGCACTCATGCACCAGTCTCCGCGCTCTGCGGTACTGGCGGTAATCCATGACAGGGATAGGTTCAGTCTTGTTGTTCTTCATAAATGATTTTTTTCATAAAGCCGGTAACCTCCTTGAGTGAATTTATTGTTAAATATTCGTGCAAAGTATTGTTTTCTTCGTGCAAATGGCATATACTATAATTGCCAGCAGAAAGGGGTTGATCGTATGGCTGGAAATACCACAAACATCAGTATCCGCATGGACGCAGATTTGAAAGCACAGGCGGACGCACTGTTTACTGAACTTGGCATGAACCTGACTACGGCGTTTAACATCTTTGTGCGCCAGTCGCTTCGTGAAGGCGGCATTCCCTTTGAAGTAAGGCTGGAACAGCCGAACAAAGAAACGGTTGCTGCCATGCTGGAAGCGGAAAGGATTGCAAAAGACCCGTCTGTAAAGGGCTACAATGACCTTGACGAGTTATTTGCTGAACTGAAACGATGAAAGAAACCAAATATACCGTCAAGTACACGACCAGTTTCAAAAAAGACTACAAACGAGCCATCAAGCGTGGCTTGAAGATCGAGCTGCTGAATCAGGTCGTAGCATTGCTGGCGATGGGCGAACCACTGCCGGATAAGAACCGTGACCATGACCTGTCCGGCGATTGGGCAGGCCATCGGGAATGTCACATTCTCCCGGACTGGCTGCTTGTCTACCGCATAGAGGATGATGTTCTGGTGCTGACGCTGGCCCGCACCGGCACACACAGCGACTTGTTCGGCAAATAAACAGTCTGCCGCCGTATGGGGAAACCTGTACGGCGGTTTTTCTGTATGCAAAAGAGTGTCGTGAAACGCGACGCACTTGACAGGGGTACGCCAAAACTCGGTAGCCCTTACCGCTCCGGCTCCCGGTCGTGAGACTTGTCCCGTTCCTGTCGGGACAGCTGCCCGGCGGTTTTGCGGAGCCGTTCCACTGCTTTCAAATCCTCCCGCATGGATTTCATGGCAAGCGTGTCCGTCTGCTTTCCAGCGGCCAGCTAATCTATTTCCCGCTGCCATGCCTTCGGAGTGATTGCCTCGCCGTTGTCTTTCAGTTCTTTCAGATACCGTGGCGCTGCGTCATAGAGGATCAGTTCCCGGCTGTGGCGCTGCTCAAACTGTTCCCTCTTTTCCGGCTTTACTTTGGCAAGCTGTTTGTGGATGGCCTTATACTGGTTGTACTGTTCCCACATCTCCCTGCGTTCGGTAAGGGTGGCAATCCGGCGCTCAGCCTTGACGATCTTTCCGAGCAGATCATAGTAACGGCTGTTCATATCAGCGATTTTTTCATGGAGCTGCTGCATAGACTGGATGCCGTTTGCCTGCAAAAAGCTGAACAGTGCAGCGCTTTCCTGCAAGGCCCGGATTTTGCCGGTACGGGTGCAGGAAGCGTTCAACTGCTGCTGGGTCTCCCACAAGACGGTCAAGCTGCTTTGCTGCGTTTGTGGTTTTTCCGTTTCGGCTTTCGACCAGCGATAAAGACGGGTAATGCGGGCTTTGATTTCTTTCAGCAGCTTGTTGTCAGCGGCAATCTGCCGATTTACCTCCCCCTTGTCGGTACGGATGCCGCGCTTTTCCATTTGGCTGGCAGCTGGCCCCAGATGGACAGAGGGAATCTTATCAATGCCCTGCCGCTTGTAGCTGCGATGGTCAATGCGCTCCGGTCTGCCGGCAGATTCCAACGCCCGATTGGTGTAAGCCGCCCACGCTGCCCGCCAAATCTCCGCATTTCCTTTATCGTTCCAGTCGGTCGTATCCTCTCTGTGATTTTTCCAACCGCCTTTCCCATCCGGGATACGCTGTCCATTCTCGTCCAGATCGTATGCCTTGCGGCACTTTGCGCCCCACTGTCCATTTTCTTTCAGAGGCCGGAGCGTCAGCATGATATGGACATGAGGGTTGCCGGTTCCCTTGTCATGGATAGCAAAGTCAGCACACATTCCTTTGTCTACAAAATTGTCCTTCACATAGGCACGCACAAGGGTGATACACAGCCACTTTGGAGCAGCCACATAGCATACCGATCTCCGCAAGGCTCAGTCCGTCAAGCGCATAGAGCAGGAACCAGCTGCGCTAGGCTTCGGTACAGGTGTCCAGAACAGCCATCAGCTCATGTAGCGTTTCCACGCGGCAAAGGTATTCCTCCGGCGTTTCGCCGTAGGCCCCTACACCCTCGGTGGTAATGATGTACTCGTCAAACTCCCGGCCATCCCAATGCCGTCGCTGTTCATGGAACAGGTTCTCCGTTTTGTGATCGACCCGGTCAAGAAATTCATAGACTCCAACGTGACCCCCACGGTCACAGCTTGTCCGTTATAATTGATGGTAACTTCCATCTGCCTTTCCTCCATTCAGATTTTTTGGGTAAATCTGAATGGGGTGGCTGGAAACGGCACCGGGGATAAAGTTCGGGCCATGCTGACCCGATGTTACGGCTCCATAGAGACAAAAAAGCGCCCGGACGGTATAATGCCATACGAGCGTCAGGGAATATATTTTGCTGTTTAGCTACATGGTATAGTGCATACTTCTGACCGCATTGCTCCGCTGCTGGGAACAGGCTTTTTTTAGCTTGTGCAGATCATGAGTACTGTGAAAAAAGGCAAAAATAGACACGGCGGCAATCCTCCTATATGCCGCCGTGGATTTACACGGTGTTAAGTCGTCGTTGGTTTAGGGGAGACGAAAAGAAACGGTGGCTCTGAAAATCAAAGCCGCCGCCAGAGTATGTAGAGTAAGCGCACAAAATCAACCTGCCCTGCCACGGTTTTTTCTTTCCCCGTTGGGCGGGGCAGGTTCTCGTTGTATATTAAGATAAAAAAGAACCGATAACCACAAGTAAACTTACCTTGTGTATTATCGGCTCTGCGTCTGTGCGTCTGGCTCTTGGACGATGGATAAATTTAGTTTTCTTACTGTAATCAGGATTTCATGTTTGCATTTAGGACAATATAATGGAAAGTTTTCCAGTACTGTATCATCGCGGATTTTCAATCGCGTTTTGCTGCCGCAAAAGGGGCATAAAATCCATTCTATCTTCATGTTATCTTCCTCTGTGCTTAGTTTTCTTCTTTTCCTGCCGTATGGCAAACTGACGGTCTTTCTCCGCCTCTTTCTGCTCACGGCTCTTGGTTTTCCGTTCCAGCTTACATTGCTCATGCTGGAGTTTCAACGCCTTCTGTACCTTTGTGCCAATGCCTTTATCTTGCAGTTGACTTTGAATTTCGCGCTGCATTCGTTTGGGATTGATTTTTCGCTCTATGGCTACTTCGGTCTGGATCGGTGGACTGAATTTCAATTTATGCCAATTCTTCAGCAGAAACTCATAGACCTCATAGTCTTTGGGCTCTGAACCAAAAGTGATTTTACATACCTCGTACTTACCGTTATCAGTTCTTTCATATAGGCCGATCCAAAATGGAACTTCAAACAGGATGGTCAAACTGCTTTGGGGGGCTGTGCTCATTCTTTTAAGAACTGCCCTTCAAAGTGATCCAGCCATTCCAAAAGGGCGCGATAGAGAAGCTGCTGCTGCTCAAAAATCGTTCTCCCAACCAAAGGAATGTCTGTAAATTCCCGCGCATGGCCCTCGTTGGATTCAGCCGAGGACTGTATGCTCCGGCGCAAAGCCGAAACCAGCTCCAACGCTTCGGTCTTGTCCATCTTGTTCAAATTGGTAATGACCACATTGAAATCGAATAGCAAGGGTACTGGGCCAGCGGCATAAGAGGTCATCAGCTCCTTGAAATACGCTCTGCCCTGGTCAGTAATAGAATAAATGGCCTTATCTGCAAACTTATCGCCCTTGACAATATTGCTATGCAAATAACCTTTCTCACTCAACTGGAGAACCTTACGATAAATAGAAGGTACGCTTATTTTTGTCCATCGTGGAAAATGGTGGTACTCCACATCTTTTTGAATATCATAAGCGCTTTGCGGTTTTTCCAATACAATACCAAGTATGACTAAATCGATTGACGACATAACTACACCTCCAACTTTTACTATTATCAATAGTACTATTGTTGATAGCAAAAGTCAAGAGGAAGTACATTATATATCCGAATTGGACATAACCTGTTTTTCAGCCATAGACAATTCCCGATGAAGGTGTAACGCCATAAATACAGTGATTACTACGGAAATTACATCTGCGATGGGTTGGGCATATAGGATTCCGTTCATTCCCCATACCATAGGTAGCAGCAAAATGACAGGAACAAAGCAGACACCTTGTCTACATGCTCCCAAAAAGAAACCTGCCGCACCTTTACCCAAGGCAAGGAACAAAGAGGAGTAAACCGTGTAGAAACCAAAAAGAATGAATGTGATCCCGTTTGCAAACAGTGATTTTTGACCCGCTAAAACCATTTGAGTATCTTCCTCAGTAAATTGAGAGATAATCTGTGTAGAAAAAACGGCCATCACCAAGCCTACGACTAAGCAGAAACTTGTAGACCAAATGATTGAGGTTTTGATTGCTTCGCGCAGGCGATCAAACTTCTTTGCCCCATAGCTGAATCCAGCAATAGGCTGGAACCCTTTCAGAAATCCAAAAACAACAAGAGTTCCCATAGAAGTAATTCGCGTAACCGCCCCCATGCCTGCAATGACCGAATCGCCATAATTGCTGGATACGCGGTTAATTAGCGCAATCGAAAGACTTGTTAGCAGTTGGAACACCAAAGTGGGAACTCCAATTTTCAAAATTTCCGTCACCATTTGCCTCGTAGGAGAAAACTCTTTTATGCTGAACGAAAATACGCTTTTTTTGCGCAGAACATAGGTAAGATAAACAAGCATGGATACCATCTGCGAAATTGCTGTGGCGATTGCTGCACCTTCTACTTCCATGTCCAAAGTATAAATGAAAAGAGGGTCTAATCCGATGTTCAATACGGCTCCCAATAGCAAGGCACACATGGTCGTTTTTGCTGCACCCTCGCTACTTACAATATTGTTCATTGTTACATTAAACACATTGAAAATACAGGACAGCACATAAATTCTTGCGTATGTCAAGGCATACGGCATAATTGTTTCCGTCGCGCCCAACATTACCAAAATTGGTTTAAGGAAAATCGCAGAAAGTAGGATGATAATAGCACCAATCAAAATACTGCTATACAGTGCGGTGCTTGCCACTTTATCGGCGGTATCTTTATCTCCGCGCCCCAATAGTCTTGACAGATAGGATGCGGCTCCGTTACCGAACATAAGGCCTAAACCAACCACGACTTGTCCCAACGGAAATACGACAGAAATAGCACCCATTTGACTTTTGCCCAAGCCACTCACAAAATAAGCATCCACCAGATTATAGAGTGCATTGATCAACATCCCAATCATAATCGGCATGCCGAGAGCCATCAGAGCTTTGGGGATAGGCGCACTGCCCAAAAGCTCAAGTTTGTTGTTGCGTTCATTCATTGTTAATACTCCTTTCGCTTCTTTAAGTATAATTTATAGTAGTATAATTTATAGTATACTACCACATAAATCATAATACTATAATTTATAGTATATGTCAAGAGAAGCGAGGCGATTTGTCTTGACAAAGAGTGTAAAATCTAATACTATAATTTATAGTAGATTTGACAGTATTCTTTCATGCAGAAAGCATAGTGAAAGGGCGTGATTCCACATGGCGACCATAGATTTAATCGTGTTGGGAATATTGAAAAAGGAGCCAATGAGCGCCTACGATATTCAAAAGTTAGTAGAATATAGAAACATATCCAAATGGGTAAAAATCAGCACTCCATCCATTTATAAAAAAGCCATTCAGTTAGAAGAAAAGGGGCTAATCCGAGGCGAAATCGTAAAGGAAGGGAAGATGCCAGAAAAAGCGATTTATTCCCTGACAGAAGCCGGAGAAGCAGAATTTGAACGGCTCATGTTTGAGATTTCTGGAAAGCCTATTAACATTTTTCTGGACTTCAACGCTGTTATTGTGAATTTGGATTCCTTGCCACCTGAAAAACAAAAATCGTGCATAGCAGAAATTGAGGAAAATATTAGTACTTTAAAATCCTATCTGGAACATAATATACAGAAAAAAGAAAATGAGCCCAGTATTCCCGCAACAGGTCTGGCTGTTTTGCGTCAGCAGTATGTACTGGTGGACGCAATCCAAGCATGGATTGCTTCATTAAAAGAGAATTAACAATAAATCATTATGCGGAAAGACCAGCAACTTTGAGTGGCGCTGGTCTTTTATATATGAATTATAAACTTCAACTAACCTGCATATAGTAACATTCAACGGGAAAAGTATGAATTATACAATGGAACCGGGTGATGTTATATGGCGAAAGTTGAAGATTGTCCCGGTTTTGAAACCTTCGGTGCAGATGTCAAAGTCGCACGAAAAGCAAAGCGTCTGGCACGAAAAACATTGGCGGAAATGGTCGGGATTGAATGGCGGTATCTTGCCAACATTAAAGATCAAGGTGCGATTCCGAGCTTGCCTGTGATGATCCAGTTGATTAAGATCTGCGGACTTCCCGTGGAACGGTATTTTAACCCGGAGATCATGCGGGAAGAAAGCGAACAGCGGCAACGGGTCAGTCACAAGCTGAAGCTTTGCCCTGAATAATACCTGCCGATTATTGAAGGTGCCATAGACGTGGCGCTCAAAATGGAACAGACTGCGAAGCAGAAGGAGGACGCATAATCGCGGCCTCCTTCTGGCGTTTCTGTATCAAGTTTCCCGGCACTTTTCCAAAAATTCCCGACACCTCTGCTGGATTTCTCCGTTTCTGTCACAGTCAGGTCACGGTCATTTCCGGTAATCTTATCTTCCAGAAAATTAGCGTATGTACCCAACAAAGCGTTCCGTAAATCATCCGGGGTTTTCTGTATGTCGGCGCTGTACCAATCATTCCGGTGGGGTTCCCATGCCATCAATGTATAACCGTGGCTGGTCTGAACCACCTCATACAGAGGATCATCATCCAGATATGCCTGAAACACTTTCAAAACCTTTTCAAAGGTCAGCATTTCCCGCACCTCCCATTCAGTTGCAAATCAGTTCCCTGATCAAAATTTTCTCAATCTGTGCCGTTAATGTGTTCATCAGCCCCACCCAACGCATAGGGTCACAGGCTTTCAGTTCTTCCGTAACACTCGCAGTCTCCATCATGTGAGGCAATATGGTGTCCACGCGCTCCTGCGATGTCCGGTCAATCTCTAACAGATGTGGATACAGCTTCTCGCTCATCAGCAGTTGGTTGTAGAGAATGGGGCGATGTTTCTTTAGGTAGGATTTTCTCATCCTGCCGTACTTGCCGATAGAAGTTTCCGGCTGCACAGAAAGTTTTAGGTTGGGTATATCATAATCTCCACAACGAATGTAAGTCAACTTACCCATATTCATTCTCCTTTGCTCCGTGATGATTAGACTGCTGCGCTGGCTGCTATGCCGCATTTGCGCGGTTCTCCTTTTGATAGCTGCCAGACAATAGAAAAAACACCTTTTTTCATATCCTCAGCCCGGATCAGGGCTTTCTTAGCGTCCATTTCCGCCCTTTTCTTCGCCTTAATTTTGTCCTCATACCGCTTCTGTGCACCGTTGGCTTTCCGCTTCAAATAGTTCTGATAGAGCCTATCCTTGCGTTCTTCTTTTTTTCGCAGTTCTTCCTGTTCCTCCGTGGATAAAAGAACCGGCTGCAAGGATGGTGGGATATAGCGTTCCCAAAAATTGAAGTAGATTTCAATTTCCTGCGTGATGTCCTGGCTGTCTTTTCGGGCGCGTTCGTGGGCAAGGGCTTCATGAAGTCCTACCACATCCATATAAACACAGGACAGCCGTTCATACCCTGTAGCCTGAAACATACGAATATCCCGTTCATACTTTCCTCGGTTATACAGGCCCGTCAATGCATCGATATTATAATAATCCGGTGTTTTCTCATGGCGCTGAAGAAGCTCCAATTCCTTTTCTCCCTTTTCGGAAAAGTGTTCCCGCTGTTCATTTCCCCAATTTTAGTGTATATTCATACATTTCTTAATTTTTCGAGCAATTTGAGCAACTGTATCTTGGATTTTGCCTACTGAATATTGAGAAAATTTAGGCTGAGAATTGAAAAAGGCTATCCCTTTATTGAGACAGCCTTTTGAATTTAATTTGACTTATCTATCGTTTATTCTCTTATTCAGATTCTTCTCTGTATTCAAAGACGAACCACTTTTCATTCATATAAATTTCTATTGTATCGTCTGCCCCATACTGATAACCAAACCCACTTCCAAAATTAGACTGATTATCTTCTGTTGGTATTTCAGTTCCATCGACAGTTGATGTTATTTCTCCATCCATAGTGCCACAACGTGCATCCATGATGCTTTCTCTCCCTGTATCGTAGTATAATTTACCATCTATTCTTACCATAGGTATTCTATCCCACATGGCATTTGCTTCTGTCTGTTCTATCACGGTAATTTTATAAACCTCTCCTAATTGTGCAGGATATGATTCCATTATTTCTCCGTTATAGCTAATTTCTACGAAATCTCCAATTTGCAATTCAAGGTTCTCTTCGTTTGATATATAAAACTTATCTGCTGAATCAAGTTCCAAAGAACCATCTACCGGTTTTACTATTATTGAATCATGATTCGTTTCAATTACCGATGCCTGAAATGTTACCATTAGCGGTCTATTATCTGCCGAAGCAAGCATTTCAGTTATACAATTACCTAAAGCAGGCGTTGGTTTATAAATTCCTTGATATGGCTGTTCTACATATTCGATTCCTTTATCTACATAGTAAAAAAGAGTAGTTCCTGCCGCCCCATCACAATTTATATTGATCGTAATAGAATCTTTGTTGACCGGTGCATCATTGATTGATTGCTGACTGGTTGTTTCCATATCCATTAGCATAGATAAAAATTCATCAATAAACTCCGTAGCTTCACCTTCTGTGTTAGGTGACATAGCATATTTGTCACCGTCAGAGACACCAATCGATACAATATCCTCTCTGGCTGGCAATCTAATAGGATTCCCCTGTTCTTTTCTTCCACATGCACATAACATAATTGAAACAAAGTAGCAAAGACAAACAATACTGCATAATTTCTTTTTCATGGTCATAATCCTCCCCAAAATATATTTCGTATTATACGTTATCTAAGTGTATATTTCAATGTGTGGGAAATAGCCGGAACGTGTTTTTATGCATTGTGAATGCATGTTTATAGGCTCGTTTTCAGTGGGTACACAATTCCGAAAAGGGAGTTCCTTTTCATCAAAGTACACCGTCTGATTATTGCCCGGGTATTCTTCCCCTTTTTGATTTTTCAAAGAGATTTCTATCTCCAAATCCCCGCTTATGAGAGGATACTCCAGCCCCTTCTTCTCAATATATTCTGACATTATCTGCAATGCGCTTTTTAAGCTGCAGCCCTTTTTACATATAATTTTCATTCCATTTCACCTTCTAAATGGCACCGACCACTTTCATCTCAAAAGCATTATACCGCTTAAAAAAATTATCACAAGTTGCCTTATGGTAAGCGAAGCGGGTTTACTATTAGACAGAACCACTCTCCTGAGATATAATATCCTTAAGATTTCAAAAGGGGAGTTTTATGAATTCAGAAAAATATATGAGCCATGCCGTTGTATCACTTATTTCGGCCAAAGGGGGAGTTGGAACCTCCACATTAACCAAAGAACTGGCGATTGCATTTAGTAAAGACGTTTCCGTCTGTCTGGTTGATATGGCCCTCTCCTGCCCTGCCCAGGAAACACTTTTCCGCATACTTCCAACACGTACAATGGAATATCTGTTTAAGCACAATGCGGGGGATCTTTCCCCTCTGTACTGGCAGGATCTGGAACCCTATCTTACGCCTGTCCCCGGTCGGAATATCCATCTTTTATCCGCCAAACAGGTGAAAGGAGCATACCATCTGCCTCTCAATCGAATCATACAGCTCATTTCTTCTTTGAAGACTTATTTTGACCTGATTCTTATCGATACCGATATGGCATCCACGGATGCTTCCGCAAAACTTATGGAAATGTCGGACCTGGCCCTGCTGATCACAGATGATACGGAATGCTCAATTAGAAACAATCAGCGCTTTCGCCGACTGCTGACCCAAAAGCAGGTCAGTTACGATCACATGCATGTGATCGTAAATCAGATCAGGAAAGAACAACGAATGTACTCGGATCAGGAAATAGAGGAACTTCTTCACATTCCGGTTCTTATAACGCTGCCGTACTATGACCAGGTCTGGAAATATAATAATTCTTACCTGTCACTATATGAAGACCCGGTAAGTCCGCTCCAGCCCTCCCTGTCATCATTGGTGGACCGACTTTCCAAACTTCTGGAGAAATAAATGATGCTTTTAAATAATGATCACGGTCATCCCCTGCCGGATGCCCCAGTGTTTTACAGTGTTCTTTCGAAAAACAAACAGGAGCTGCGGGCAGCAGCTAGGGCGAACCGTATGATGAAACGCTTCCACCTGACAATCCCCTATATCATCGCCTGCCTCATGGCTTACTATGGTTTTTTTCGCTACTATCCGCAGTTAAAAACCAGTTTTTTAGGTATATGTATCCTGTATTATGCCGCGGCGTATTTTATCCGCTGGTATTTGGAACCACAATATGCCCTGTTCCTTTTGCGGCATCGGCCCTACTACCTCGCAGAATCGGATACGTTTCTCTTTTTTACCTTATATGGGTTAGAAGATGAAGACGGAAAACTGACTCAGGCCAGAGATCTGGCCGTGCTTTCCTGGATCCAGCGATGCAAAAAGCAGATCCCGGATAACAGCCCTGTCCTGCGTATTATCCAAAACAGAACTTTTAAAGATCCAGAGGAAGAAAAATATATTCCGATCAGTTTATATGAACTCATTCTCCGGCAGCTTGCCTTTCAAAATTCGGATATTTTAAATGGACTGAACTATTACAATAGGCAATGTGATAAATAGAAAGAGGATATCCAGCACCCTCAAAGCGTCCGGATACCCCCATTTCAATCTATTCTTTATTTCCCGTAATAAAATAGTCGCAATACTCTCCACCGTTCGCCAGCGTCTGTTTCTGGTGCAATATGCCATGCTAGTACATCGTTTCGTAAATAACTGTACTAATCACGTAGGATGCGGATTTGAGTGTGCAGGTCTAAAAACGCAGGCGTAGCGGGCTACGCTGAGGCTTTTAGGCCTGTGCAATCAGATTCGCAGACAAGTGAGTGGTATAGTTATTTCGAAAACGATGTACTAGTACATCGAATATTAAATTGTTGATAGTTTAAATAGTGGCTGCCTCATCCGGATCAATTTCATCCATTTTATATGTCCAATGATAAACAATCGGGTCAGCATTGATCTCATCGAAGTAGCGATATATTCGTTCCGATAGTTCCTCTTTTGAATTGACACGAATGCCTTTTAACATCTGCTTAGTCATTTTGCTAAGTAATATACAGATGAAAAACTGAAACGAATGAAAAAACAGATACAGACCTTTTAAGTACATTTCATTATTTTACGGCAAACCTTCCAGAAAGTGGATAATATCTGCATTTCTGGAAGATTTTCTTCAAGTGGCAAACTCGGCATATAGCATACATACTTTCTGTAGTCAAATTCTATCTTTCTGCATACACCCTGACAGGTCATATGTTATCAGTTTTCCGTGTCATGAAATCTTTTCCATCTTAAAATCCCATCATATTAAGCAACCCATAATAAGCAATGGCGATCAGCGTAAATAAGGCAACCATAGGAGTCGTTTTACGTATCATGCTTCCCAGTGAGATTTTGTAATCTTCCGAGCAAAGAACCAGGCATATGTGAGTAGGAGAAATCTGCATTGCCACATAACCGATACACATTAAAAGTGTAAACAGCGCCAGTCCTGTATGCCCTGGGGTGATCACTTCCATTGCCATAGGCATACATAATACAATGATCGCCTGTGTTCCCGCTACAATGGTTCCAAAAAGGAACAGAAGCACAAATACAAGGAATGTAGGGATCGGCAGCGCAGAGAAAAACTCCGGCAGTGATGTGATAACACCTGTTTCTGTAAGCAGCTCCTTGAAGATCATGATCAGCAGTGTACTGAGCAGTAGTCTGGTCTCAAAAGCAGTACGGATAAACGGAACCAGTTCTTTTCCATTAAAATGGTTTACAAATACATTTAATAAAATACAAATCCACACTGCGCCCCATACAGGCAGGTTAAAGATCAGGATCAATGCAATAGTCAGTGCAATAGCCCAGATACTCTGTGCCAGAAGCTTCCAGTAATACCCTTTTGGCTGATCCGGCACCATTCCTGTATCCTTAGGCACCCGGCGTAGATAAAAGATCCAGCCTACAGCAAAAAGTGCCGCTACCATAGGCAGCATAGCTAAAATAAAGGTTCCTGCACTGACACGGCCTTCTGTAATCCCCAACGCAATAAAAATGCTGGTATAAGTAGGCACAAAAGCTTCTGATATATGGCGGAAATAAGATGTGATACATGCCTGTTCCGGCACACTAAGGTCAGAATCCTTTACACTTTCCCGAACAATAGGGCCGCAGATCAATACTGTACTGGCAGCCGGAAGCATACCTAAAAGAAAAGGAACGATTGAAGCATTTACCCGGTTATTATTAAACAGGCCGTTCATTGCAACCTGGGCATTGCTTAAATTTTTTCTTTTCTCCATCATCCTCTGCAAAAATGTAATGGAATAAAATACTACCAGCGTTTCAACGGTAGCTCTGGCTGTGGCTCCTTTTATGATTCCGTGAACCGCTACATCTGGCGAAAGGCCGTACAAAAGGATTGTTGCAACAGATGCCGCGATCACAGCCATCCACATAGGCTTTTTCATCCACATAACACCTATGATCACACAAAATACAAGTACCAATTTTAAAATGTCCATCTACTACACATAGAAACTGCTGCAAAACAGTTTTCCTATCCTGCAGCAGTCCATATCTCCTTTCTGTTTCCAGCTCAATCCTTCGTCTTTTGCTTACTCCACATTAAATACGTACTTGTCTAAACGATGAAATGCCTCCTGTACTCTTGAAAGAGGAAGTGCCAGATTAATACGTAAATGGCACGGGCCATGGAACATACGGCCATCCTGGCATGCAACACCTACATCCCATGCTGCTTTTTCCACATCTTCAATGGTCTTGCCATGCTTTTTACACCACTCTGTACAATCTACAAACAGCATATAGGTTCCTTCTGGTCTTCCAACTGAAACTCCTTCAAAATGATTTTTAATATAATTGCAGGCAAAATCAATATTTTTTGTGATCACTTCACAAAGCTCTTCTACCCATTCATAGCCTTCCGGCTTATATGCGCCGATAAGAGCATGCATGGAAAGTACATTCATGCTATTGTAGTGGGATAAAGATGCCTCTTTGTCTACGCGCTCGCGAATATGCTTATTATAAATGATGTGATAGCTTCCTACAAGTCCTGCCAGATTAAAAGTTTTACTTGGTGCATAAAGAGCCACTGTACGCTGCTTTGCATCTTCAGACACACTCTGGGTTGGAACATGCTTATGTCCGGTTGTAATAATATCAGACCAGATTTCATCAGAGATAACCATTACGTCATGCTTTTTGTAGATTTCCATTGCCTTTTCAATCTCCCAACGTTCCCAAACACGACCACATGGGTTATGAGGAGAACAGAAGATTGCTGCATGGATCTTATTCTCTACAATCTTCTTTTCCATATCATCAAAGTCCATACGCCATACGCCGTTTTCATCTTTTACCAGGTCGCTGTGGACAATGTGATATCCATTATTGGTCAGGCTGTTTGTAAAACCAATGTAAGTAGGTTTATGTAAAAGAACGTTATCTCCCTTTGAGCAGTATACATTTAATGCAGTGATCACACCACCAAGAACACCATTTTCATAGCCAATGCACTCCGGTGTCAGCCCTGTTACATCATTTCTTGTCTCATGCCATTTAATGATAGAATCCAGATACTCCTTGCGGGTTGAAAAATAACCATACGCCGGATGTTTTGCACGTTCAATAATTGCCTCTGGAATGGTAGGTACTGTAGGGAAGTTCATATCTGCAACCCACATCGGAATAACATCAAATCCTTCTTTTGGTGGCTTTGGTGCCATTGGATTTTGTCCCAGTGCCTCTACAGCAATTGCATCCTTTCCCATACGGTCCATAATAGATGTAAAATCATACTTCATAGTTTTTCTTCTCCTGTTCGTATCATATTATTTGTAAAAAATATTTATTTTTTGAACTTATCCTATTTTTTATGCCTCTTCGTAACTCACCTCTACAGTTGCCTTTTTCTCACGTACTGTACCAAAAACAAATGCTACTACAATCACAACAACATTGATCAGCAGTAAATTATGGGAAAGTCTGCTGGCATTCAGATAAATATTAAAAGCAGATGCTACTGAACCAAGTACAGTTATCAGCATAAGCATACTCTTGCTGCAGTGGAATCTGGATTTATCCCATGCTTCTGAAACAACAGACGGGAGCTTAAATACAGAGCAGTTGATCATAAATGTAATAACACCATTAGCAATCAGACACATATTTCCTAAAATAGAAACGCTTAATCCGGTAAGGATACATACAACACCGATCACATAGAGAATGCCTAAAAGAACGACCGGAGTATTCCATTTTGAAAGTTTTGCAAGGTTATGAGGAAGCCATCCATCATCACAGGCCTGCATGATAGGCTTTGGCGCCCAAGCAAACTGGGAGTTTAAGGTAGAGATCAGCGCAAATCCAGCACCGCAAAACATAAAGAATACGTAAACAGGGCCCGAAAGGATCTCTTTTGCTACAATTGACAGATTCTCGCCTGCTACCTGCTCTACAGGAAGAACGCCTGCTGCAACAACAGCTACGATACCATAGATAACAGCTACACAAAGGGTGGAAATGATCATAACCATCGGAATATCTCTGGTTGGCTTCTTTGCCTCTGCTGAAAGGTTTACAATACAGTTTGCGCCGCCTACTGCAAATGTTAAAAGTCCTCCAGCCTGGAAAAGCCCCATCATGCCGCCAGTCATCCAGGAATCTGCTGCCATATATCCAGGTTTTACTTCTCCTACACCAAAGGCAGCAAACGCAGCTAACGCAATTACCAAACATCCTACGATCAGATTCTGCACTTTTGCAAATTTATCAATTCCAAGGCAGTTAAGAATAAAGAAAATAGTCAGCACTACCAATGCAACTACACGTTCATTACCAAACCCAAATAAAGAGATAAAATAACTTGCAAATGATAATGCGTACATGGAAAGACTTAAGTTTGAAAATGTAAAAATAAGACTGTATGCTCCCGCGTATTTCTTACCGGTAAGCATAGTGATCATTGTATATTGCCCCCCCCCTAAGACGGACGGTGCCAGCTATAAATACGAGCGGTGCATACTGGCATATCGTGATCACAGCTGCGATCAAAAATGCTACTGGTACAGAACGGCCAGTCATGGCTATTGCTGCTCCTAACAGCGTCATAATACCTGCACCGATAATCTGTCCAACTGATGCTCCCATTAAATCCCAAAAACCAAGACACTGCTTTAATTGTTTTGTTGAACTCCCTTTACACTCTGCCATATTTCTCTCCTATTTTTCGTCTGTACCGCCCTTCTCCTGACAGGCACAGATGAACTGTAGCTTTGGGATACTATAATACGTCTATAATAATATCCCTTTTTTGTTTGTAGGTGCTAATATATTAAGCTGCTTAATTTTTAATGTACTTTATATATAGTATATTTTGTTCGATAATTCAAGATATATTTTATATTTTTTATAAAATATTTACATCGTCATTTTTAGATTTCTTTTCTTTTTACATAGTAAAGGCAGATAATGCACATTTTTCTGCATCATCTGCCCTTTATTTTTTAGTCACCATTATTATTTAAGAAGCTGTTCTAACTCCTGTGGAGTCGGTACATCTGCCCCATCTTTTCCATATTTTGCATAAGTAATGGTCAGATCAGACTTTACAACAAATGCAGCTGGAAGTTGCAGTTCCTCTCCTTCATAATCTCCATGGGAAAATAGCTTTCTTGCTTCCGTTACCTTAGCTACTACATTTCCACCACCAAGCTCTTCCTTATCTTTTGCCGGGTTGATTTCAAATTCTTTGTAAAGTTTTCCTTCCGGGTCACAGATGATCTCAAAAGGAAGTGTTTCCCGTGTCATCTGCTTCTTAATGCTTTCCGGCGTCGATTGCAATACTACAAAAAGCTTACCAGTATCTCCTACAATCTCCTGGTAATGTTCTGCATAAGTATGGATATCATACTGACACAATGTACATCCATAGTACCTGAGAAATACGATTGCTGTCTTTCCTTTTCCTACACGGCTGCTTAATGCCTCTTCTGGTCCAAATGCACCTGCTGCTGTAAAATCCAGCATTTTTTCTCCTACTGCCAATCTTGCCATAACAAATACCTCCTCTGTATGATCATATTGCTTAATATTTAAGTTGCTACACTATAACTGTAACAAATTTCAACACGAATTACAAGGTACATAATGCGAAATAAACAAAAATATGGGCACTGTTTAATTGACTTTACCCCCACTCCTCCTTTATAATTATGAAGTAAGAAATAAAAAATTAGAAAAGGAACTTATATTCTTATGGATAATCAGCATATAGATGAACGCTATGAATTATATTGTAAAATGTTAGATGAATTAGACGAAAGCTGCCGCCTTATCATAGACTATGATTCCGTTCCTCATAACTATGGATCTGCCACCCTTTATCAGGCCGAATCTCAGATCATCCATCAGGTTGGACACCGCCCAGGAATCACTGCCAACGAAATTGCCGCAATCTTCAAAAAAACTCCCAGTGCCTGCTCTCAATTAATAAGGAAACTTAGGAAAAAAGAACTGATCACTCAGAAAAGGAATAAAGAAAACAACCGTGAATACCAGCTGTACCTCACAGAAGACGGTGAGAAGATATTTAGGGACCATGACCATTTTGAAAAATGTTGTTACCAGCGAAGCTATCAGAATCTAAGCAGCTTCAGTGAAGAGGATTTTAAAACATATATCGCCATCCAGCAGAAACTAAACGAAACATTTGCAATGGATGTAGAGGAAAGCAATCGTGATCTTCCTGCTATTAATTACCATCATTGAACATTTTGTTCTGCTATATTGTGAACTACATCGGCAATTGAATTACCGAGCATCTGATTACGAAGATAGCTCCGTAGCTTCAGAGGTGCGTCCATAACACCCGTACTGCTACCCAGATGGGTTACACAGCTGCTTTTATTGTTTTTGTACTGCTCAACCCGGTTACGGGCATATCAATTTCTTTGCCGGATACGGCATGATACTTTCTCAAAATATTATAAACTCCTACTGCATCTGCATTGTAGATCACAGTATCTACAATGCAGATGCCACGCTTTTTTCGAATTGCCGATGTAGTTCACCAATCCCCTGACAAGTTAGGCTGCTATTCCATATCCATATTGGCAAGCTGCCTAATTTGATCGCGTCTGCTATAGATAACTGCTGTTACTTGAACTCTGCTGTTTTCGTCATCAACCCAATAATAAATCAGAAAATTCTTAACGACAATCTTACGCATTCCCTCCGTCCTCCAAGGTTCTTCATCAATCAAGGCATGTTTTTTCGGAAGACACGACAACTTCATAATCTCTGCCTTTATCTTATCAAGCAGATTATTCGCTGCGTCCGGTACCATCAGATCATTTGAAATATAATGCATTATCTCTTTCATCTGCTCCAATGCCTGCCTTGTTACCCTTACCTCATATTCATCCATGTACTATATCTCCACCTTTAATTGATTAAAAGCCTCATCAACAGATAGAGAATCATTCCTCTTTGCCTGTGCAAGTCCGGTCTGCATCATAGTATTAAATTCAGCTTGTGTTATAGAATCTCTTGTAGCAAGCTTATCTGGAATATCAAGTGAAAACGGTACTCCATCACGCATAATGACCTGCCTGTATGTCATATCTATGAATACAGATACAGG
>ERZ1024427.149-NODE-149-length-14729-cov-7.149380_pt1 | contig 14729 bp, 10 predicted proteins | sample MGYA00520783_ERZ1024427 | MGnify/ENA primary metagenome ERZ1024427 (study PRJEB33242, sample SAMEA3444285) | Homo sapiens | biome: Host associated; feature: Gastrointestinal tract; material: Stool | place: Uganda | collected 2011-01-01 ...
ATAAATTTAATACTTTTATCGCTATGTTTCTAATTATAAGTGAAATATATTTATTTTTATTTCGAACTCACGTTAATAACGTTCCTTCCTCCTTTTCAGATTATCCATCCACATGGCTACCTCCCTGTTGCCCGACACATGGACAAGGATGCGTTCGGCTATCTTCACTCCGGCGTTTCTCGGTTTTCTGTGGGAGTCGTCATAAACGGTCCTTCCCTTTCTGGTACAGAGCGCATGCCGGCAGATGAGTTTCCCCGTATCCTTGTTGTACAGCTCCACATTCCCTTCCGTTTCCTGCAGCCAGACGGTTGTCTGCCCGCTCCGGTAAGTTCCGCATGGCAGGCTGTAATAATTCCCCCTGTACTGCACTGTATTGTCCTTGCGTACATGGTATTCCCTCATCTCCTCCTGCGGTGGTTGTGGCGTCCCATGATAGGGCATGAGAAAGCCTTTTTCCACGGCAAACTCTTCCCGGGGAAAAAGACGGGTGGTCCCGTGCACCTTCCCGTTCCCCGTCCTTTCAAGCCATTCGAGGGCCTCCCTGTTCAGACTGTTCCTGCATGATTGATGCAGTACTCCCCGATTTGTCTGTGAGCAAGCATGTTGTACTCTATGGATTTGTCAATCTTCGAACGGCTATGATGTTGTGGACTTTTCTTTCTCCTTTGTTGTCGAATTTCTTGTTGTCGCTTGGGTGGTTGACCACTTGACCATTCACCCATAAGGTGGTAGAACCGCCTCCATCCAGATTAAGTGCGCAATGTGCCTTCAGAATTCGCAAAAGATAGGCAAGTTCTGCAATGGACATTCCATCTGCGTGCCCTTCTGCCCTTCCATCTACCGCTACCAGCATTATGTCACCTTCTTTTGTGAGTGCAATGGCACTTCTGGGATGTCTGGTCTCTGAGAATTCCCGATCTATCGTCGTGAAGTCACACGTCTTGCCGTCCTGCATCAAGAGCGGTCCGGACGCAAGTATATCCCCATCCAGCGGGAACCCTTTCTTCTCATTTTCGTCGTTCCATGGTATGATCCGGATATTGTTATCCACCATGTGTACGGCACCATTGACACGCAAATGCCTTTCTTCGGTAGTTGTCGTATCTATTACCGCTTCATTTTTACGGAGGTAACAGGTAGAGAAGCCTCCTTGATACTGAAGTACGACCCGTTTATGGCTGCAGAAGAACGGCTTTGTTCAGCCAATTGGCTAGTGGTGGTCAGCGAGTCCGTCGTAGCAATAAAGGCTGTATAGCCTTCCGCTCTTCCAATGGTCAGGATGCTGATGGATTGCTTGCCTCCAAACAGGCCTTCTATCGAAGCTTGTTTCAACTGGATGCCTTGCAGTGAAGATGTTCTCTCCCATTTGGCCGATACGATGGCCAGGGAATCCGATGGATTGCTGGCTTTGGAAAGCTGTACGCCCGTGAGTGTGAGCACTGAAGCAAAGATGAAACTGAGATATTTATTCATGGTTTTCAGATGATTTGATGACAATGAACGAGGTTACTCTGCGTTGTCCCGCATGGTCGAATTTCTTGTTGTCAGTCGGATGGTTCACGACCCCTCCTACTCGCTGCTCTGAAGAGGCAATCCACATGGTAGTGGACCCTCCACCATCCAGGTTCAAGGCTGATTGGGGGCAGAAGTAAGTAAGTAGAAATCGGGTCAGTTCGTTTGCAGACATTCCTGCCGCCTGGGTACTTCTTCCGTCAACGGTTATCAAAAGCAGTTTCTTATGCTCTGTAAGTGCTACCGCTGTCCGCGGGTGTCTCACTCCCTGGTGCCTTCTGAAGTCTTCGTAATCAAGCTTGTTCAGGTCCATTCCTTCTACGTTTCCGGTAAAATTCAGCCCTACAGGATCGTTGTTGTCTATCAACATGGGAGCACCGGATAAAATGTTTGCTGCGGGGTGTGAAAGAAAAGTCGAGTCGCTGGCAAATCGGATGTCGATGTTCTTGTTGTCGTCATCGAACAGGAAGGCACCTTCGTGTTTCCAGTATCGAATGTGTGTGCTGTCCAAACGGTTTTGGGCAAGGAGTCTACCTCCGATTTTGATGAACGATGCTTCGGCCTCGTAGGTTCCGTTGATGGCGGCAGCCGCATTGTTGCGTTCCGCTACAGAAGATAGGGAATCCCCATGCTCTTCGTAAACAAGCTGTATATCATAACTTGGGGAGGTCAGGTCGACCTCGAGAACGTCTACATTTTGGTGCGCTTGGCTGATGGAGTCATATCCGGCGAATCGGTAATGTATCAGTGCCGGCGCAATGGTGTCTGCCACCCACCCGTCCGAAATACGCAGTACCGGGTTTGAAGCTGATCCCTTGTTGGATATTGTCATGCAAGACAAGCACAGTAGGGAAATAAAGGCGGTTTTCAGTTTTTTCATGAGAATCCATTAAAAGTTGGGCGTTGGGGTATTCCCAACGCCCGATAGTGACTATTTCCGTTGCCCTTCACATTCCAATCGAAACAGAGGTTGGCAGGCTGTCCCAACAGAAACCAACAGTATCCCGACCGAGCAGGGCAACGATGAATAACAGGGATTGGTTTATCAGTTATATTCGTTGAGGTTGGGATTGTATTGCACCTCTGATTCCGGCAAGGGAAGATAAAGGTTTGTCTTTCCGTTCATGGACACTACCTCTTCGGAAATCTTGTTGGTACGAATCAGGTCAAAAAACAGGAAGCCCTCACAGTAAAGTTCCTTTCTGCGTTCCAGGGCTACTTTCTTCTGGTAGTCTTCCTCCGAAGCAATATCCGAGTTGTTGTACGGATTCAATCCTCTTGAACGGCGCAGCTCGTTCAGTCTATTCAGTCCGTTCCGTCCTTGTGCTTCCGCACTAATCAGGTACATTTCTGCAATACGTGAAACGATGAGCGGCGTAAAATCTCTGAACTTGTTCATGATGATATAGGTTTCGGAAACGCTCTCCAGCGTAGTGATGCAGGTGTTGTTGCGCGTATCAGCCGGATCCTCGAACAGTTTCTCCGATTCGGGAGACGGGCAGAGAAACCAGCTTCCTTTCATCGGTGAGTTGTAGGTGGTGAACAGGGCGTACAAGTTCTGGCCTCCTTCGCTAGTGTTGTTGCGGAAACTGAAGATTATCTCGCTGTTGTTGGTTGTCGTGAAGATGTTGTCGTAGTTTTCGCTGAGTTTGAATTTGGGATTTGCGATCAGCGTTTCAGCCATATTTTTGGCCGTTTCCATATCTCCGGTTGTCAGGGCCAAGCGTGCCATCAGAGCTTGGGCTGCTTCGAGGCTTACCGTGAAGGGTGCGCCCGAAGTTTCACCAAAAGGTTTCAAATGTCCTTCATCGATACAAAAACTTAACTCTTCCTTGATGAAGTTGAACACAGCGGACTGTTTGTCACGCTTTACGTTCTCCAGGGTATTGTCCTTGATGATGGGAACACCATCCCAGCGTGTGGCCAGACAGTAATAGGCGTATGCCCGGAGGAAACGAGCCTGTGCCTCTATATGGGTGTTCTTTTCACTGGGCTCCAAATTGGAAAGGATGGAAAGGGTGGTATTGGCATTGTAAATGGCCTTGTAGTAACCACGCCACATCGTAAGCAGCGTACCGTTATTGGAGGGTATCTCGTTGTTTACAAAGTCATTGGAACCGCTCAGGTAGGTATTGATCAGATTCTCGCCCCGCATGTCAAAGAGTACCCAGGTGTCGCGACCCGGGTCGTTCTGTAACGAGCGGTAGGTACCGGTTAGCAGTTGTTCCACTTCACCTTGTCCGAGAATGGAGGGTGAGACGGCCGTTGCAGGTTCCAGATCCAACCAGGAGCAGGAACTGGTACCCAACGCGGTGCCCAGCATTAATGTATATATCAGATGATTTAGTTTCATGATGAATATCGATTATAAATGAATTATATTTAGAAAGTAAGATTGAAGCCGCAGACAAACGTACGCAACTGAGGAACGGTCATGGCATCCTCGCCCATTGTCTTGGAATTGTTGACTGAGTAGCTGACTTCAGGGTCATATCCAGGATAAGAGCTGATGGTCCACAGATTCTGTGCGGACAGGTACACACGCATATTGCTGATGTTCAGCTTCTGGGTCAGGTTTGACGGAAGGGTATACCCCAGTGTCACATCCTTGAATTTGAAGTATGAGCCATCATGAAGCAGGTAGGTAGATGCCTGTGTGTTGTGCGTGCTGATCATGGCACGAGGTATCGAGTTGTTTGTGCCGGGGCCGGTCCATCGGTTGGCAGCAATGTCCTTACGCATGCCGTAGTTGTTGTGTCCAACGGCATCAATACCACCCATACCGGTAGCATAGACATCGTTGCCAACGGAGAAAGTGTTGAAGATGGTCAGGTCGAAATTGCCGTATCTGAACCGGTTGGTGAGACCACCGAAGAAATCCGGAAGGGGCTTTCCGACGATTTCCTTGTCGGCGGGTGTCAAATCACCATCATTGTCCTTGTCTGCGTACTTGATGTCACCGGCACGAACCCCCTTGGCATAAAGTTTTTCAGGAACCTCTTGATTATCTTGATAGATACCATCCATTTTATACATGTAGAAGGATCCGATGGGTTGTCCCACCTGAAGGACATGGTTGCCTACAGGAATGGGCTTTTCATCAATCAGTGAGGTCAGCTTGTTCTTGATCGTTGAGATGTTGAACTGTGTATCCCAGCTGAACCGGTCGTTCATGATGTTGTGACTCTCTACATTGAATTCGAAACCGGTGTTTCGCATGCTGCCGATGTTTTGGGTAATGGATGAGAATCCAGTTGTAGTATGCAGCGGGCGGTCATAAAGCAAGTCTTTCGTGTTCTTGATGAAATAGTCCATACCGACAGTGACTCTGTCATTGAACAGCGACAGGTCCAGACCGATGTTTGTCTGGTCGGACTTTTCCCATTTCAAGTCCGGATTGGCCAGGGTGGTGATAGCAATGCCGTCCTGGCCGTTGTAGTTGTGTCCGCCATTTGCCAGTGAACGGGAGTCATAGTTTCCAATTCCTTCCTGGTTACCGGTCATACCCCAGCTGGCACGCAGCTTCAGGTCCGAGATGATTCCGTCTTTTGGAAAAAAGGATTCGTTGCTGATGCGCCAAGCACCTGACACCGATGGGAAGGTACCCCATTGGTTACCGTCAGCGAACTTGGATGAACCGTCTGCACGGATAGAGAAGGTGAAAAGGTATCTGTCCGCATAACCCATGTTCAATCGGAAGAAGGTAGAGATGAGTCGATTCTTTCCTCCGGTGGTAGAAGCGCTGTTGATTCTACCTGCCGCGTTGATGTAGTCAAATTGTGAAGACGGGAAGTCCTTGCCGACAATAGAACTGGCATCTGTGTTGATTTCTTGCATGGAGTACCCTCCCAATGCCGTGAAATTGAAGTCCTTGATCTGTTTGGTATAAGTCAATGTATTATCGATCAGATAATTCTGCATCATCGAACGATAGTCTGTAATCTCACCTTTCGGACTGCCGTAGGGATGGTCCTTAGTCAGCTTCAGATAGTCGTTTGAATAGCGGATGTCTCCGCTCAGGCTGAGCTTGTATTCCAGTCCTTCCAACAGTTTGATGGTCAGGTAGGCGTTGGCCAGCACTCTGTACCATTCGTTTTTGGACTTTTGTTCATTTAGGACCTGGATCCCGTTGTGTCGTGGAATATCCACGCCTCCAATCATGTATCTTCCATCTTCTTTGAACGGCACATCAAACGGCCGCTGCTCGATGGAGCGTGTAAAGATGCCGTTGCCGACGTTGTCATTGGGAACGCGGTTGTTAATGGTTTTGCTGAGTGCAATGGACACCCCAGTCTGGAAGGCGTTGGAGATGTCGTGGTCGACATTGGTGCGGAGTGAATATCTCCGGAATCGGTTCGTAAGGATAATACCTTCCTGGTCGAAGTATCCCAAAGAAGAGTAGAAACGCGTCTTTTCGCTACCGCTGGAAACCGAAACCTCGTAGTTTTGTACGGCTGCTTGGTCGTGAGTAATGAGATCGATCCAGTCTGTATCGGGTTGTCCCGGACGGGGGTTGACTTCCAGAGTCTTGTAGAGGTTGTCTCCCGGTTTCAGGTTGTTTTGGGTATTGTAGTTGTTGACGGCTTCGTTACGAACAGTAAGGTAAAGATCCGAGTCAGCCATTTCGATTTCCTTGGGAAGTGACTGCAAACCGTATGAAGCACTAAGATTTACGGTTGTCCGTTGGCCTTTCTTTCCTCTCTTGGTGGTGACCATCACAACACCGTTGGTAGCTCTCGAACCATAGATGGCCGTTGCCGCTGCATCCTTCAGTACGTCTATTGACTCGATGTCGTTGGGATTGAGCATGGACAGCGGATTCTGCACGCTACCACCAAAGCGTCCGTTGACGCCTGAATTGTCCGAGTTGCTTACAGGTATACCGTCAATGACGAACAATGGTTCGTTTGAGCCGTTGATAGACCCTACACCACGGATGCTGACACGGACAGCTCCACCGGGCATACCTGATGCGTTCGTAATGTTTACACCGCTCAGGTTACCTTGCATCATCTGGTCCAAGCTGGTTGTTACCGAAAGCTTTTTGTCGCTGGCCTTGAGTGAGGAGGTTGAACCGGTCAGTTCTTTCTTTTTCTGGACGGCGTATCCGACAACGACCAACTCATCCAGCGCAACTGCATCTTCTTCGAGCACAATTTTCTCGACCAGCTGGTCTCCTTTCAGTTCCTGTGTCTTGTATCCAACGTAGGAGATGACAATGACAGCATCCCGATTGGATAGCGAGAGCTGGTATTGGCCGTTGAAATCTGTGATACATCCGTTGTCTGTACCTTTCTCAAAGATGGTTACTCCAATCAGTGGGTTTCCATCCTTGTCAACAATGGTACCGTTGACATTCTTCTTTGTCACAACATACTCTTTGGTCAACATCTTGCTGTAAGTCTGTGATGCAAGAGCAGGATGAGACATCCCTAAGTGACAGCATGTAATACAGATAGACGATGCAATCTGTAAGTAACGTAATTTCATATAACAATATTTAATAACTAAAAATCCTTTGTTGACAAGTAGTCAATAACTCTTAAAAACGGTCGCAAAGTAAGGCATATCCGTATTACAGGGAAAGCGAAACTGGTTAAGTTCCAAATTCGAAAGCGTTAAGAAAATGTTACATAAAAAAACCGGTAAGTCAAAGATGACCGCTCGTATATATTAAGGTATCGTTGCCAAGTATGAGGAGTTCGGGGAGAGGTTCCGGGTAGGTGGATTGTAATCGATTAATGTAAAAAAACGTACTTTATTTTGTCATTGAAACGTTTCTGCCACTTAACTGCTATGTAATATGATGCCGGTATTTTTGCCACCATATCAATAACAGGCATATATCATCAAATACATGAATCATAGAGCAAAAGTCCTTTCCGGCATGGGTAGTGTGCCACTTTTATCCGTCGCTGCGCCAATGTCTTTTTGGAGAGGATGTGGATTGATGGAGCATTCAGTAATCAGCCAAATGGAACTTTGTCGGTATGCGGATAATCCTGCTTTATTGCCTCTAAACCCTGCTTGGAAATAGTAAATTCATCATTTAAATTAATAGATTATATGGAAGTAAAGAAAGTATTGGTGAGTGCATTCCTTTTGACCACTTGCTTGATGAGTGGACAGGCGCAACGCCGGAATGAAATTCAGGTTCCTGATTTGGACGGATATACCACGTTGAAGTGTGACTTTCACATGCACTCTGTGTTCTCCGATGGTCTGGTTTGGCCTACCGTGCGTGTAGATGAAGCCTACCGGGATGGACTGGATGCCATTTCACTGACAGAACATATTGAGTACCGCCCTCACAAACAGGATGTTGTTTCGGATCATAACCGTTCGTTCGACCTTTGTCGGGAACAAGCTGAGAAGTTGGGGATACTTTTGATTAAGGGCAGTGAGATTACGCGAGCCATGGCACCCGGACACTTTAATGCCATCTTCTTGTCTGATTCCAATCCATTGGAACAAAAAGACTACAAGGATGCTTTTCGTGAAGCCAAAAAGCAGGGCGCTTTTATGTTTTGGAACCATCCCGAATGGGATAGTCAACAACCGGATACGACCAAGTGGTGGCCAGAACATACAGCACTCTATCAAGAAGGCTGTATGCACGGTATCGAAGTGGCAAACGGTCATTTGTATATGCCTGAAGCCATTCAGTGGTGTTTGGATAAAAACCTTACGATGATCGGTACTTCCGATATTCATCAGCCGATTCAGACTGATTACGACTTTGAGAAAGGAGAACACCGTACCATGACGTTTGTCTTTGCGAAGGAACGCTCTTTGCAAGGTATCCGCGAAGCTTTAGACAATCGCCGTACTGCTGCTTATTTTCATGAGTTGCTGATAGGACGAGAAGACTTGCTTCGTCCCTTTTTTGAAAAGTGCGTGAAGATTGAAGAGGTAAGTCGTAATGAGCAAGGAGTGACGCTCTCTATCACCAATGTGACGGATCTTGTTTTGAAACTGAAAAAGACAGCGCATGACACTTTATTGGTGTATTTCCGGGATATGACCTTAAAGCCACATACGCGTTACACTGTCCGTATCGGGTTTAAACAGGGTATCAAAGGTGGCGATGTAAATTTCGAGGTAACGAACTTTATTGTGGTTCCCGATAAAGGACTGAAATATACCATTTCTCTGTGAGATGCTATCGATAGTAATTCATGGACTGATCTTTTGCCTGCACGCTGTTCCTACTCTTTTGAAGAGTTAGAATAAGCAATAACGGTGGCATGAATAGCCAAATAGATTGTGATGGCCATGAGTCAATTTATTGAATTTGAGGATTCATCAGACTTGTTCTTTATATTTTATCTACATTCAATCAAATTGATATCAAAAGTTTGAATATCTAATTTAAATTATAGGTTTATATAGATATAAATCAACAAGAAGGTGTGTCGTAATGCACGATGCACCTCTTTTTTGTTCATCACTATACAAATCTGTTCATTTTCTTTAAGCTGCGATCTTTTGAAGATTTCTTTGATTTATGCAGCGGGTGGAGAGAATAAGACTTTTATCGGTTCGGCGGACTGGATGCCGCGCAACTTGGATAACAGGGTGGAAGTAATCACTCCCGTTTATGATTCTCGAATCAAGGAGGATTTATGGAAAGTCATTGATTTTGGACTCCGGGGTAATTGTCAGGGTAGCGTTGTCGACGGAAGCGGTAAGAACTGCCTTTGGACAACGGATACCGAAGAATCTTTTCGCTCGCAAGAAGAACTATATAAGTATTACAAATCACATATAACGAATGACTGATAGTAAATGTTACGCAGCTATTGACATCGGCTCTAACGCAGTGCGGTTGTTAATCAAAAAGGTGAAGAATAATGAGAATCTAGCCAATAAGCGCCTTTCCAAAGTGATGCTCCTGCGTGTACCTCTACGTTTAGGCTTTGATGTTTTTTCCTTGGGAGAAGTGTCGGATGCAAAGGTGATGAAATTGCGCAGGTTGATGAAGGCTTTCCGACAATTGATGAAAATTTATGAAGTGACAAACTATAGGGCTTGTGCCACTTCTGCCATGCGTGATGCCCAAAATGGCAAGTCTGTAATCAAAAAGGTATGGAAAGATACGGGAATCAACATTGAAGTGATTAACGGTCAAGAGGAAGCACGTATGATTTATAACAATCATATCGAGTGTTTGGAAGACCGTGCCGGAAACTATATATATGTAGACGTCGGTGGGGGAAGTACGGAAATAAATTTTCTCATCAACGGAGAGTTGGTACAGTCTCTATCATATAATATAGGTACCGTCCGAATGTTGAGCAATTCTGTAAGAGAAGGTAGTTGGGAACAGATGAAAAGTGACTTGACTCGTTTAACTGCTGATTTTCAAGGTGTCAATATTATAGGTTCGGGTGGAAATATTAATAAACTTTATCGTCTTGCTGATAAAAAGGATAAGAAACAATCACGTTTGCCAATCACTTCTTTGCAGGAGCTGTATGATAAGTTAAAAGTTCTAACTCTTGAACAGCGCATGGAAGAATTTAATCTGAAAACTGACCGTGCAGATGTTATTGTTCCCGCCGCTGGGATATTTCTGATAATTGCAGGTATTGTCAAAGCTGAGTATATCCATGTTCCGGTCATTGGCTTAGCAGATGGTATTATTGACAATTTGTATGCCATAGACCTGAAAACGGAATAAAAGGAATTGTGCATAGCTGTTTTAACTAGGGATATTCAGTAAATCCTATAAAATTAGCCAACTAATTCATACTAAAAGTATTGCGAATTAGTTGGCTTTTTTGTATCTTTAGGTATTTCCCCTAAAATTTTGAAGAACGATTGACAAATGCTTCAGCGGAGTCGTTCAATGCTAAAATCAAAGCTTTTCGAAGCCAGTTAAGAGGGGTGGCTGATCTGAAATTCTTCATGTTCAGACTGGCTAGGCTATACGCTTAAAGGAAAGCTTGCCAACCGGAAAAATCCGCTGCCCCTGGAAAAAGCAGCATAGCCAAAAGAAAATATAACAGAACTGTAAAATATAAAAGAGGTTGTGCCAACGTTTTGACACAACCTTAGCAGATTACTATTCAGCTGATACCTATTCTGAAAGATGTAAACAACTTGTTTCTTAGATAGCCTTATAAATATTCTACTACTTATTACAGTTCATTTAGAAATGTTATTCTCACTTTTATTCCTCCGCTTTTTCACTTGCTCCACTGCTTCAGATATGATTCCCTTGTTTTCAAAACGCTGCGTGTAATTGGTGTAATCCGGGTGAATACGTTCGTAAGTTGGGTCAGTGAATAAGGGACTCGTAATAATGTGGTCCGCAGTCGAACGGTTACAGCAGAAAACAATATTTTCAACTCCAGCCAGTCTGGTCAATGCTTTCACATCCGTATCATGCGGCTGTAGTGTCATCGGATCTGTAAAAAAGAACAGATAGTCTATTTCTCCTTCTACGATCCGCGAACCAATTTGCTGGTCACCTCCTAAAGGACCAGATTTCAGGATTGTGATATCCCATTTGATTTCAGGATGTTTTTCTTCAAGGGCTTTTTTAATTAGTGTACCGGTTGTACCCGTACAATAGAATTTATGTCCTATCAGACGTTCCGAGTTCCAGAGAACCCACTCTATCATGTCTTTTTTCATTGCATCGTGTGCAACAAGTCCAATTCTACGAACAATTGTTTCCATAAAGCTAAATTATTTTATTTTTATATGATAATTATAATAACAAAAAAACTAATTCTATTGAAGGCCGGAGGATGACCGGATAAATCTGAGCAATTCTTTGTTTGCCTGGCTATCCATGACGGTTTCCCGTTTTTCTTCAAAAAGATTGAGTGTTGTGGAGCATTCCCCACAGATGTCAATGCCCACTACCTGTTCTTTCTGAAGAATAACAGCCAGCAGTTTCTCCAATTCCCATAAGCTGAGAGAACCTTGATCCCAGTTTGTTGCTGCCGAAGCCGGCTTCAAGACATCCTTGTCTATGGAAATGTAAACCGGTCCGTTGATATGTCCGGAAGAAAAGTTCTGCCAACCCTCTTCGTGCATGAGCGTAGTTTCACTGTAAAACCGAACTTGTCTTTCATATCCTTTCGGCACAGCCTGTATCAGTTTGTCTGAAGCACCTACGATAATTACTTTCTTGCAGTTGTTGTTATGGTCCAATATATCCTTTACCCAACTTCCGCAAGAAAGTATGTTGTCAAACAACGGTGGCTGCATATCGGGATGGTGGTCGAACACAATCAGCGAAAACGGAGTTTCAAGTTTGTCTGTCCAGAATTTAGTCAAATAATGATAATTGCCTGAATCGATGAAATGGACTCCCTCCGCCGGATAATCAGCAATCATCCCCTTCAAAGCCAAAGCCCCCTCCCTATCACAGTAGCCATCTGTACCATAAAGATGACGACAATCCAGCCATATAAATTTATTGTTCCGGGCAAACGCCTCGTAGTCATACACTCCCGTGAAGTTCATGATGATGATCGGCCATGCTATCCGTTTATCTGTTTTTTGATTTTGCCCGCTCATACGTTGTTTTTGCATATCCTTTTACTGTTCATTAAAACCATCGTACATAACAGAAATCTTGTCGGTGAGGTAACAAAGCATTCTTGGGATACATACGGAAGGCCTGCTTGAAGCTTCCAGCGTTGAAAATACCGGATGTCGCCTTAAAGGTATATAAATTCTCATTCTTGGAAACCGGCAAAAGGGGAATAACCTCATATATGTGATCCTGACCGTCTTCACGCCTGATAATGACCGATTCTATTCCGATTGCGTCATCCAGGCCTTTCTCATCAACGACAACCGTCACCTCATATTCCTTTCCGGCTTCAACCGTGGCATTCAGCCCATTCCCAGCCTCTATGGATTTGATTTCTATGGCATCCCATCTGCTTCGGACGTTTGCTTTCCAGTCAGCCATCATTTTCGCCTTCGCAAAGTTGTCGGCTGCCAGAATGTGGAAATGCTCTGACAGCTTGTTATAGAACCTGTCATAGTAGTCGTCCAACTGTCTTTTCATGGTAAAATGGGGAGCGATTTGTGCGATTGAGTTCTTGATATACTTGACCCAGTCTTCCGAATAGTTCTTCCCCCCATACTCGTAATACAGTGGCAGGATGTCATGCTCCAACAAATAATAGATGGCTTCGGCATCCAGCTGGTTTTGGTACTGTTCATTCTGATAAGTCCTTTTATCAGTCAGTGCCCATCCAGCATCCTTACGGTATCCTTCATACCACCAACCGTCCAGCACGGAGAAATTAAGCACACCGTTCATCAATGCCTTCTCGCCCGACGTACCCGAAGCTTCTGCCAACCGCGTAGGGGTGTTCATCCAGATATCCACCCCCGAGATAAGATGGCGTGCCAGGTCCATGTCGTAATTCTCCAAGAATATGATTTTACCTAAAAATTCCGGACGCCGGGATATTTCCACGATTTGCTTGATCAGCCCCTGCCCGGCACCGTCATTGGGATGGGCTTTTCCTGCAAAGATGAACTGTACCGGATATTTCGGATTATTCACAATCCTGGCAAGTCGGTCTATATCCGTGAACAGAAGATGAGCCCTCTTATATGTAGCAAAACGGCGTCCGAAGCCTATTAGAAGAGCATCGGGATTGAATCTCTCAAAAATGGAAACGCTCAATGCCGGATCAACCTGACTCCTGAGCCAGTCCTTGCTGCATTTGCTTTTGATATAGTCCAGCAATTTTGCTTTCTGTTTTAACCGGGTATTCCATATCTCTTCATCTGGGATGCCATAGACGGCCTCCCAGATTTTCTGATTGGACTGGTCGCAGAAAAAATTCTCATCAAAATTGTCCTTGAAAAGCTTTTTCCATTCTGCCGCACACCAGGTAGGCAGATGTACCCCGTTGGTTACATAACCCACATGGTTCTCTTCCGGGAAGTATCCCTTCCAGATCGGCGCAAACATTTGCTGGGATACCGATTTATGCAACTTGCTGACACCGTTTACCTCCTGGCAGGTCTTGCAGGCGAAGACAGACATGCAGAAACGTTCCTCCTTGTCTCCCGGATTGTGACGCCCGAGATCCATCAGGTTATCCCAGGTTATACCCAACTTGCCAGGATATCCCTTCATATATTTATTGAAAAGCCCTTCGTCAAAATAATCATGACCAGCGGGTACGGGAGTATGTACGGTATAAAGTGAGGAAGCACGTACCAGCTCCATGGCCTGCCCGAAATTCAAGCCGCCATTTATGTAATCACAAAGCCGCTGGATATTGATCAGTGCGGCATGCCCCTCATTACAGTGATATACATCTTTCGTTATACCTAAAGCTCTCAGCGTTATCATCCCGCCTATGCCAAGCAGTATTTCCTGTTTTAGCCGATTCTCCCAGTCGCCTCCATACAGATGGTGAGTGATAGGGCGGTCAAACTCGCTGTTGAGTTCATTGTCCGTATCCAGCAGATAAAGGGGAATACGCCCCACACTGGCTTTCCAGACATTGGCATGTACCACAAAACTGTCGGCATAGGGGACGTGGATTACCAGTTGTTTCCCATCCGGTTGCATTACCTTTTCAATCGGGAGCTGCCCGAAATTCTGCGCTTTATAATTGACTGTCTGCTGGCCGTCCATGGAAAGCGACTGGTCAAAATAACCGTAACGGTACAAAAGTCCTATGGCACAAAGGTCCACATTGCTGTCCGACGCCTCTTTCAGGTAATCCCCCGCCAACATACCCAAACCGCCGGAATATATCTTAAGGACTTCATCCAAGCCGTATTCCATGCTGAAATAAGCTATTGACGGGCGCTGGTGATCCGGTTCCACATCGACGTATTTTTTGAAGGCGGAATAGACGGCATCCATTATAGACAAAGTTCTCATCATGTGCCAGCGCTACAAGCTTCTCATAATTTATCCGCTCCAGAAACAATACCGGATTCTGTTCCACCTCTTTCCAAAGTTCCGAATCCAAATCACAATACAGTTTCTTTGCGTCATCATTCCATGTCCACCAGAGATTATGTGCGATTTCTGCAAGTTTCCGCAGTTCTGCAGGAAGATGTGAACCTACTGTAATCTCCCTCCACTGAGGGGTATTTACATTATAACTTGAATATTCCATGACATTTTAATTAAATAAGTCCTAATCTTTATTCAGTCCTTTTATTATTTTTCGTTTACCGACAATCCATACCGTATCATTCTCCTTGAAAAT
>ERZ1024427.184-NODE-184-length-12753-cov-8.313908_pt1 | contig 12753 bp, 7 predicted proteins | sample MGYA00520783_ERZ1024427 | MGnify/ENA primary metagenome ERZ1024427 (study PRJEB33242, sample SAMEA3444285) | Homo sapiens | biome: Host associated; feature: Gastrointestinal tract; material: Stool | place: Uganda | collected 2011-01-01 ...
ACGAAGTAAACCTGGAATTACTTTACTATTAGATAAAGTTTTCTCAATAAGTATAAGAATGCTAGTCAAGAATCGTTTAATGCTTTTATTGCTGAAATGGTTCTTAATTATGAGATTCAATATAATAATCTAAATGATATGTTCTTCGGAGATGAAGCATATTATAAAGATTCTCGTGATACTATTAAACGTAATAAAGAATATCAAGCAGGAGGATTAGCTTATGCAGGATATGATTTGTATAATGTACAGAAGCATTTGGGAGATATAACAGTAGCTCCTAATAAAACCATTAGTGTAGATAGTAGTTTCAAATATATTACTCTTGAAGATGTTCAAAGTAGTGGTAAAGTTCTTGATGATTTAAAGAAACAATTAGATATAGCTAATGTATCTAAAGAGACTAGAGCTTTTATACTTAAACAGTTTTCTAAAGATAAGTCAGAAGTAACAGATGCTCAATCATTTATTACTCTTGATGAATTTGTTCGTAGAATGTATCTACGTGGAGAATATGATAGTTATAAAGATTTAATCGAAGCTCTTTATGACGAAACTAAGCCTATTGATAATGTTAAGCTAGGAGAATTATCTAAGAAGATACAAGTTCAGAAGAATTTCTATTATGACTTAGAAATAGATAATGATGCTAAGTTAGCTAATCCTATTCAGATTAAAAACGCAGAGTTCGTACTTATACCTAGATTCTTAGGTAATAGTGAGCTTGGTGCTTTGGCTAAATATATGACTGATAATAATATTGGTCAAGTTAACTTCACTACTACTGAAAAGGCTACTACTAATAGAGTACTAGAGTTTTGGGATTCTCATGGGAAATTCCCCTCTAAAGAAAAGTTGAAACAGTTTAACTTGGATATTCAAACCAAATATAAAACTGGTTGGTATTCCAATCTTTATACCCAGCAAGATATTCCTCAACACATGGATGGTGAGAATAAAGCAGGATTGCAGATTGTTAAGAAGCTAATAGATAATATTGGTAATACTCCCGAAGGTCAATCTCTTATTAAAGATTTCTTTGATAACTTTACTGCTAATATTCAAGATAGTTTTAAAGATGCTGCTTCTCGTATTGGTGTAGAGATTGATGCTAAAGGTAATGTAGTATACGAAGGTAATCAAGCTAAGATTGATAATAATAAGTTCATATCTCTTATTAAAGACGAGTTAACTCGTAGAGGATTAGATAGTAATTATCGTAAGTATGCTGAAATAAATCCTGAAACTGGATTGCCTTATATGCCTGCTTGGACTAATCTAGTTCGTAGCAAGATAGAAAATATTGTAAATAGTATATTTACTAATCGTGTTACTCGACAAGTACTTCCAGGATTTCATGCTAGTCAAGTTTCAGATATTGGTATGACTGAACTATCAGGTCGTAGTGATTTAAGAGATTTGATGCAATCAAGAGTAGAAGAGAAGCATGGTTATTCTCTTGGTCGTAAACTAACATATCATAAAGACGGTAGTCAGATAGTAGAAATACTGTTACCTAAATGGATGGTAAAGGCTTATAATACTTATGATTCAGAAGGTAATCTAGTTAATGAAGTTACTCTTGAAGATTTACAATCTGCTGGACTTGATACTATGATTGGTTATCGTATTCCAACAGAAGGTAAACAATCAGTAGCAGTAATGAAAGTTGTAGGTTTATTAGATGAATCTCAAGGTTCTACTATTGTTGTTCCTGATGAATGGGTATTACAAACTGGTGCTGACTTTGATATTGATAGTATCTATGGTATTTATCATACTGCTACGTTCGATAAGAATGGTAAGCCACAGAAAGTTGAATATATAGAAGGAGAAGATGATGCAGCAGTAAATAGAAGATATAATAATTATCTATTTAATAATCTAAGTAAAGAAAATATTCAGGATGCTAGAGATATTGCAATAGATTTAAGTCAAGAAGGACTTAGTTATGCAGAAGCCTATGAATCAGCTATTACTAAATATGCTGAACAAGGTGGACTTTATTCTAAAGAAGAATTTAGTAAACTAACAGTAGCTCAACAGAATACTCGTGACGCTCGTAACAATAAGATAGTAGATACATTTATTAATATAATGAATCTACCAGTATCTATTGGTGAGAACTTATCTTCTAGTAACTTTGAAGATATTAAAGCTGCAAAAGCTAATATCTTTGAAGGCTTATCAGAGACTTATCGTAATATTAATTCAGTAATTGCTCAAAATTGGTATCGTGATGCTAATATGTCCGGTGCACGTCTTAAAGCTATTTCTGTTAATCGTGACAACTTCGCCTCTATTAGTAACAAAGCTAAAACTATTATTGACGGTGCACACGGTGGTTTTAGGTTTACTTATACATATAACACAGAGAAAGAAGCAAAAGACGCACAAAATAAACTAAGAAAACGTTTTAGAGATGTAACTAGAAAAGGTAAAGAAGTAACAGTAGACCATAATCAATTAGGTTGGAGTTACGATAATCTTAATATAGATAATCGTTTGATTACTCCTTATTCTTCTGAAACTACTGCTCTTATTCTTGATGGTGTAAAAGAAGGCGGTGTTCCTAATGTAGACCTATATACCTTTGATGTATATAAATCTATTGTAGATTGTGGTGCTAATTATGAAACATCTATTCTATTTATTAATCAACCAGTAATAACTGAACTTATTGCTAGACAAAATGCTAACGATAATGTATTTGGAGAAACTGGATTTAATCCTCTTATTGGATTAAGACGAGATATGTATGTAAGATTAGCTAAAGCTGTTGGTATTCCCGCTAATAGTATTACTAAAAAGACTCGTCTTAAAGATGTTAAGAAGATGCTTGAAAGTAAAGGAATAGAGATTGATGAAGACGAACTTCTTGAAGAAGGAATAAAAGTAAGTGAACTAAGAGAACATCTTAAAGATAATGTAGAGAATGTTAATTCTACTAATACAGATAATCTTATATATCAGATTAAAGCATTAAGAGCATTTGAATATTTCAAAGAGATAGGTGACCAAATTAATACTAACATGATGGTTATCACTAGTGATAAGTTTGGTGCTGGTAAATCTGCAAATGAAATTGATAATGTTATTAATCGTATCAATGATATTAAAGAGAATAATGTCGGTCGTATAAAAAAAGGTCAGCCTGTTCTTAAAGCAGTTACAGAAGAAGGTAACAAGTATTTAATAGATGCTATTTATCCTAAGACTAATTTCAATACTATTAATGATATTAATCAGGATAAACTAGAATCTGCATATCCTTCTTTGTATTATCAGTTAAAGTATAGTTGTATAGCTACTGAAAAGATTATTCGTGATAGTGAAATATTCAAAACTCAAACTCCACAGTTCCGTGAATTAGTTAGTAAATTCGATGTTCGTAATCTACAAACTATTCAACAGTTAGAGAGTTTCATAATTAATATGAGCCAAGCACAATCTAGTTTTGTTAATACTAATAGATTTATAACTAAGAGCAATAATGAATTTATTCCTAGTTATAATCTAAATCTTATTAGTAGTCAACAAAATACTCGTGCTAGATTATATGGTTATACTGATATAGTAGGTAGTTTCAATATGTCTGATATGTCTGAAAAGAATGTAGAAGCATTTATGAAACTATCTCCTGCTAATAAAGTAGCATTGATTCAAAGATATACTTCTGACAATAATCTATTTAAGAACCTCAATGTTGAATATAGAGGACTTCGTAATAGTTATGATAGAATCTCTATTGTTGATAGTACTATATCTACTGAATCTCAATATCAGATGTTCCGTAATTCTTGGCATAGTAATAATCCATTTATTAAACTTGCTGCTATGGATTTAGTAAGATATTCTATGGTAGTAGAAGGTTATAAATTTAAAGGCGGAACAATTAGTAAAATTATTCCTGTTGAACTTCTATATGGACAAGATACTGGTATTGATTCTAATAATGGAGTTTCTAGTGCTACTAATATTATTAATGATGCAGATAGAGCTATTAATAGTATGATTCAATATGGTAGTGAAAGCGGAACTTATGAAAGAGCTAGCAACGATAATAAAGCAATAGAGAAGCTACGTGATTTATTCTTTAGAACTAATCCTAATAATCCTGATGTACTTACATTCGAGAATAAGAAATATAAAGAATCTAATAAGATAACTTTTAATAGACTTGGTGTAGGTATTCTTAGTTTTAAAGAAGCACAAGAACGTGGAATGATTACTGGTAGTGAAGATAATCGTAGGTATCGTCATTATGCTAAAACTAATGATAATAACAAAACTCTAAGATTATATAAATTAGTATATGATAGAGATGTTGTATATATGCTTCCTACTAATCCATTAGAACAGAATGAAATCGGAGAAGTTAGTGTTAATCCTGATAATAATAGAATGTTTCTTCCATTAGATATATTAGAAGAAGTTTCTATTAATCAGTATGACCCTGCATTTATTAGTTCTGTTAATATTGCTATGAACTCTGATATTCGTAAGTTTGTAGTTCTTCCTAAAGTATTTGAAGCTGGTGCTAATTTATTAATAGAAGAAGCGTTTCCTAATAGTACTGTCTTAACTTCCCCCATAAAGGAGCAACAAGTTGATACTTCTCGTAGATACATTATTGCTGCTACTGATAATCAGGTCATACTAGATACTATTGAATCTCTTGAAGCTGCTGGTATTACTAATTATGTTGTTGTAGCTCCTAATATGAATTATGGTAATATTCGTAGATTTATTAATGAACGTAATAATTCCGATATTTCAGCTAGGAGATTACAATCAGCTATGACTAAATTAGAAGCTAACGAAGTTCAACTTAGAAAGAAGAAATCAGATAATTCTGAATCTCCTTATTATGCACAACTTAAAGCTAGTATTAATCAGACTATCAATGATGTAAATGTTAACGGTGTTGGATTTGTTCCTGTTCTACAAACAGTTGTAGATAATACAGGTTTTAGAGCAGGTGGTTACTTTAGATACGAAAAAGAAGGAGAAGTTTATATTGTTACTAATTTAGGTAGATTAACTAGTAAATCAGTAAGTCTTACTCCTGATTATATGTATAGTAAGAAAGTAACTATTAACAGTATTGCTCAATTACAATTCCCTAGACGTAATGCTATTACTCAAGTAGTTAAAGAAAATGCTAGGTTAGATAAGTTTGCTAATAATAATATTATTCGTGTTCAGACTGAATCTGATTTTATTAACGAAGATGTATTAGAATCTGCATTAGTAGATAACGATAGAGAAATTAATGATTATATTTCTCGTGTTATTGAAAGTGTTGAACGCAGTAATGCTAATGTTGAAGAAGCAGCTCTTAATGATGCGTTTCGTTCATTTGCAGCTATTGATTTACGTTCTAATACAGCTACTAAGTTAAATGATAATTTACGTGAACAAGCATTGAAGATTATCAATGGTTATACTAATAGACGTATTGATGATTTCTTATTTGATATTCATAATTTCTATACTACTTATGTTGTTAATTCTGATGGTACTTATGAATTAGATGAAAACGGTAATAAGATAGTTAAAGAGAAATGGAGTATAACTAATAAGAAATTATTTGACCGTATGTTAGAAGATGAAACATTACGCACTCGTTATGAAATGTTCTTAGATGATATTAATAGATTCGTAGAAGATTACGCTATTATTGAAGCTATTCAACCATACGATATTGACGAAGCTCATAATCTAAGTGAAACAGAAGAAGAGATAGAAGGTCTACGTAGAACTAATGATATGCTTAAACAGATTAAGGATAAGTTCAAACGTATTAAAGATTTGGATAATGTAGTTAAGCGTAGTACTAAGATGTATTTCGATAGTTATATTACTACTCTCTCTACTGACCCACGTGTACAATCTAATATGCTTAGTATTACAGAAGCATTTGAAGATGAGAACTTCTTCCAGTTTTGGTTAGCCGACAGCCAAGAAACACATATACCAATAGTTCAGATAGTTCTTAAACAAATGATGAATCAGTTAAGAGCTAGTGAGATAGATGCTAGAGATAAAAAGATAGCATTTACTTCGGCAATATCGTCTATCATTAAGGACGCAAAAAACAATGGTATAGACGTGTCTCTGAACGATATACTGGACGAAAATGGCAATCTTTTGCTGCCGTATAATGAAACGTTCACTGATAAATTAAGGTCGCTGAAAGAGGCTGTAAAGCTGGCACAAATCGAAGACCCAAATGGTCGGGACGGTTTAATATATAAGAAAGCTAAAGATGAACTAGAGAAGTTCTTAATAGATAACGTAGAGCGTGAATACGTCAAAGAGATGTATCAAGAATACTATAATATGAATCAGTTACTTAATAAGTATCCTGAAACTTATGTTAAGTTGATGAAACTATTGCATGAAGAAGGAGATATATTAAGTACAATGATTGATAATGATTATAGTACTCTGACTGTTCAGAATGAAAGACGTCTTGGAGAGATTAGAGGAGAACTTACTGAAATGCGTGCTACTATTGATGTTGATGGTAACTATAAAGAAAATTATTATGAAGCTAATGCAGTTAATAATTATCTATTAGCTCGTCGTCAACTTAATAATAAGTATAAAGAAAGTAAACCTAAGGATGCTTTTGTTATTCGTTATAAACAAGCTATTGAAGGTCTTCAATATCCTGAAACATCTGAAACTTATAGAGAATCAGTTGAATGGCTTAAAGCTAATACTGATTATAAGTTAAAGAGCCAGTTCTTAGATGAACTAAAAAAAGCTTATATGGATACTCGTGCTGGTAATCCTTTTGATAGTTTCGTTCGTACTATGGCTTATGGTAAGTATGATTCAGAAGGTGTTATTGATGGTACTAAGTTTACAGAAGTTCAAGTAGCTAACTTAAAGAAACATCAAGAACAAATGTTTGCTGCGGCAGTTGGTCGAGTTAAACCAAATGAGACACAAGCTCAAGAATGGTTAGATAATCATGTAAGTTATGTCAATACTGTATATTACGAAGCTATGTATGTAGCTATGAATAAAATGGGTAAAGCAGTATTTGATAAATGGTATAATGATAATCATGTTCTTAATCCTATTACTAAAGAATACGAACCATTAGCTATTTGGAGACAAATGATAGTTAAGGATGAAGCTAATAATATGGAGTATAGTCCTAAATATAAATGGTTGGAAACTAAAGTAAAGGATAAATATAAAAATCCTAATTATGATGAAGTTAAACTACAACCTTCTACTAATAAATATCGTAATGATAAATATTATGGAATGAATGTTTATCAACAGAACTTATATAATGAAGTAGATAGTCTTCTTAATGAACTTGTTAAAGATAAACGTAGTCGTGCTTATATTAATCGTGGTTACTTACCTAATCAAGCTGTTGAACAACCACATCAAGGATTTACTGATTATTGGCAAGACTTCAAACGTAGTCATGGTTGGTATGATACTCCTAATAAGTCTGATATAGAACTTAATCTATATAAGAGATTTAGTAATGCTCCTATGCTTCATAGTTTATCGGAAGTTAAGTTACTTCCTATTCGTGAACAACAAGAAGGGGAAACTAAAGAAGAGTATCTAACTTATGTTCGTGAAACTCAAGCTAAGAATAATGAGTTACGTAAACAAAGAGCACAGGAAAATGCAGAACGTAATAATCCTAATGTTCTTGAAAGACTTAATTCATTTATAGATAGTATGTATAACTTTAATACCCGTAATGATATAGCTAGATTAACTAAGATTACTAGTAATCAATTACGTAATATGGATATTATTAAGAGAAATCCTAATGATAAACTTATGGATAATAGACTACTTAGTAGAATTACTGGTAAACAAGAAATACGTACAGCTAAAAGTGAAGATTCTAATATAGTTAAACACTTTGAAAATCAAGTTCGTAAATTAGTATTTAATGAGTTTGAAATGGATGAAGGTACTCGTTCTAAAGTATCTCGTGTTATGCGTAATATGGTATCTAGTAAGTTTATGATGTTAAATATTACTGGTGGTATTGCCAATGTACTATATGGTAAGACACAGATACAAATGGAAATGGCTGCCGGACAATTCTTTAAATACAAAGACTTCCGTAAAGGTGAGAACGAATGGATGCAGAATATAGGTAGTTATTTAGCTGATGCTTATAATGAAACTACTAATAACGAAACTAATGCTGTTATTAGATTATTCAATGTTATTGAATCTGATATGGTAACAGAACGTTATGGTAAAGGTAACAATCCTATGGGTAAATTAGAAAATCTGTTGTTTATCCAACAAACTGCGGGTGAACATTATATGCAGAACGCTACATTGTTAGCTATGCTTCATTCTCATAGAGTTGTTGCTGTTAATGGTAAGAATAAAGTAATGTCATTTGAACAGTTTGCTATGGGACTTAGAGAAGAAGCATTGCTTAAAGTTCTTCGTAAGAATAATCCTGAATTAGTTACTAAATATGAAACATTCAGAGATAAAGTACTTGAATCATATATTGAGAAAGAACGTTATGTTAAGTTTAAAGCTGATATAATAACTGACTTCTTACGCTCTGTTCCTAAAGAAATAAGAGAAGAGTTTAAAGCTACCTATAAAGAAGATACTAAAGAAGAAAGAACTAAGTTTGAGAATCACCCTTCTTTTAGAGAAAGTCTTATCTTGAAGAACGGTGTTGCTACTCTTAAACCTGACAGTGGTCTTACTAATGATGATATTGCAGCTTTCCGTAATAAGGTTATATCAGTTAATCATCAAATACATGGTATCTATGATAAGATTGGTGCTAATCAATTACAACAGTCTTGGTGGGGAGCTTTACTAATGCAATTCCATAAACACTTAGTTCCTGGTTATCAAAAGCGTTTTGGTTATCGTTTAGGTCACTTTGACGGTATATATAATGAAACTAGAGAGTCTATTAGTAAAGGAACTTATGTTAGTTTAGGTGAGTTTATAGCAATGCCATTTAAGAAATACTACGAACTTAATGATAGTAACGAACTTCAAGCTGTTCGTACTCTTCAAGGAATTGCTAAAGGTTATGCAGATTTTGTAGCTAATCTTACTACTTATTATAACATTCTTCCTGAATATGATAAAGCCAATATTCGTAGATGTTTAGGTGAATGGATAGCTATTACTAAAGCAGTAGCACTATTTGTAGTAGGAAAATTAATGCTAGATGACGATGATGATTCTACACAAGTAGCTGACTATATCCTATATAGTGCTGACCGTCTAATGTCTGAAACTATTCAATATACTCCGTGGGGAATAGTTAATGAAGGTAAGAAACTATATAGTCAACCAGTAGCTGCATTAAGTATTGCGCAAGATAATCTTAGATTATTAGGAGCCCTTTGTAGCTACATTATTACTGGTAATCCTGATGATTTATATTATAATTCAGGAAGCTATTCAGGTGAAAATAAACTTGTAGTAAATTTCTTTAAACAAGTACCATTAGTTAATCAGATTATAAAACATGAAAGACTTGGTGCTAATAATAGTTACTATAAAGTACGTAGTAGTCCGTTTAGTGGTTTAGGTCAAGTTGTTGCTAATATGATTACTGATGAAGATGAAGAATAACTAACTACTTAATATTACAACTCATGGTGAAGTCGGATTGCTTGTGAAAGTAGTCCGACTTATTGTTTATATCAAAATAATTACTACCTTTGCAGTGAACAAGTACCTACCGTCTCGGACTGTTGTACGGGATTTAGCATTTGCTATCTGACTAACTAGATTAGTTGCGTGTAGTGTGGAGAGCTAGGGAACTCGATTAGTCTTAGTACTTATAAGTACTATTTCATTTAGGCAGTGTCTCCGCCCTAGTGCAAAACCTCGGACGATAAATAGAAACAAAGCTACAAGGATTAGTAGAATGATTGTCAATAGCGATTGATTTAGCTTCACTACCCGAAAAAGAGCCGAATACTATTTACTCCGTCTATGACCTCACTATATCCAAAAAGTTCCCAAATGTTCTATCTGACGAAGAACATCTTCCTGAACACTATCCCCAGTGCCGTTAGTATTATTGTTTGGACTATTATTATTAATACTAGCTTTACTATATCTCGCTCGCCTATCGGCTCGCTTTCTTCCCCCATAGAGGAGTGGTTTACCTATAATTCCACTCCTTTATGGGGGATTTAGCGAGCTTTGCGAGCGTAGGCAAGTCCAGCAATACAACTATCATTAATACGTTGATTTTATCCAAGTACAACATAAAAAAAAGAACTATCAACAGTATTACTACTATCAATAGTTCTAATCTATTATGAAGTTTCTATGGAAGATTTCGTTAAAAACAATATTATCATTATTACTATGAATAATAAATATCCCCATAACTTCTTTTCAGCTAATTCTTTTACAATACAATAGATTAACATTCCAAATGGTATTGATGCAAATATTAATCCTCCTATAATTATTCCAACAGTTTCTAGTGTCATATTATTCTTTCTTTAATATCTTTTTTAGCTCTCTTGTAACCTTTCATATAACCTTCTACATATGCTTTAGTACATAGATTTGATTACATTGGAGTACAAGGTCTATAAATACAGTTCTTACAAGCTCTACTAAATCCATTAGATTGATAGGCTTTTAATTTAACGCTTATTCTTTTTGTCATAGTATTATAAAATAAGAGTACCAGTATTACTACTAGTACTCTTAATAATGTATAACTAAATGATTATTACTTATTATTTTTTATACTTCTTTTCTATCTCTTGTAGTTTAAGATAAACTTTATTACGAGCTTTAAGTTGTGGTAAACAACTAACATATCGCATAGCTTTGCGAATCTGTTTAATCATGTACTTCTCCGACTTCATCTTTTATTTTTTCTTTTGGTTCAGCATAAGGATTCCAAGTATTAATGAACTGATTAAGTTCAACTACAACTTTTTCTCGGTTATAAATATCATTATCAGCATCGGGAGTTATATCTTCAAGAACAACATGAAGAGTATTACCACCGTTCTTGTCTTGCATACGAGCTAGACTATTACACTGATATACCTTATATGGTATTTTAGGATTTACTACTTTAGAATTATTTCCATAAGTTTCTACGGATAACACATTATTTAATTTAAGCATACTTTTTAGTTTTAAATAAGTTCTTTGAAATCAACGCCAGCTCTTGTAAGACGAGAAAGAAGAATATCAGAATAGTTTCTCATAGACGTAAGCTGACAAGCCATATCATTTCTCTCTTCTGCATCGAGTTTCCTAAAGATAGGATTACCATTGATAAATGTGTTAAGTTTATCAATTTTATCATTAAGTTCTTCATATTCTGTAATTACTCTTTGAATATGAGGAGGATATTTACTTTCTTTAGGTTTAACATTAATACCGTATTTAGCCCATTGAAGAACAAAACCAAGATGTGCCCAAAGGTCATTAACAACTTCTTCCATAGCATATTGTTTGCCAAGTTCCTCACTATAATTCTTTGGGTCAACACAAGAAGAATGACGAACAGTATCGAAACCACTGCGAGTATGAGCATTAACAACAGTAGTCTTTTCTCCTATTGTTGTAACATGCACATCTGTAATAAAGTTTTCAACATCTTCTTTAAGAATCTTAGTACCATCGTTATTCTCTGAAAGAGGATAATAAGCAGCATCAGCTACATCTTTTGGTGTCCAACTTTTATATCCATCGGGATAAGTAACTTCATAACCCATATCGTCAGGATGAGATTTACCAATTTTATAACCGCTTGACAAAGCCATACTAGCTCTCATTGGTTGAAGTTCAACCATTTTAATTCCAATTGCTTTCATTTAATTTAATTTTATAGTTAATACTACACCACATTCAGGACAAGTATCGATAATAATATCTCCAAATGCTAGTGCTAATTCTTTATCTTTATCACTCACAGTAATTTCGGAGCAACAATCAGGACATTCATAAACTAAACTATCCCCTTTAAGATAAGCGTCAACTATCATCTTTCACAGCTTTAAAATTAAGAATAAAACTTTCACAACTACGACAAAACTTTTGTCGCTTATCATTAACATAGAGAAAGGCATCATACCAATCTCTGTTAAGAGGATTCTTACTTTTAATATTGGTAATAAGAGTGTAGATATTACCAGTCTTAATATGTTTAAATCTATATCCTTTATTTCTAAGAATTAAGATTTGAACAGCAGAAGTTAATTCAATCTCTTCCATTACTTACCAGTATGTCCAAATCCACCTGCACCACGTTCAGTAGAACCAAGTTCTTCAAGAGTTTCAACTTCATCCCAAGTAATCTTCTCACGACGACGAACAAGAAGTTGACAAACACGGTCACCTGTTTTATAAGGAAAACCATTAAATACTTTTTCAAGATAATATATTGCATTATTGGTTAACTCTCTTATATCATTACCTTCATCTGATAACTGACGAACAGCGTTCATGGTATATTCTACAGAACGAGACAAACTAATATTAGTACGATTCTTGAAAATAACAAGAAGTTCACCTCTATAACCCCAATCAAGAGTGCCGGGACTATTAGGCATATAAACATCTGTTTTAGTATTACTACTACGAGGACGAAGTTCCATTTCGTATTCATCAGGAAGAGCAAAATGTAATCCTGTATGAATAATAGTTCTATCTTTTTCTTCGTCATATTCTATAGATCGGAAGAGCGTCGTGTAGGGAAAGAGTGTAGATCTCGGTGGTCGC
>ERZ1024427.218-NODE-218-length-11670-cov-7.614292_pt1 | contig 11670 bp, 6 predicted proteins | sample MGYA00520783_ERZ1024427 | MGnify/ENA primary metagenome ERZ1024427 (study PRJEB33242, sample SAMEA3444285) | Homo sapiens | biome: Host associated; feature: Gastrointestinal tract; material: Stool | place: Uganda | collected 2011-01-01 ...
GTAAAGGCTGCAACCAACGCTTCGGAATCTGATAATTCACTTCCAGGTTCTTCAAGCGAAGATAAGCATGGTTGGTATATGTGTATGTACTAGCCACCGAATTATAACTTCTCTGAACATGAATACTGGGGCGAATCGGACCGCCTTGAATCGGAGCATCGGCTGTCCATGTATTCAACGTATTTGGTTGAGCCTTGATATTACCTTCCGGGAAATCCCATAAATAGGAAGGAATCGCTTCTTTATAAACGTCCATAGCACTGTACCACAACATATTGAATCCGATTCCTTTGTAAGAACCTCCCAATGTAAATCCGAGGGTAGTGGTCGGATAGTTCAGGTTTTTCATCGGAACCATATCCTTAGCATCAATCATACCGTCTCCATTATAATCGATGTAGTACAAGTCTCCCGGAATCAATGTGTTGTGTGCACCATTGGCAATAGTGGACTGCGCCGAGTTATAAATATCATCCAATGACTGGAAGTTTCCTGTTGCCAGGTATTTATTCACATATCCGATTGACTTTCCGGCTTTTTTCAAATATTCGCTCTGATTCTTCGGGTCATCAATAAAGACAACACGGTTCTCACTGGTTGCAAAATTAAACTTCGCGTAATAATTAAACTTTCCAATACGGTCGTTCCAAGCAATATCCAGTTCAAGACCGTGATTTTTAGTCTTACCCAGATTCACCTGCGGAAAAGCAATACCACTATCGGCCCATGACGGAATCGTATTACGTGTCATCAAAATGTTATTACGCTTTTCATCGAACAAGTCCACAGTAAAGTTTAGTTTACCCCACAAACCTATTTCGATACCGATATTCTGCTTAATAGATTCTTCCCAGGTAGCATCGGGGTCGGCCAATTTTCCTTCTTTGTATAAAGGTCCCCAGTTACTGGTCTGATATTTACCAAACTGCGCATTGGCAGATAGTTGCTCAAACTTCTGAATATAGTTGAAACGGGTAGCACCTTTATCATTACCAACTACTCCATACGAATAGCGCACTTTCAGGTTGGTCAGTACACCTTTGGTCAATTTCTTTACCCATGGTTCTTCACTGATACGCCAACCAATAGAGGCAGAGGGGAAGAATCCGAAACGGCGTCCCGGAGCAAATTTTTCCGAACCAGTGTAGGCACCGTTAAATTCAGCAAGATAACGCTCTTTGAAGTTGTAAGTGACACGGCCTACCCAGTCTTCTTCGTAAGCCGGGAAGTTCATCACACCCGAATTAGCAGTATTGGTTGATTCGTTCATCTTACGGTTAAATACAAATAAGGCACTTACATCGTGATCGCCAAACTGGCGACTATAATTCAATGCTAATTCGTAATAAAGTTTACGTCCGTAAGCCTTGAAACCGTCATAAACACCACCAACAGGCAAATCTCCGGGAGCATTTTCATCCGGATAGCGTTTCTCGGTATAATTATAAGTAATTGTTCCGTCAGCATTATAAATAGGATTGGCGTAATCATACACACGATTAATACGAATATGTGTACGTTGGGCAACCAAATCGTCTTTACCTAAAATCTTACCCGGCATGATCTGGGTAGTCCATGAAGAAGAAGTAGTGTAAGACAATGATGCTTTCAATGACAGTCCCTTTGTAATAAAGTCCAGCTTCTGATTCAAGATTACATCGTAGAAACCTTGATGTTGCTTAATATTACGACTACCTCCTTCGTTCATCAGACAGGCTATATTTTGATCGGAGCTTAACCCGTCTCCCCATATTCCATTACTATATTTAATCGGAAATTCATTACTTGGAGCCGTAAAGAACGTTTTAAAAAAACGTTCATCCGGAGAATCGACATTCTCATAATAAGACGGTTGGTTCTGATAACCCATCTTACCGGCCACATTGAACGAAAGTTTAGTAGTACTTGTGATATTGAAGTCGAAATTACTACGCCAGTTATAACGACGGTAAGAGAAGGAAGGATCGAAATCCTCTTGTTTGGTAGTATTAAAAATATCTCCGTCATGCAAATAACCCAAAGATACGAAATAACTCATTTTCTTCGTACCACCACGTACATTAAGATTATAAGCCTGTTCATAACCTACATTCTTTACCAGTTCTTTCCACCAGTCCACTTCGGGAAAGACATCGTTATATGGACCGTAATTTCCGGTAGCATACGCATTTTCCCATGCGGTAATGGTAGATTCGGGAACCATTGCTCCCCAGTTACCATCATTAGCCTGGGCTCTGTTATACTGTTTCATAGAGGTCACATAGTCAGACCATTCAGGAGCAGCAGAAGGTTGTTTAAAACCGAAGTTAGCTGTGAATGAGATTTCCGGTTTCTGTTCGAGTCCGCGTTTGGTTGTCAACAAGATAACGCCGTTCGCACCTTTCACACCGTAAACCGCAGTTGCCGAAGCGTCTTTCAGTACAGAAATAGATTCGATTTCGTTCACATCGACATCGTTGAAGTCACGTTCGATACCATCCACTAATACCAGTGGCTCCGCTTCTCCCCAGGTAGACTTACCACGAATCAATAAAGAAGCCTTATCGGCTCCCGGCTTTGAAGTGGAATTGATGGCAACCACACCCGGCATCTGACCTTGCAAGGCTTCGGAAACGGAGTTCACGCTACCTATCTTTAATAAATCATCTCCTTTTGCAGTAGCAATGGAACCGACACTGGATACCTTTTTCTGTACACCGTATCCAACCACTACCACTTCTTCCAGTGTCTCCGTATCTTCTCCTAAAGAGATTACTCCTAAAGTCGTTTTATTCTTTAAATCCAGTTCCAGAGTTTTATAACCCACATAAGAAATGACAAGTACGTCTCCTTTCGATGCCTTCACAGTAAAATTACCGTCAAAATCAGTAATCGTACCGCTTCCCGTACCTTTCACGCGAACACTGACGCCAATCATCGGTTCACCAGATACTGCATCCTTCACTTGTCCCTTCCAATAATCTTGTTGTGCCTGCACGTCCAGCGCACAAAACAAAAAGCAACAAAGACATAAGAAAGAAAAATAAAGTCTGTCTCTTTTCATAAACATTATTTTTAACTGTTAACAAATTCTTTATCTCAAGACACAAATTAAGCGGGAAAATCTTCAAATGAAAAGGAAGATTATCCTCAAAACCCGTACAAATGTGCAAAATAGATTTCTCTACTACATTTCTGAACAAATCATTTCCACATTGGCTTTATGACGTGCTCTTTGTCTACGGTGATGTTGTATATGCCATCGTTTCCTTTCTTCAGGATGAGCGGAACAATACGTGTTTTACGAGGGGACACGGTGGAATCTGAACGATGAACGTGGTAAACATAGTAATATTTTCCATCCAGACCTTTAAATACATCTCCATGTCCTGATCCGTTTTCTCCTACGAGGCTGCGATGAATGATCGGACTGTTCGGATGCTTTTTCCACGGACCGAAAGGGGAAGAAGCAGTGGCATAACCTACCGAATAGTCGATATTCATAAAATGATTGGCAGAATAGAAGAGGTAATATACCCCGTCCCACTTCATAACAGTCGGTCCTTCCATCACCGGTGCAGACTTATAGTTCGGAGTCTTTTCCCAAGGCTCCGTACAGTCCATACATTGTTTCAATGTTTCCGGTTTGATACTTCCTTTCTTTATGTCAAACTCGGCTACCCAAAGGTAATTTCCTTTATTAAAGCGGACATGATATAGGTAGTATTTCCCATCATCATCCTTAAATAGGAAAGAGTCTATATTCTTAGCAGAAGCGTCTATCGGCTTGACTTCCTTCTGACGAAAAGGTCCGAATACCGATTTTGAGGAAGCAATTACTGTTTGCTCATTAGCGGTATAAGTGAAATAATAAGTTCTTTTATCCTTAAAGTATTGAGGTGCCCAGAAGCCTTTTTCACCATACGTTCGATCTCCTTTCCGCAGAATCAGTTGCAGGGAACTGCCATCAGGCACTGTCCAATGCTCCAGATCGGTCGATTCGAGAATGGCAAATCCAAGAGGTTCCTGATTACGTGTACCTGTGAGGTAGTACTTGCCGTTTTCCACATAAATTGTAGGATCGGCATAAGTGATCTCCTTCTCATTAACTGAATCAGCCCGCACCCCGGTGACAGACAAACAAATGATTCCTAATGCGAGAATAAGTCTTTTTGTCATTTTATGTTTCTTCATACCTATTTTATTCTATATCTGATCTTTATCTCATCTACAAAATTTCAATCTATCATCCAAACCAAACCGGGTTTATCCCCTGTGAGATTCCATATTGATTTATCCCAGGAAAGAGCCTTGGCAGCATCTATCGGGGTGCTCATCGTAGAAAGACCATTGTAACGGTCGGCACCAAAGTTTTGTGCTGCGTAGTTGGGTATTTGTTCATCTACGATAGCAGGCGTATTGGCAGAAAAACGACATTCCATATTCGGATTCGCATAGCAATTATTAGCCTCATTCTTGTTAAAGCGTCCGCAAATTCTTCCCGACTTGGGTGCACCGTTAGAGAATAATTTCTGGTTCCAAGCCACACAATGTGTTACGGTGATTCCTGTCGCCTTGTTAGCAAATCCCATAATACCGCCTACCTGGTTTTGAGCGGAAACCTCGCAATCGGAATAACAATAAGAGATCACAGCTGTCGGACTAGGATCTACAAATCCGGCAATACCACCCGCAGGATTCGCCACTTTCATCGGGAAAGCTTGTGCGAGACCTGAAGAATAACACTGCGTAACGATAGAATATAACATACGTCCAACGATGCCTCCTACACATGATTCAGTCACAATATCCCCAGTGGAAGAGCATTGAGAGATCGTTGCTCCGCCTCTCGTTTCCCCACAAATACCGCCGGCGCACCATACGGCAGTAATATCCGTTGCCGATGTACACTGATGAATTTTACTATCTGCACCATGAAGTCTTGCACAGATACCACCAGCCTGACCGTTATCCCAGGCAGCCGCTCCCGTTCCCGAAGTTAAAGAAATCGTACCGGATACCCGAACATTCTCCACGATACCCGGAGAAGTAGCAGCTCCCACCTGTCCGGCAAGGATGCCTGCCATCTTTGTATTGGCAGTAATCTGCGCATTTTCAAAGTTTCTATTGGAACACTTACCAACCAACAATCCAAAGAATCCCTGATTAACAGAAGAGGAAGTATTTACTTTCAGATTACGAATCGTATGTCCGCCTCCATCCAATACAAGTTGTTTGGAAACCGAAGTCTCTATCGGTTGCCAGTCTACACCTTGCAAATCAATATCATTCTCTATCTTGGCATAGATCGTCTTACCATCTTTGAGTTTCTCTCCGAGAGTTATCAAGTCGCTCGTTGTCGCCACGGTATAAGGGTTGTCGATTTCTCCCTGTTTCTGTTGCAGGAAGAAAGTCATTGTACTTTTCTCTTGATTGACTGCAAGATCGTCGGAAACCAGTTTCAAACCGAGAACGTATTTCTTTGATCCGTCAAGCGTACCTAAATCATGGAAGCGCAAATTTACCATACGCAGGACATCGTCCCCCTTAAAATTAAAATTACTTCCATCCAGATCATAATATTCCACAGGTAAGAGGTGATATTCTTCACCAAACTCTTTGGCATCGACAACAGCCAATTCCGCCTTTGCTTCTTTTTCGCAATGGCTTTTCTCCACCATAATGTTATATTGGTATTCCGGCTCATCCAGATATAAATCATATTTGCCTGTCTGATAAAGCGACAAGGTAATATTGGAATAGGTAACTTCAGCCTTTTCCGGCTGTGTCAGATCCATGACTTCACCACATGCTATCAACGAAAACGCCATTAATGACGCTACAACAGGAATGTATCTTTTCATAATATCTTTCTTTTAATTATTAAAAACAGGGATTACCATACCGACGTTATCTCCTGACAACCAAACTTTATCTCCGTCTATACGAACTACCTCCATCTCCATCCCTTCTTTGAGGAAAGAAACTCCTTGGAATGAGAATTCAGTCTTTATCTTTTGACCGACAGCCGTGGGCTTCCCGTCAAACTTCACATGAATGTATTTGCTTTGATCCGAATTTTGCAGGCGATAAGTCAACCGTTTAGGATTAATTGCAGCCTGAAGTTGTTCCTGCTCTGTAAAAGTACAAATTCCATCCAAACTATAAAACCCAACTTCGGTATATCCCGTTATATTCTTTTTATCAACCCCGTTTTCGGCATATTCCGTCTCCGCACAAGAGGCGAAAACCAACAAACATACCAACACTACATATATTACTTTCATAAGCGAATAAATTTAAGATAATTACTTTCTAATAGTTGTCGACAACATTTCTACCGATCCATCCTTATAAGTCACTTCAGCGGTAAGTATTTGTCCGTTCAGGTTCTTATTCACTATATTGATTTCCTGTCCATCCAGCTTTACTTTATAAGATGAGACATCATCCGGCAAATTTAATAGTTGTACCAACATATATCCATCCACTTGTTGATATTTCAACAAAGGAAACTTTCCTGTTACAGACTTGGTCTTAACATCATCCTTCCACAACACGGCATCATCCGATTTCAGCAATGCTACATGATAAGTCGTTCCGGGAGCAAGATTTTCAACCAATGTATAGTCATTCTCCGAATCAAGCGATCGACGCACCACCTCTGTTCCCTCCTCATCTGTTACTGACAATATACCTGTTTTATCGGCTCCATTACCCCAACTTATGAACAATTCCCGTTGTCCTCCGACAAGGCTGGAAACTGCCAATCCATCCCGGGCAGCAATAAAATCAGGATATAACAATGGATTGGGATTGTAGAATCCGTCTGCATCCAGTCCTAAATAACGGGAAAAATAAATTCCTCCAAGTTCCCACATTTCAGTCTTCGCATCGTAAACAGCTCTCGCTCCACCGGGAACCACACTAAAACGTCCGGTAATGGCATACGTATCATATTTCTTGAATACTTCATAAAAAGTCTTATACCAATTCTTCGGATACCAGGAATAACTCTCAAAAAGGCTCTTGAACTCGGTTGCACTCACCGGTGTACCGGCGTTAGCTTTTTCGGCTATCAGATTAAGGTATTCGTAAATTTTCATCCCGGCCGTATAACCATGCTTGGTTCCCCATTCTCCCAGTGCATCCGCCACATGAGGATTTAAAGCACGCACCATAGAGAATTCCGTGCAAATCAGTTTCTTTGTTACACCATATTTATCGCGGATAATACGGAAATCATCTTCCGCCTGGTTGATTTTCAATGCGTGAACGTGCAAGTCGAGCCCTACAACATTAGGATTGTTATTAACCACAGAGACTACTGCAGGTACCGTTTCGCTCTTCGGCAACTCGGAAACACGGTTCAATGCTCCGGCATAAATATCAAATGTCCAGCCATTAGCCTGTTTCCAGGTAGTCAGCCGATTGGCAAACTCATTCAGAAATGCCCGATAATCTTCACCATCCGCATGACAGAGATCGGTATCCAATGCATTCTCCCATTCCGGTTCGTTACCCATGACAAGTATTTCAATATTCTTCGCCATATCATAGGTTTTCAGTAATACTTCAGTTGCCTGAAATATGTACTCCATCTCCTTAGTTCCTACTTTGGGAACCGTATCGGTATATAATTCAAAAGGTATTTTCAGACTCAAGATGAATTTCACACGGTCGCCCAACGCTTTCTTGGCCTGAATAAATTTCAATGTAGGAATATGTGTCCTGATGGCATTTTCTTTCACACCAACAATCTTCCCGTTTTCATTCTGAAGAAACAGATTGGGGATATTGACAAATCCTCTCACCCAACTCACTTTCGACTGTTTCAACATCTCTATTTCCGTAATCGGGTAATCTATATTTTCATTATAGTTCGCCCCCAAATCCTGCGCCTTTGTTCCCATCGAACATAAGAACAGCAATACAAACATTAAAAAAGCTTTCATTTTCATATACATACTTCAAGGTTAATTGTCCGACATCGAACAGAACAAAGGTAGAGAAATAAATCCCGGTAGAATAGAACGATTGTTTTATCAACGGGATTTATGTTCAGAATAAACATTTGACCTTATTTTAATGGTTCTTCTTCTACTTCGCTGCGATAATAACCATCCACTTCAGCAAAGAAATTCTGCTTCAGGGAGTCCAGAAGTTCGGGCTGTTGTGCCGCCATATTCTGGTATTGAGTTCGGTCGGCTTTTACATTGAATAAACCGTATTCACCCAAGTTACCCAATTCATTTCCGGTCAGGTTGCGTTCGGAACCTTTATAAGGAGGCATCATAATCCAGTCGCCCGAACGATAAGCCATACGTCCTTGCGCTTCCAACACTACATCCTTGCGGGCAGTCTGCTCTTTTCCGAAGAAAGCATCCAGATAGTTCCGACTATCCAAACCTTCCGGCAAATCGGCATGTATCATCGACCCCAGAGAAGCAAGAATATCTACCTGGCAAACCAGTGCATCGGACACAACCGGCTGAATCTTTCCTTTCCAATAAACAAACAAAGGAATATGCGTACCACCGTCGAACAAACTATATTTACCTCCGCGCAGACCTCCTGCAGGAAGGTGATCGCCTGCCAATTCGGGAGCTCCGTCTTTGTAACCGTCATTCAGAACCGGCCCGTTATCACTGGAGAAGATAATCAGTGTCTTTTCCAACAATCCTTCTTTCTTCAGATGGGCGAGCAATTCACCTACGCACCAGTCGGCCTCAACAATAGCATCTCCACGAGGTCCCATAGTCGTTTTCCCCACAAAACGTTGATGAGGAGCACGGGGAACATGGGGTTCGTGCAAGCCATAATAGAGGAAAAAAGGAACATCTTTATGTTCAGTTACAAAGTTCTTCACTTTATCGACAAAATAGTCCACCATATCTTCGTCTTTCCAACGGGCTTTCTGCCCGCCTTTCATATAACCTATACGGGGAATTCCGTTAACTATTGAATTATTGTGTCCGTGAGCCCATTGCATCTTCAACATTTCCGGGTTGGAAATGGCGGTCGGTTCGCCTTCAAAGTTCTTTTCGTAACTCACCTCGATAGGGTCGGACGGGTCAAGTCCCACAACATCACCGTTTTCTACATAAACAGTCGGGACACGGTCATTTGTCGCCGCAATCAGGCAAGAATAATCGAAGCCGATTTCTTTTGCACCCGGTTTCACGGTTTCATTCCAATTGACATTTCCGTCTCCCATTCCCAAATGCCACTTTCCGATAGCTCCCGTCGCATAACCGCATTGCTGCATCATCTTCGGCAAGGTGAACTGATTTTCATTGATAATGAGAGGAGCGTCTCCCGGCAGAATTTTTGCTTCTTTATTTTTCCACGGATACATACCGGTCATCAACGCATAACGACTGGGAGTGGACGTTGCCGAAGTAGCATATCCGTTCGTGAAGCAGACTCCTCCATGAGCCAAGCTATCGATATTCGGAGTATGAATCGTAGTCGAGCCATAAGCACTGACATCGCCAAAGCCCAAATCATCGGCAAGAATCACAATCACATTCGGCTTTTCTTCCACTTGCTGAGAGGTACAGCTGACTAAAGATAATGTTGGAACAAGATAGATTAAGTTTTTCATAATAGTATGCAGTTAATAACGATGCAAATTTAGCCACCACTTGTTTATTTATATAGAACAAATGTTTAATAATGGGGAGTCATGTACATCCTGCAACGATTCCTTGGAAGATTATTACAAATATTTGGGCAAATATAAAAAGCCGGTTTCTACAGAAACACCTACCTTTGGTTATCATTAAATATCCAATTAATAATTCCAAAAAGACACCATCTACAATGAAAAACCTATTAATTTTCACAGTTACTCTCCTGATCCCTTTATGCAGTTGCTCGCAAACAGAAAATACGGACACTGATGAACCGGTGATTCCTCCCCCAAGCAACAATTACGTTCTGCAGGGCAGTATGCAAGGCAGCGCCGAATTAGTAGAAGCCGGCTACACTCAAATACACCAATATATGCGAAAGATTGGTTGGGACTATTCCGAACATCCCAACAGCTCTTCCTTAGACCACAAGGACGGAGTGCACGGAGAAGTTATTTATGATTTGTTTATTCGACAATACATTTTCAAACTCTCCATTCATGCCAATGAAAAAGCACTGGATGGAGACCGTGGCAAATTAATAGACCGCCAACGCAATGAGATGAAAACACAGACCACGCCTTCCTGGTATAAGTTAAACGGCAACTGGGATGAATGGCAACAACTAAAATGGAAGTTCAAGATTCCTAAAGATTTCCGTCCGTCCGGCAGTTTTACTCATTTACATCAACTAAAGGCACAGGAAGGCAACAACGGTTCACCCGTAATTACTATCACTGCACGAAGCAACGGAAACGGGAGTAATCGCCGTATACAAATCATTCATAACGGAGATACCGAAGAAACAACGAAAGGTACTATAATAGACAATCTCCCATTGGAAGATTTCGAAGATGAATGGATTCAGGTAGAAACTGAAATGCACTATACCCACAATGGCTCGTTTAGTATCACTTTAAGCCGACTCAGTGACGGGAAAAGACTTGTTCAACGTTCCTTTGATGACATAGATTTATGGAGGAAGGGAGCAATAAGTATCCGCAATAAATTCGGCATATACCGTAGTTTCGGCAAAACCCTGACGGATGAAAATGACCGTCCAACCAACGGAATCAAAGATGAACATATTCTACTGGCGGATTTCAAGGTATACGAGAAAAACACGAATCCTGATCCGCAACCGCATGATTAAGAAAAAACTGCTAAAATGACTAGATGAAAATGGGGAAGCCCAAACTTCCCTCATCTTCTATTTTCTATTTACCAATTGCAGTCGCCCAGTTATCAGCAAAACGGAAATTACCGACTCTGCCCTTATATCCTCTGCGATATCTGAATGAAATCCCTTTCAACCCATTCTTCAAATCATTCTCTTCACCGTCGGCAACAAGCGTAGCTTTAGGTTCCTTCTTACTCAATTCCGGATTAACAAAAAGGGAAGCCTGATTCTTGTCGTAATCGACTTTCAATATCAAAAGGTGGGTTTTGTCATAATCATAAGTTTCTGTTCCCTCTGTACGCATATTGCGTACAGAGACTCCAAACTTAATCTTATCCTTACCTTCGCGTGCAACAAACACCTTCCCTCTATTGGCTCCTCCCGTATAATTAATATCCAAAGCCACAAAATCGGCAAAGTTGCTACCTCCCAACTTGGAGAAGTTGGCTAGAAAAGCCAGATAATAGGTTCCCTTTCTATATTCCTTATTTACATCCGTAAGAGAATAAACACTAAAACGACTACCTTTGATATCAGCCGGAAAGTTGCCTATATCTATGGATAATCCTCCTTCCGGATACCCTTTATAAGAAAGCGCCTTGCCTACTAACGGACTTCCTACTCCTTCCAGCGGATTAGTGGAAAACGCCCCATTCCAGGAATCGGTACGAATCGGCTCTTTCTTATCACCATAAACAGCTTTTTCCAGTTGGTCACCTGGTTTATAATCTTTCAGGAGATCCTTTTTCAGAACTTGCGCATTTGCCAACAGAGCAAAAGACATGATTGCCACTGATAATACTACTTTTTTCATCACATTATTATTTTAATAATTATATTCATAAAAACTTGAAACGATCATTTCTGATAATACAA
>ERZ1024427.234-NODE-234-length-11132-cov-11.252505_pt1 | contig 11132 bp, 8 predicted proteins | sample MGYA00520783_ERZ1024427 | MGnify/ENA primary metagenome ERZ1024427 (study PRJEB33242, sample SAMEA3444285) | Homo sapiens | biome: Host associated; feature: Gastrointestinal tract; material: Stool | place: Uganda | collected 2011-01-01 ...
ATAACCGGATACAGGCCGCTTATCAAAGCGCTCCAACAGGGATATATCGAAATCGGCTTCAAGCGTGGCCGGAACATCTGCATTGAACTGAACAAGTACCTGATGGGACGTGGCATTATCGTGAAACAGGATAAGAGCTACCATTACAATCCGAAGGTGCTGGAGTATAGCGGCTGTACCTCCGATAAAGAGGTTTAGTTTAACGTCGGTGTATATATAAGATAAACTTTATTAAACCCGAATAGAAACACAAAAGTTATTATGAACATAGCCCAGACCAAACAAATAGATATTGTGGACTTCTTGAAAGCAATCGGTTGTTTCCCTGCAAGGGAAACCGCTTGTGCGGCATGGTTCCGTGCCCCGTATAGGGAAGATATGACACCTTCATTCAAAGTCAATAAAAATCGGAATATCTGGTATGATTTCGATGCGCCCATATAGGCTACACAATAAATATCTCTATGGCAAGAGATTAGGTTAGAGTTCAACAGACCTATCCTCAACGACTTAGCTGGAGGAGAAATCCAAAGGTGACAAAAGCATGTCGGTAAAGTCATTAGTCAGCTAAATACCAAGCTGCGACTGCATGGCGAGAGGAAAAGACAGACACAAGGATGAAGCCTGATTGGTTGAACGATAGTTCTGCTGCACACGTACCAGCCCCGACGAAAGGTATTTGATTCACGTCGGGCTGAAGCACCCCATGTAAACCGAAATTACAATGGAGCAGGAGCTGGCTTCAGAGCAACCACAATAAGTGGAATAGGAACGTAAGTCGCATCCGACAGTCTGCCGAGCCAAACAGTTATTGTGAAAGCAAATGGGGATTCCCTAAATCAGAATGCCGTAAGGCTATGGGCATAGGACCCTGAATATCTGACATGGGAACGGAGCTTCCGTAGTAGTCCGAGCAAGGGAAAGTCTTGTACATGGCGAAGGGAAGCAGTTAGATAACTTAATACAAATAATGGAAAATGTGTGAGACATTATGAGAAGTCCTGAGCAAGTATTAAAAGCTTTAAACAAGCATGGTAAAGTTTCGGATTACAAGTTCGAAAGGCTGTACCGTATCTTATTCAATGAGGAGATGTTTCATGTTGCTTACCAGCGTATTTACGCCAAACCAGGCAATATGACACCCGGTACGGATGGGAAAACCATCAATCGGATGAGTCTTCAAAGAATAAACAAAGTCATTGCATCTTTGAGAGATGAGTCTTACAAGCCTAATCCGACAAAAAGGATATACATACCCAAGAAAAACGGTAAGAAAAGACCGCTTGGAATTCCTTCCTTTGAGGACAAACTTGTACAGGAGGTGGTGCGCATGATTCTTGAAGCCGTCTATGAAGAGGTGTTTGCAAACACCTCACATGGATTCAGACCAAACAGAAGCTGCCATACCGCATTGACCCATATCCAAAAGACATTTACAGGTACAAAATGGTTTGTGGAAGGAGACATTAAAGGATTCTTCGACAACATAGACCACAATGTATTGATTGCAACTTTGCGGAAACGGATTGCCGATGATAGATTTCTAAGGCTTATCCGCAAGTTGTTGAATGCGGGATATATTGAAGACTGGAAGTTTCATAATACAAACAAGGGAACTCCACAAGGCGGTAATATCAGTCCTATACTGGCAAACATTTATCTTGATAATTTTGACAAGTATATGGAAGAATACGCCCTACGCTTCAATAAGGGAAAAGAAAGACACATCACCAAAGAATACAAGCAACTTAGCGATAAGATGCAACGCATCCTTAAAAGCATCAAGAACATACAGGATGCAGATGTCAGATTACAGCTTAGGGATGAGTATGAGAAACTGAGACGTGAAAGGCAAAAGATTGAGAGCAGAGACAGTATGGATGAAACATACAGAAGGCTTCGATACGTAAGATACGCAGATGATTTCCTCATTGGTGTTATCGGAAGCAAGGCAGAGTGCGTTAAAATCAAGTCGGACATTACCAAGTATATGGAAGAAAACCTCAAGCTGGAACTGTCACAGGAAAAGACATTGATAACAAACGCACAAAAGCCCGCGAAATTTCTTGGCTTCGATGTTTCAGTCCGTAAGTCTGATGCTATCAAGCGGGACAAGAACAATGTGCCAGCCCGTTATTACAACGGTAAGATAGTCCTAAAGGTCGCCATAGAAACGGTGCGGAACAAACTGGAAGAATACAGCGCCATCAGATACAAGGTAGAAAATGGCCGACAAGTTTGGTTTGCAAAGTTCAGAGGCAATCTTATGAAGAAGAAAATCGAGGACATAGTGGCGGCATATAACTCTGAAATCAGAGGGTTCTACAACTACTACTGCATTGCCAACAACGTGGCATACGCGCTCTCAAAGTTTGGATACATCATGGAGTACAGTATGTACCATACCATTGCAGGAAAAACCAATAGCACTGTAAGCAAAGTCATTGACAAATATAAGGTTGGGAATGACATTATAGTGCCATATCAGGATGCAAAAGGTAAATTACGGTACAGGAAATTCTATAATGAGGGATTCAAACGTAAACCACCAATGTACTATACGGAGGTAAACGACTTATCCTACACAATCGCAATTCCACAGCCGACACTTACTGAGCGATTGGATGCGAGAACATGTGAATTATGTGGAAAAGTCGGACCTGTAGTCATGCGTCATGTCAGAAAGCTAAATCAGCTTAAAGGAAAAACTGAATGCGACAGGCTGATGCTTGAAAAGCATAGGAAGACATTGGTTGTCTGTGAAAAGTGTTATGCCAAAATATACAGCCATGCTAAATAAAGTCATGTTATCAACGGAGAGCCGTATGCGTGGAGACATGCAAGTACGGTTTGGGGGCAGGTACGGGAAAACCTACTGCCGAAAGGCAGTAAGGCGTTCTGTACCGAGCCTACGACTTGCCCGAAGTGGCGACATCATAGACTTGGGTATTCTTATCTATCGTACCAATGATATATCCCGTGTACTGAAACTGATAGAAAACGCCACTCCGGGAGTACCTGTCAAGGCAAGAACGTTCCTGCCCTCTTCTGAGGAAAGGAATGAAACCTTGCGGAACATCCAAATCGGTACGCTGACTTCGGTAGCCTTGAAGTCCTATCTGGCTTCACGGGGCATTGATATGGAAATCGGAATCAGGGAATGCAGGGAAATACACTATACCTGCCGTGGAAGAGCCTACTTCGCTATCGGTTTTCCTAATATAGCCGGTGGATATGAAATGCGCAGTCCGTACTACAAAGGGTGCATTGCACCTAAAGACATATCAGTGACCAACACCACAAAGACCACTTTGGCATGTTGCCTGTTTGAAGGCTTTATGGACTTTCTTTCTTATTTGACACTAGTAAAACAAGGAAAGTTGCTACCTCCATGCAGACAGCCGGATTTAATTGTGCTGAACTCGGTGAACAACCTGTCCAAAACTCTGTCCCGCTTGAAAGCATACAAGAAAATCTATTGCTTCCTCGACAATGACGATGCCGGACGAAAGGCGGTGGATCTGCTTCGGGAAATGAATACGGCTACGGTATATAATATGATGGAGGCGTTTTCTTATTATAAGGATGTCAATGACCTGTTGCGCGATAAGAAAAGGATGCCGTGAATTGACTTTAAACAAAAGAATCATATCCTACACAAGTTTATGTGCTGGATATTTTGTATTTTTGCCTAACAATTAGAACAATGGAACAAGAACGATTTAAAGAAATACTGGAAATAGGAGAAACCATTCGGGTGGAGTTTAAACGCTGTGGAAATGGCATTGAAAGCGATACCTATGAAACGGTATGCTCTTTTCTCAACCGTTTTGGCGGTGATATATTTTTAGGCGTGACGGATTCCGGTCGTGTTGTCGGCGTACCTGAAAATTCCGTATCTTCAATGATTAAGAATTTTATCAGTTGTGTCAGCAATTCGGATTTGATAACTCCTACTGTTTATTTGGAGCCCAGACCGCTTCTCTATGAGGGTAAAACCGTGATACACATTCATGTCAATCCAAGTGCAGAAGTCCATTCCTATAAAAAGGAGATATTCGACCGGGTGGATGATGCGGACGTACACGTGACCAGCACCTCACAAATAGCGATGATGTATATCCGTAAGCAAAGTATCTTTACAGAACGGAAGGTATTTCCATATATAAAAGTGGAAGATTTGCGACTCGACCTTTTGCCGACTATCAGACAAATGGCTGCTAATTCCGCTAACGGTCGGCATATTTGGCAAAAGACGGATGATATGGAGTTGTTACGCTCTGCCGGTCTGTTCGGTACGAATCATGAGACAGGAAAGCATGGACTGAATCTTGCAGCTGTATTACTGTTAGGTCGTGACGACGTTATAAAAGATGTGGCACCGGCTTATGAAACGGATGCTTTGCTTCGCCGAATCAATATAGACCGGTATGACGACAGGGAGATTGTATGTACCAACCTTGTGGAAAGCTACGACCTGTTGATGGAATTTGCCCAAAAACATTTGCCGGATCCGTTTTATCTTGAAAATGAACAACGGATAAGCCTGCGTGGAGTAATATGCAGGGAAATGGTATCAAACATACTCATCCACAGAGAATTTTCAAGTTCTTATCCTGCCAAATTCGTTATCGAGAATAACCGTATATACACGGAAAATGCTAACCGTGCCTCGTGGTCGGGTGAGATAACCCTAGAAAATTTTGAACCGAATCCCAAAAATCCAATCATCGCCTCCTTTTTCCGCAATATCGGATTGGCCGACAAACTCGGTTCCGGTGTGCGTAATATTTTCAAATACGCCAAGTATTATCAAGGTGGGCATCCCCATTTTTTTGAACAAGATGTTTTCCGTACAAGTGTTGAGTTTGAAAGTGAGACTATAAAAGTGGCAGATGCGACTATAAATGCGACTATAAGTGATACTGATGCGACTATAAACGCGACTATAAGTGAAGAGGATTTGCAGATGTTGAGACTTATTCAAGCCAAGCCTGACATCACCTATACGGAATTGTCCGAACAGTTGAATTTGCATCGTGCTACGGTTGCCAGACGTATCAAGAGCCTTGCGGAAAAAAGAGTTATATCGAGAATCGGTGCCAGAAAAACAGGTGCATGGAAAATTAATATATCTTTATAAGACAGAAACATAAGTAACCAAGAAACAAACTATCCCAATATTTTCGGGAAAAAGAGAATACCGCACTGACAAAATCCTGTTGATATGGTATTTTCTATTGCTTATTGATAACCAAATTAAGAATGAGAATTTAGGAGATTGTTAGTCAAATCATTTATAACTATGATATTTGGATGTTCTTCGCAAAAAAATGTATCTTTGTTATGGCAATTATGATTTATTCTTTTAGGAAGGAAATGGAATGAATTGACCAACTTGCAGTTATCTATTTTCACCTAAAATAAGAATAAAATGGATTTCGATAAAGATAAACTAATTTTAACACTAAAGAATGTTTAAGTTAATAGCAGTCAAACCACTAAAAGGATGTCGTGACTCAGTCTGTAAATGTCTGAAAACAGGAAAAATGTACTATTTTTGCAATGATTATTACATTACAGAAAATGGCATATGTTTGCGTGACGAGTACGTAAAACCGTTACCCAATGATTTCTTCTCGCTAGACACTAATTCCAAATTGCAAATAAATATTTCTGCTGTGGTTGGAATGAACGGTGACGGTAAGAGTACCCTAATAGAATTAGTAATGCGTTTAATTAACAATTGTGCAAAGCACTATAGATTAACAGACAAAGATAACTTATTGCGGATAGATGGAGTGAAGGCTGAATTGTATTATCTGCTTGATGACGCAGTTTACTGTATAAGAGAAGTTGAGGAAAACAATTATACAAGCCTATTGAAATATGCAGATGTGAGTGATTCTAATGCCCGACAATGGAATAAACAGATGACTCCGGTCAAGAGTGTTAGTAAAATGAATGAACTATTTTATACCATTGTATCGAACTACTCTCATTACGCATACAATACAAAAGATTTTAGGGCTGAATGGAATGACAACATACAATCGCAAGAAGAAAGCGAGAAATGCTGGTTGCATTATTTGTTCCATAAAAATGATGGTTATAGGACACCCATAACGATTCATCCTTACAGATACGAAGGTAATATAAATATCAATAGGGAAATCGAGTTAACAATGCAAAGACTAATGGCTTTGTACATCCAAGAACCTAATCTTAGGGAGAATGACCATTCGTTCAGAAGAATAGGTGATAAAGATGCTGAAATTTTGCAGTTGACAGATTTGGGATATTCAAAACTTCAGGAGGTAACCATTGTTCAATACTTTAAAGATAACAAATCCAATTCATCATTATCAGGATGTATCAACCAAATAGAAGAAGTTATCAAGAAGTATGATGATATGGTTGTAGAAAATCTACATGACAATACGCTGGAGATAATAGAAAATTGTCTTGACTTACTGACTGGCGAGAAAGAACCATCATATAAAAAGTTTCTAAATCATTGTTATGAATGGATTGGCAAGAGACGTAGTATGTATTCAAGCAAAAGTGACTTGAGGCAGTTGTTGAATGCCCTAATGAAATATGTAAATAATGTAAACGACAGTCTACCATTTAATAGATTTGCTAAAAAATATAAGAGATATGACAAACTTAATATTAGGCAATTGACAAGACTCAGATTACTCTACGAGACTATGAAAAGTTGGAATTTTTCAACTAATATTTTCATGGTAGAATATGAAAAGTTAACCGACATTGAACGTTGCCAGCACTATATAGTTTATAAAACAATAAATATCTGTGCAGTCTATCCCGAATATCGCGACTATCTTGATAAAAAAGATAATGGATGGAATAATACTGGACTAGTATTCAATACTTCTGTTATCACTGAAGTAGTAGAACAAATCAAGATAGATACGACACACGTTACCTTAAAGTTACGTCAATGTTTGAATTTTATTGATCAACGACAAAAAGAAGATTGTAATATTTTCGAATTTCTTTCTGATGCAAATTTGCAGTATAAATTAGGAAATGATTTTAAAGGCTGTTTATTAGTGAGATTCGATAATTTAAAATCGTATTATAAAAAAAGCCCTTTCCCATTAGACTTGTTACCGCCACCTATTTATAAAACAGATATTCTATATCAGTCAGAACGCTATGAGAACACCTATATCCCATATAAGTATCTGAGTTCTGGAGAGAAGCAGTTATTGAATAATTTTGGTGCACTAATTTATCATCTAAGGAACTTGGATTCTGTAACAGACAATAAAAGACTATACGAGAATATCAATGTTTTTTTTGAAGAAATAGAATTATATTTTCATCCAGAATATCAGAGGATAGTGGTGAAAATGTTAGTGGAAAAGTTACATGCGATAGATTTCCACCATATCAAAAGGATTAACATTACGTTTGTTACACATTCTCCATTTATCTTATCGGACATTCCCCTGTGTAATGTATTATTTCTAAAGGGAGGTAAACCAGTAACGGAAAAGATGCAAGAGAACACGTTCGGAGCCAATATCCACGGAATGTTAAGGAATGGCTTCTTCCTACCGTCACTACCAATCGGGGAGTTTGCTCACGATAAGATTAACAGACTTTTTGAAAGGCTTAATGGTTACAAACTAGATTCAAGAAGTCAAAAACAAAAAGAATGGTTCTATTCTAACATTATGAGAATAGGAGAACCATATCTAAGAGAGCAGTTAATGAAATTATATAATATGCATTATCCAACTTACGACAATGATAGATATTAAACGAAGTCGATATGTAAATCAAATTGCAGAAGAATGGCTTGATATGGTAAAAAAGTTCTTTAATGATTCTTGTCGTCCTTATATCGAGTTGTCATTAAGAAAGAGGCGATATTTCAATTCATACGCCCAAAAGTTAAAGTATGAATGTTTGCGTGTGGTGTTTGATTATGCCAAGGATAGAAGGCTTAAAAAAGCATATATGGCAAAACTTGACTATTGGTGGAAACACATTGATGGCATCATATTAGCGAATCCCAATGTTATGGACACACAAATAAAAAAATGGAAGAAGAAAAAAATTGGGGATATTATGTTATTGAAAGTACTATCACCTGTACTCGTGAGCTATTATGACAATGTATCAAAAAAATATGGCCGAGATTTAGTCGACAAATTAAATATCAAGACATGCCCGTATTGTAATCGGCAATTTATATATACTTTCAATGGAAGAGCACCAGAACGTCCAGAACTGGATCATTTTTATCCGAAAGCTGATTATCCACTTTTCTGTTTGTCATTCTACAATCTTATTCCAGCCTGTCATTCTTGCAACCATGTAAAATCTGAAGAGGAAATAGGTATAAATCCTTATTATAGAGCTTTTAAAAGAAAATTTGTTATAACGGATAAATCAGGGAATATATTAACAAAATCCCAAATTTACAAACTGACAGAGAAAGAAATCAGATTGAATTTTAATGGTAATGATGTTGCAGAAGAAGCGAATGTGAGTGTATTAGGACTAAAAAATGTATATAATAAGCATACTGATTATGTAAAAGAACTGATAGACAAATCTATGGCTTACGATGCTAATGCCAGGAAAGCCTTGGTAGAAAGTTTTCAAGGTACAGGATATCATCCACGTCAGGTGTATGATTTTGTATGGGGCAGGCATTTAATGGAAGCTGAATACGAGGATAGACCTCTTTCAAAGCTAACAAAAGATATTTTGGATTTGTTGGATATTAGAAGGAGGTAAACGTAAAATAGGAAATATTATTATGAAAGGGAAGCAAATAAAAACAAATCCCTGTCGGTCGCACAAATGATAGTCTACTGGGATGGTTGAATTATAAATCAGGCAGATAGCAATATGGGCATAATCAATGCTACGGTTGCCATCTGGTCATCGTCGGTTACAAGGGTGATAACACCTGCACGTTCTTGCGTGCTTAACTGGAACTGTACCTCTTTGGTGGTGATATTTTCCAGCGTTTGTTTCAAAAACTCCGCTTTGAAGCTGATGCGCAAATTGCCGCCTTGATAGGCACAAAATACCATTTCCTCGGCATGGGTGGAATAATCAATATCCTTTCCTGAAAGCACCAACGACAATCCCGAAAAGTTCATGACCACCTCGCAACGTGCCTTATCCGCAAATACGCTTACCCGTCTGACGGCCGCCAACAGTTCGTTTTTGTCGAGAATGGCGGTTTTGTCGCTGTCTGTGGGGATAATGGCATTGTAGTTGGGGTATTTTCCCTCTATCAACCGTGTGCGGAAATAGTCTGTTTCTGTTTGGAAAGCCACTTCACGTTCAGTAATGAATACCTGTACTTTCTCGTCCGACTTGCTTGTCATGCTGCGCACAATCTTTGCTGCTCTTGAATGTAGCAGGAAACTGTACTCTTGTCCGTCATTCTCTACCTTGTAAGTGTTCCGTACTAACATGGAGCCATTGGTCGTGGCACATTGCAATTCATCACCTTTCTTGGTAAAATAGATGCCGGAAAATATAGGGCGAAGGTCATCGTTGCCAACGGCATATAAAGACTTGCCGATACTATCATTCAAGACAGATGCCTCGATAGTGACCTGTACGCTTTTCCCCATTGTGCCGGGAAGGGCGTAATCTTTTGCCGGAAATCCCACCATGTCGAACTGACCGTTGTTGTAGCGGATAACTACCGACAAATTTTCCTCGTCCGCTTCAAAAGTGACAGGCTGGTCGCCTAAGTTTTTCAACGAATCAAGCAGAAAACTCGCTGTGACACATAAACTTCCATTGTGCTCGTTGGCTCTGTCCATATCCATGACAGGGAGCGTACTGCATCGGCTGCAATCCATGTCGGATGCTGTTATTCTCAGCACACCGTCTTTGAGTTCCAACAGGAACGTAGAATAGATAGGCAATGCCACTTTACTGTTCATTACTTTTGCCAAGGCAACTAACTTGGCGTTCCATTCTGCTGCTAAAATAGTAAATCTCATATCGGATTTGATTTGTTTCCCTATCGTCGGGAGCCTTTGCCCCTTATTGTGAGGAAGTTATTTATGGTGCTCCGACCTAGCAGGTGCGTATGGCACAAACTTTTTGGTTGAAATATGCTTTTTACGCGTGTGGAAAAAGGAAGATTTCAATCATCGGGGCACTCACTATCTGAAAATCCGCCGCTTCCTGCCCCAAAAGTTTGGGTCAATCAAAGCAAACCTGCCAGAACTTTGCGCCGGAAATATCTCCGCCCAATGAGGGCATGGGTATATACGATTCACACCCTCTTGCATATAAATGGTAGAGAGTGGAATGCCTGTAAGCGTGATGTCGGAGTATGATTGACAGTCTGATTTTCCGTCGCAATCATAAACCCGGTTAAAAAAGGAGGTTTTGTTGCTTTGTCTTTCATCGTGTACCTCTATTTCATTATTCCTTTGCGGCATCAATCGAACAATCAACGCATAAACACAATACGAAATGAGTCCATTTTTGACATTTGCCATTTGCCTGAGCATCGCCTACCTCCTTTACTACGGTGCCAACATCGGCAAGGATTTATACGCTACCGGAAAGCAACTTACTTCCAACGAGGAAGTGTTTGAGATTGAAGACGTTCCAGTTGAAACCGCCGTTTCTGTGAATGAACAGGGAGACGGCTTTTTTATTGGCGATGCTGAACCGGAAGAAACTGCGGAAGTGCTTGACCCGGAAAAGGAAAGCGAAAAGAAAGAAACTGCCGAGACAGAGAGACGCATCGCTTCGCTGCAAGAGAACCTGGACAAAGCGGATGTAGTGAGCGAATACGGCATCACAGCCCCGGAACTCCATGAATTGCTGGAAGGCAAGAAAACTTCGCTGTTCAAACCAGAAATCAATGTCATCCGAAATGTATTGTAAGAAGATTATCCGCCATAACCTACCGGTGTTGTGCCTTCTTTCGGCACAGTCCGTTTCCGCCAAATGCGGCGGCGTAGATTACAGTTGGGGAGCCGATGCGCTGGCACTGATGCACGACTATGTAGTGACCATGATGCTGTATGTGCTATATCTGACCTATGCCATTGCCGCCCTTGTCACCATTTACGCCAGCCTGCAAATCTTCATCAAGATGAATG
>ERZ1024427.244-NODE-244-length-10907-cov-6.649926_pt1 | contig 10907 bp, 10 predicted proteins | sample MGYA00520783_ERZ1024427 | MGnify/ENA primary metagenome ERZ1024427 (study PRJEB33242, sample SAMEA3444285) | Homo sapiens | biome: Host associated; feature: Gastrointestinal tract; material: Stool | place: Uganda | collected 2011-01-01 ...
GTGTCACTTACTCGTCTAAATGTAAAATAATTTCCTCTTTTTTCTATTTCTGAACTTTCAGCTTTAACTCTCACAAGACCTTCATATTTTGCAGCCTTATATACATATTCAGGAACTTTCAATCCTGGAATATTAATTTCTTTTCTTACACCTAATATTTGATGTTCAGAAGGTAAATCACTTCGTTTTAACGGTTTAGGTGAATTCTTTGCTAAATCGTAAATACTTTGTGGCATTATAGATTTAAAAATTTCTGACTCTGCAATAGCTTGTGGTGTCGCATGTCTAAATGGCACTGTCAAATACCAACCGAGACCGTTTTTCTTTTGTTTGGCTTTACTAGATTTTTGAAATCCCGGTTTTTCATCAAATGGACTTGCACCTTCTTCAACCATTAATGCTAAAGGAGATTCTCTTACAGATAAACCAAACACAACTTCTAAAGAAGACGGTCGTTCGATATAAACTGCACGTAAATATTCTTCTCTAGATTGTTTTAATTCTTTATTTATCAAATTCTGCCATTTAGACGAATACTCTTGAACCACTCTATCAATAATAGCGGCTCCTAACATATTGGCAGAATTTTCATCAAGATTAAATTCTGTCACTACATCACTTAAATCTATTCTAATTGGCAAACTCATACATCGTCATTTCTCATTAATCCCGATCCATCAAACATTGGTTTTGACACATCAATAAGGTGACTTCTTCTCGCAATCGCTTGAATAGGGAGTTGAATTTTTTCTTGTTTTCCTGTCGTTCTTTCCATCTTCCATGAAGCACGTATTTCGTGAGGCAAATCAATTACATGATATTCCGGGCAATGTTTGTAATAAACACTTAAACATCCGTTTTCAGGAGGCTCTTCATCTAAAATCAAACAATACGGATTATCAGGATTTATGTGATATGCCATCGTTTTATTCAGTTTCTGATTAGAATTAACGAAGGTATATATTGCTAACACTTGAACAGGCTTATATGTTGTAAAAACAAAATAAACCCCTTGCGATCCTTTTCTTATAATAAGGTTCTCGCTATAATAAGAATACTCTGTTTCAAATGTAACTCTATCGTACCAAGATAAATTAGCTTTATTTACATCCATCACTGTAATAGCTATTGTTCCAAGTAACGTTTCTGACCAATTCTTATATTGATTATTCTGATTTACACCTGTAATAAGAGCTTTTGTTCGTACTGAATTTACATAAAAATAACCTGTTCCATAACAGTTTTGACAATCAAGTAAAGAAGCTTCGACTCCATTACAAGGACATCTCAACGCACGTTCTAATTGGACCCAATATCCTTTATTCCACGTCGCCGCATCAAAATCTTCTTTAACAAATTCGGGACTCGGTCTACCTACAAGATTAGGCGCTGATTGTGTTAAGATATTTTTCGCTTCCATTACATTACCATAAATTTAGGTTGATCGTAAACTAATTTTAATCTACCTGTCGTTTCCTTGATTTGTTTTTCGTATTGTATCAATCTTGCGCCATAACCCGCATTTGTTGCTGATGCAGTGGTAGAAATACTTTGACTAAGACCGTCTATACTTAACGATTGACTTGCAATACCTGCAGAACCTAAAATTAAATCACCGGCAATTCCTAACGGTCCAAATGATGCAACCATACCGACTACATTAATAAGATCCATCGGCATTTGATCTACATCCCAACCTGTTATGTATTGAATTCTCCAATAATCAGGTATCATATTAAATCTTTGCATTCCGACTTGAGAAGTGATACCTGTTAAAATAATTTCAGCATTTCCTCGTGTAGATGAGCCAGTTGGAACAACACTTATTCTTCGTTTACCTTGTCCCATCAAAGTATCGTATTCGCAAAACAACCAACCTTGAGGATAAACAATTTGCTCCATCTTATTCAACATACCTATCATTGACAACGGTTCTCTTACGGGATAATTCGTCTGTAAAATAGGAAATGTTTGCCAATAATCTGTTCTGTAGTAAGTGATTGTTTGGTCAGCTAACTGTTTAATAAATTTCAAGTTGTAATAATTTTCGATTTCTCGCTGAGCTGCAACCAAATAAAATCGCATTGATTCGTCAGAGAAATTAGATCCTTCTCCTCCTTGAATTTTGATTCCGTACAAAAACAATTCCCATAATTCAGCTACGGAAATAACTAAACCGGTATTTTTACGATACTTGATATTAAAAGTTAGCTGAGCCATAATAACACTGTTTTATGATTTTGACATGATCATTTTAATGATCTCATCTTTCTTTTTATTTTTTAAATCTTTTTCTTCGAAACCACCGCCTTCTTCTGTCATTCCCATTTCAATTAATTGTTTGACAGTCAAAGTATTGAGTTCGTTGAACAACTCATCGTCAATATCTTCATCACCTTTTTCTACTTTTTCGGTTTCTATTTCTTTATCATCTTTCTTTTCTTCTTTAGAAGGAGAAATACCTTTTTGTAAATCTTCAACAGCTTTTTTCCAAGATTTAATTTCTTCATCTTTTTTGTCAAGCTCGACTTTTTGAGATTCAATGATATTCTTCAAACGATTGATCTCGTTTTTAAACTCTTCATTACCTTCAGAAACCTCTTGTCTCAATTTACTTTCAAGAGAAGTTTTGTATTCAGGTTCATCGCCTTCTTTATAAATGTTAGGGAGTTTGCGATCAACGAGCTCTTGATACAATTCTTCAGAAATATCTGCATTTCCATTTATAAAATGAATTACTCCACCGTTTAATTTAATTTTTTGAGAGCTATACACTCTACTTCTTACTTTTACCATAATCAATTTGTTTTAGGTTTTCAAAAAGAGAAAGGAGAGGAGTTTATGATCTCTCCTCCCCTTTCTTTAGTTGTTTTTATTTGTTTTTAAACAAGACCTTCTTCACCGATATTCACGATACGAACAATCTTAGCAGGCTGATACAATACCGGAGTACCGTAATTCAAAATTGCAAATCTACGAGAAGGAGCTGTAATAGCAAAATCCATCTTCATAGTATCAGCAAACTGCAAATATTCGTTAATCTGATTATCATTGTAGTAAATCAATGCAGATTTTGTACCTGCAATGATACGATTGCGGTCACGAACACAATTAGCAGCAGCACCATCCCATCCACTAGCCATTTGAGAAGCAGGAACTTCAAAGATAGGATAATATTCTGTTGTATTGTTAAGCGCAGCATCTTTCTTTGTACGATAAATTACGAAGCAAGTAGCTGCATAAGCACCACCAACACCGGCAGTAAATCCAAATTCAACTGAATCAGTTGCTGCAACAGCTTGAGCACCTCCTGAAGTAATATTCAAAGGAGCAGATTCACCGTAACGGTTCTTAGCAGTAACCAAATAACCGTAAGTACCTGCATGACGACCGAAGTTTGTCTTAGTGTCATTATTATTCACTTTGATAGCAGTTCCGGCAACTGGAATAACCGGAGCTTTAGGTGAAGTTGCTTGTTTTCCTACAGTGATCGGTTTACGTTCATCAAAGAAACGGTCGTTTTTGATATTGATCTTACCAAACTGAGTAGTAACATCATTTACACTCTGACCCATTGTTGCACCGGTTACAGAAGCAGCCAAACCTACAATAACACGTTTTGATTCGTGGAACAATTTAACGTAATTGTTAAATACAATCGGGTTAGAAATGATGCGATCAATATAACCGTTATACACGTTAACAACAACGTTAGCTGCATCCTGAATCAAATTGTCATTCAAAACCTGATTCTGAGCATCAATAACAGCCGGAGAATTGAAATAATTATCAAGTAACTGTTCTGAAGTCTTACCTTCTGCAGTACCTCCATCCATTTCGTTTACACCAAGCATGTGCTGACGGAATACGCCATCAAACTGTTCAGGAACACAAGTAGAGTCTGCGTCAACCAAACGAGCATCCAAAATAGTTTGCAACAAAATAGTCTTATTCTCAACTTCTTTAGTGTACATATTCATACCACCAGCCAATCTAGCGAGCATTGCAGGATGAGTAACCTGACCTGTAACACCCATAAATTTGGTGATGATTGACTTACGTCTGTACTGAGAATCGGTTTCTTCCGGAGTTTCACCTTCAGTATTAAAGATACCAACTTCTTCACCATACTTATACAACTGATTGTACTGATGTACTGTATTGTCGATCTTATGTTTCGGCATTTCCATCAAATAAACCAACTGATTTAAGCGGTTACCCAAGATCTTTAATGTAGAGTCAAGTGATTCAACTTTCAGACCACCACCATTGTTGATCTGATTGTTATATTGCATACCGGTCTGAAGACCAGCTTCCATTGCTTTCAAAATGTCTGCTGCGGAAATTTCATCCAACAAGTTCGCTCCTGAAGCATCGTTAGTATTGTAATTATACAGATCCATAATTTATTTAGTTTTTAGTTTTCTCCGAATTCTTATTATTTGCACAATTTAATATCGCATTTATCATACATATATTGAGCGAGTTCTTGACCAACGGTTTCAGCTTCCGGATTTGTCAAATACGCCAACATATCACCTTCCATTGATTTCTGTAAAGTTTCAGACATCTGATCGTAAGCCTTTTCAATTGCCTTTACAACCAACGGACGTTGAGAAATAATATTCATCTCATATTTATTATTCTCGTCTTTAGCAATCTGCATTGATTTCTGAATAGCATTTACATTTTCCAATCCAGCAGAACGGAAACTCGGCGTCTGTCCGCCAATTTTATCAATCTTATCACTCAATACATCCAAAGTTTCAGCCATCTTCTCCATAATAGGAGCAAATACGCCCATAGATTTAGCAAAGGTTTCTTCTACAGCTTTTTTGATGCCTTCAGCATCACGATCTTCTGCAGTATCTTTTTCATCGTCCTTTACTTTTTCTTCTTTCTTAACAGCTTCTTTTTCGAGTTTATCGATATCTTTTTCCTGCTTTGTTTCAGATTCGTGATCACCTGCAGCGGCAGCGTCTTCACTCTTCTCGATTTTGATATCGCCTTTTTCAATACTTTTTGCGATATAATCTTCAGTGAAACCCATAGCTAACATGGATTTAACTATCGCGTTGTCTTTGTAGTCTTCAAACTTCATAATTACTGAATTTTATTTGTTTATGTAAAAATAGAACCAAAATTTTACTTATCAAATTAATTAACGAAAATTTTGCAAGTAGTCCCATAAAATTTTCGAAGAAATGTGACCCTCCATGTAACTTTTATACAATTCTTTAAAGTCGTCACTCTGTACTCCTTCTGTCGGAAATGCTTTCAAAACAAAATTTTTATCAATAGAAAGAAGATATCCATCCTTTTCCATTTCTAAAAGAATGTTAGTTTGTTTAAAACTAATATTATCGTTTTCAGAATAATCAATATAATCCTGTTTCTGAATACCCTTAACTATATCAGCATAAGTATTTGCATTAACAGGAGTCATTGTCATTGCTACATTTGTAATTAATGCTTTTGTAATTTTTTTCGGATTCTTTTTGTCTCTTTCTAATGCCTTACCTTCAATGCTAAAACCAGGTTTACGATTTGTTCCTGATTCTTGCATTTCTAACGCTTTATCATAAAAAGCTCTAGCTTCAGGAGATTTTTTCCATAATTGACACTTGACGAAAAATTTATTATCTTTAACTTTAGCATCTAAAGGAGCTCCTATCCAAAATCGAGACTTGTTTATCGGACTACGTGAAGTAAGATGATCTAGATTTATCAATCCATGTTTCAAAAAACGATCAATGATAAACCCATTTGGTTCCATTGATTCTTCTTCTGAATCTTCGGACGCATCGGAAGCCAAACCTTCAAAAATCATTCTTTCATACCGCTTATCATCTCCTACTGGATAATCAAGTGGATTGAATTTAGAAGATTTTTCAAGATTGGCTTCTGTAAAAAAATTAAACTTAGCATCTATATCAAACATCCTTTATATGTTCCATTGTCAACGAATTTACGAAATTATCAATCAATTTATCTATTTCTCGATACTTTCTGACTTGCTTCCAATCTTCAATATCGACTTCCTTATGAATCCCCATTAATGCTCCAAATAAAGCTGCATTTGTATCCGTATCAAATCCTAAATTCACTACGTTACAAAGGTCTTCTTTTAAGGTAGAACTCTTTGTTCTCAATTTCAAATAATTATCTAAAATCAAGTTATATGTATTAATAACATCTCCTCGATTTTGATAACTATCAACCGAAAAATCGAACTTGATATTTTCTTGCGGTAAAGCTCTCAACAATTTTTCAAGTAAGCAACAATAATTGCCACCAAACTTAAAACAATTAGGATTATTATGAGTGAATAAGCTAAAAAAGTTGAATAAACTCATAGTCTCTGAAGCTACAAACTCCTTTTTTGTAGATCTATAAATTGCAACAGGAAGAGCGTAAAACATTGCACCGTTTCCCATCGAATCTGTTCTCGGACAACCATTCCTCATAATAGAAGATGATGTTTGCGATCCTATATCGAATAATCCTTCTCCTGCATTGAAACCTTTATTATGATACCAATCCTTTAGATTATCTCTCATTTTATTAAAAACATCCATCATATTATTCGTCTTAATAGAAAGTGCATCTATAAGACATAACAGAATAGATGTATCGTCAGACCAAGTGCCAATCGGTTGATTATGATATCCTCCTTTTGAAAATCCGACGCAATTAAATTTGGTCGGATTTTGAAATTCAAAAGGAACTCCTAAAGCATCACCAATTATATAAGCTCTGATACTATTCTTTATCTTTTCTATCGTTTTCATCCGTTTCCGAATTTAAGCTGTTTAAAATTAGTCTTACAGACTCTGTTTTTAACTTCTCTACTTCTTCTTTAGAAGGTTCACTAACAACTATTGATATTGATTCTCCATCTTCTTCCCATCTAGGATGTACTTTTTTCTTTGCCATAATTTTAATTTTTTAATTACTATTCTTTTGAATGCCTAAAGATACACCTTTTATTTCATTCGGACAACAATTATTAAACAATTTCGACAACAATAGAATTTGTTCCTCTTGCAAGTACTTTATACTTTAATCCAGCTTGAGCTAAATATTCGCTTTCGTCAATATTATTTACATTCATAATTGGATCTCCTTTCTTGGCTAACAAAGTTAAGTGAAGATCTGATCCAAAATAAATTTCGTGATTCATTCCAAATGATACAAAAGATTTATCTTCAATTACCTGACCCACTTTTGCATTAAGCCATGCACTAAGATTGTCTCCATTCCCTCTAATTTCCAATCTTCTGTTTAATACCATATTTTGCCTCAGAGGATTTTGTTTAATAGCTTTTTTTATTAAATCTATTCTCGTTTTAGTACTCTCTATTTTTTCTTCTGAAAAAACCTTTGATTTTGGTGATTCTGTGAGAATATCTCTTATTGCCTTATAACCTGAACCCGTATAATTCATTATCGCTTTACGTTGATCATCTGTCCATTTGGTCGACGTTTCTTTGGCGTCTTTTTGATATGTCTCGAAAAACTTTTTTTTATCTTCAAATGAATTATTCTTATTAATATACAAATAATCTTCTTTATTGTAATTATGATAAATCAATCCATTTACAACCGGAGCATATCCTTGTGTAATCAACATTGCGTTAATTGCTTTTTTATTTTTATCATTAGAAAGACCATATTGCTCTATTATTTCACCAAAATTATAATCATCGATAAAGCCAAATATCTTTGATTTTAAATCGGAAGTTTCAGAAGACAAATCCTTAGTAAGATATTTATCTGCATCGGATTTCATTTTATCAACCTCTTCTTTAATGTAAAGGTTAGATAATTCCGATCTCTTTTCATTCCAATCATAAAATTGTTTTACCGTTTCAAATTTCTTACCTTCAGCAAAAGATAATTTCTCTTCTTTCTTTTCTGTTTTCGTAGATTGTTGTTTGTTCAACTCTTCTTTAATACGTTTCTTAAAATCAACCAACGATTCATAAGGCTTCGACTCTAATTTAAATCCAGGAGAAGTTGCTTTATATTGATTATCGCCTTTCATTTTAATAACGACAGTCTTACCATCTTGTTTAACATAGGTTTGAGTGATTTTCTTAAACCCAGTCATATCACTTAATTTCTTATCAATTTCGCCGGTTATTTCTTGTTTTAACTTATCTAATTTATTATCTATAGATTCTTTCTCGCTCTCTTTCTTTTTCTTAGATTCTTGCAGTTTCTCCTGAATTTTATCCAAAACATCTTGATCTAATTCAAGTTCACCTTTTTCTTGAGCTTCAAGAAGATTTTTATAAGCATCTTCTACAGTAAATTGTTTATTCGATTTATCGTCAGAATCTTGTTGCTCATTTCTTTTATTTAATTCTTCTTGAGCAACTTTCTTTAATTCGGAGTTGGCTTCAGGATCTTTTATAGCCGCTTTCAATTGTTCGTCTGTTGCAGATGTAGCTTGTTTAGCCAAAATTTCTGTAGAAGATTGTTTTGAAGTCGACTCTTCTTCATTCTTCTTTCCTCCCTTAGCTTTTGGCTTCCAACCCTTTTCAGTTTTAATATATAATTTGCCGCCCCACGTCTTTTCTGTCCCAATAGGTGAACCTTTCTTCGCTTTTTCTATAATTTCCATAGATTTTGTAATCGTCTGATTATTATAAATAGCTTTAATTTTCTCCATAACAATATAAGATAGGAGGAGAATATCTCCTCCGTTAATTAGTGTAACTGTAAACGATATTTAGTTTGTTTCAATGTAGCAAGGAAATCTTCTGTCCAAGACTTTTCACCAACATAATCAGTATTATCGTCGATTTTACCATAGAACTTCTTGGTACGATCTATGATCAAATCAATCAAACCAATAGGATCATTGACTTCAATTTCTTCACCATTTACAGAGCCGTCTTCAAATCGACCAAATTCACTTTGACCTGCTTCCATGATCTTATCTTCGTAATCAGAAAGTTCCTCAATTAAATCATCAAGATAAACGTGTTTGGAATTATCTAACTCTCCCCAATGTACATTTTTTGATCTTGTTTTCGCACCTTCAAGAAAATTAGCATAATCAACGAAAACGTTATACATAGCATCTTTAGCTTTTTGAACACCATCGTCTAAAGACGGATCTCTATGAATCTCGTCGTGTATCTCGTCAATACCCCATGCTTTTTCAATCTCCTCGTTCTTAGTTTCAATCGAAGCAATATCTAATTTACCTGAATCTTTCATTTCATCAACCAATGACTTAAACATCTCTGCTTGATCTAAATCATTAAAATTGATTAATATATTGAAACCTTGTACATCATCTTCAACTTTCTGAGATTTTTCAATATTCTCAGTCTTCTGAAGACTATACATGCGAATATTGCCCTTAAAATCCCAAGTTTGCTCACCATTTTCTTCTGTAGACAATGTTATAGAAAATTTCCTTCCTAAGTTAGATACTTTTTGTAACGTTCCTAAGAAATCAAATAATTTATCACCATTACCACCGTCATTATCGCTATAACCAAAACTTGCATTTCCGTATGTATATTTTTTAGGATTTTCAGTAGCATCGACAACTCTCTCTACATACTCAACCTTTTTAAAAGTAATTGCCTTTTCGATACCATCTCCGTCAGGTTTCTTTGTCTCACCCTCAAGACTTTCCTTACAAATTGCATTCACGTCATTACAATCCATAGTTTTTTCAACCTCGTTCCATGATTCAGGTAATTCGTTTGTTGCACCAAGATCTTTTGCTCTGCGTTTCAAATAAGCAATTACATCTGATTTAGGAAGGTCTGAATTACCAACCAACTTGATTGCGTTTTTCAGATCAGAACGATTGCGAACAGGAAAACGACCGCCTACCATAGCTTTTCCTTCTTTCTCAAGTTTTGCACGCTCTTTCTCAGAAATATAAGATTTTGCTATACAAGATAATTCAGGCTTATTGACTTCTTTTTCAATTTCCTCTTTATGTTTTTTACAAAAATCTTCAAAAATCTTTTCATTGATCTCACCTCGAGCAAATGCCTTTGTTATAATCTGAATAGGTCCTTCCGGACACTCTCTACCAAGAATCTTTTTGATATTTTCTTTCATATCAAAAATAAAATCGTAGTCATCTAACTCTGTTCTAGTATCAATCCAAGTACTTCCAACTTCTTCTTCACTATCAACGATAATTTGTATAGGCGATTCATCATCAACGTGACCTAAGAAATAGTGAATCTCATAATCTTTACCTTTTGCAACACCTGCTTCAATCAAAAGATCTTCGGGAATCTCAATACCCGTTTCCTCAAACAATTCTCTTGCGGCTGCTTCGAGAAAACTTTCTCCCGGATCAACATGACCACCAGGTATACACCATTGTTGTGTACTTGCTCCGTATTCACCAGCTCTTTGTAAAATCAAAAGTTTATCACCTCTAAACAATAATACGTCAGCATAACGTACCTTACCTGTCTTAGCCTTGATTATATCATTATAAACTGATTTTGAAATATTCCCTTTCTTTAATTCATTCTTTGCTGAATAGATGTTATAAATATCATTCAAAGTATCACTTATCTCTTTATCAGCAGATAATTTTGATAACGATTTAAAAATCTGTTCTCTTTTTCTTTGAACAATAGCAATATTTTTAGCATGTTCTTCTAAAAATTCATTATAACGTTTTTCTGCGTCTACTCGCTCTTTCTCATCTAAAGTTGAAAAACTTTTAGCAATTGAACTTTTTTCAGCAAAAAGAGTTGATAAATCACTTATTTCGTTCGCAATCTCGAAAGATTTCTTCAACAAACTTCTATATTCAGTAATTTTCTCTGAATTAGATTGTAAATTAAATAATTTCTTAATATTCATAGCTATTCATATTTTGGCCTAAATATACGGATTAATTTTTACATCTT
>ERZ1024427.247-NODE-247-length-10825-cov-7.229619_pt1 | contig 10825 bp, 9 predicted proteins | sample MGYA00520783_ERZ1024427 | MGnify/ENA primary metagenome ERZ1024427 (study PRJEB33242, sample SAMEA3444285) | Homo sapiens | biome: Host associated; feature: Gastrointestinal tract; material: Stool | place: Uganda | collected 2011-01-01 ...
GATGGACATTCTTCGTGACGGCCGGGCGGACTGTTTCTGTCTGGTAGCCAGTGACCTAGATGGCGCCGCTGAACATCAGCAGATACATGATGAGGTAAAGCAATACGGTGAGCTGTGACAGGATTTGGTAGAAACTCTGTACGGAAGGCATCACAACGAACAGCAGGCTGAGCAAGGTTACGGCAAGGCCTTGGACCAGCAGAATGTTTTTCTGTACGCCGTTGGCGTTGGTCTTCTGGAAGAAGGGAGGCAGATAACCTGCTTTGCCCACTGCGAAGATACCTTTGGACGGACCTGCCACCCAGGTCAACACGCCTGCCAGCACACCGAATGCCAAAGCCACGGCGATGATAGGCGACAACCACGAAGCATGGACATACTTGAAGTAATTATCAAAGCCTACCAGCAGACTCTGAGTCAGGTTGATGTCCTTTTCGGGAATGATGATCCCCAGTGCGAAGGTGCCTAGCACGAAGATGATCACGGTGATAGCCGCACCGATGAATACGGCTTTCGGATAGTTCTTGGCAGGATTTTCCATGTCTTTTACATGGATACCGCCCATTTCCATACCGGCATAGAACAGGAAGATGCTGGAAGCCAGTACCAGGTTGTCGAAGTTGCTGAAATCGGGGAAGAAGTTGCCGTCAAAGTTCATCTGGCTCTGTCCGCCGGAAGCAAGGTAAATCACCGCCAGCACCATCAGCAGGCCGGCAGGAATGATCGTACCTACCATACCGCCTACTTTGGCCACTTTGCCTACCCAGCCCATGCCTTTCAGCGAAATGAAGGTGGCCAGCCAGTAGATAATCAAGACCACCGCCAGTGAGTAATAGCGGTTGGATGCCAAGGCCATATCATGGGTGTCACTCATGCCGATAAATGCCAGTGCCACGGCTCCGAAAGTCAGGACGGTGGGATACCAGATGGTGCTTTCCACCCATTGCAGGAAGATGGCGAGGAAGCCGAATTTCTTTCCGTAGGCTTCACCCACCCATCGGAACACACCGCCTTGCTTGTCCTGGAACATGGCCGCCAGTTCCGCCGCTACCAACGAGGTAGGTATCAGGAAGACGATGGCCGCGAATAAATAATAAAATGCCGAACTCAGTCCGTATTCGGCTTCAGCAGGCAGCCCGCGCAGGGATACTACCGCAGTCACGTTCATAATAGCGAGGGTAAATACCCCTAGCTTGACTGATTTACTAATGTTTGCCATAAAGTTTAGGTTTTAAAAAATGTATGTTTTTTGTTTACGGAGTTTATAACAACTCCCTGGAAATGATGTTTATCCGTTTAGGTTTATTAACCCGGAAGGTATCCGGAATGAAACAATCGTACCCGGAAGGGTGTTTCTAGAAAAAACAATATAATCAGTATCGTTTATGAAAACAGCTTTCTCCTCATTCATCTATTCCCGCAGGGGGATTTACGGGATCTTGCATATACTCATCCTGTTGATGTCCCTTTTTCTGGTTATAAGTATCTCGATAGATACTTTTCATAACATCCCTTTCCTGAATCAAGGTTCTTATCTGAAGATTCAGTTCTGGATATGTATGTTTTTCCTGTTCGATTTCCTGCTGGAGTTTTTCCTCTCGAAAGAAAAAGGAAGATACTTCACCAGCCATTTTATTTTCCTGCTGGTATCTATACCTTATTTAAATATCATTGATTTCTATCACATCACTTTCTCGCCCGAAATCAGTTATTTCCTGCGCTTTATCCCTTTGCTGAGGGGAGGGTATGCGCTGGCTATCGTGGTGGGCTGGCTGTCGGGCAGCAAGGCGTCCGGGCTGTTTACCTCGTACATCACCATGCTGATGGCCACCGTGTATTTTGCCAGCCTTATCTTCTTTGTGCTGGAACATAAGGTGAACCCTATGGTGACGGACTACTGGAGTGCGCTGTGGTGGGCGTTTATGGATGTCACTACCGTAGGGAGCAATATTTATGCCGTCACTCCTACGGGGAAAATACTGTCGGTGGTGCTGGCCGCCCTGGGAATGATGATGTTCCCCATTTTCACGGTATACGTCACCAGTCTGGTGCAGCAGGCCAACAAGCGGAAGGAGGAATATTATCAATCGCAACAATCGGAGCCGGCGGATACTAAATAATAGCTTGAACTTCGTCAAAAATAAGAAAAAAGTCTTATCTTCGTAGCCAATAACAAATTGCTAACCTAAATAAACAACAAGATGAAATTATTGGCTCTGTGTGCGGCGGGGATAGGCTTGATGCTGTGTGCCTCGTGTACAAACAACAAACATTTGATCAGTGATGAGGCTGAACGTGCCGCTGTTCAGCAGGATTTTGAGGCACGGCGTGATACGCTGGCCCAAGGTGACCTCTTCCAGGTATTCGAACAACCCATGAGCGATGAGCAGAAGGAGGCGATGACTTTCCTTTACGCCTATATGCCTTTGGCGGATATAGCGGATCATCCCGGTGAATTCTATCTGGAAAACGTGGATTACGCTTTCAAGGCGCGTGAGGAGATGCCGTGGGGAAAAGTGGTTCCCGAACGCGAGTTCCGCCACTTTGTACTGCCCATCCGCGTAAACAACGAGAATCTGGACGACAGCCGTAAGGTATTCTACGAGGAACTGAAGGACAGAGTGAAAAACCTTTCTTTATATGATGCCGTGCTGGAAGTGAACCACTGGTGTCATGAGAAGGTGATTTATACTCCCTCTGATGCCCGTACCAGTAGTCCGCTGGCTTCCGTAAAGACAGCCTACGGACGTTGCGGCGAGGAATCTACGTTCACGGTAGCCGCCTTGCGTTCGGTAGGCATCCCTGCCCGCCAGGTATATACGCCGCGTTGGGCACATACCGATGATAATCATGCCTGGGTGGAAGCCTGGGTGGATGGCAAATGGTACTTCCTGGGTGCTTGCGAACCCGAACCGGTACTGAATCTGGGTTGGTTCAACGCTCCCGCTTCACGGGGTATGCTGATGCACACCAAGGTGTTCGGACGTTATAACGGACCGGAAGAAGTGATGTACCGCACTCCCCGGTATACGGAAATCAATGTGATTGACAATTATGCCCCTACGGCAAAAGCCGATGTGGCCATCGTGGATGCGGATGGCAAACCGGTGGCTGATGCCAAAGTGGAATTCAAGGTGTATAACTATGCCGAATTTTATACCGTAGCTTCCAAACAGACGGATGCGGACGGCAAGACGTTCCTGACAGCCGGAAAAGGGGATATGCTGGTATGGGCTTCCAAAGATGGAAAATTCGGTTACTCCAAACTGTCTTTCGGAAAAGACAATGCCTTGACCGTGAAACTGGACAAGACGGCCGGCGAGGCTTATACACTGGATATGGATATCATTCCTCCGGTGGAAGGCGCCAATATGCCCGAAGTGACTCCCGAACAACGTGCGGAGAACAATCGCCGCATGGCCTTGGAGGACTCTATCCGCAATGCCTACGTGGCTACGTTCATGACGGATGAATCGGCCCGTCATTTCGCTAAAGAGTATCAGTTGGATGAGGATGTTGTTGCCAAATTGCTGGTGGCATCACGTGGTAACCACGAAACCATCCGTGACTTTATGGCCCGTCTCCGTTCGGACAAGTCAAAGAAGGGCGGCATTGACCTGCTTCAGCAGATTTCCGCCAAAGACCTTCGCGATGTAAGTTCCGAAGTGTTGATAGACCACATGATGAATTCACATCTGTGCGCCAATGCCGATTATTTCCGCAGATTTGTGCGTAATCCGCGTGTGAGCAACGAAATGATTACTCCGTACAAAGGATTCTTTGAGAAAGCAGTGCCCGAACAGGAGCGTGAGGCTTACCTTGCCGATCCGATGAAGCTGGTTGCATGGGTTGCCGAAAATATCCGTGTGGACAAGGATTGCAATCTGGGCGGTTCTCCGATTACTCCGGAAGGGGTGTGGAAGGCCCGTACAGCCGATGCGCACAGCCGTGATATCTTCTTTGTTTCCATGGCACGCAGCATGGGTATTCCTGCACGTATAGACGAAGTGACCGGAAAAGTGCAGTTGATGGGTGATGAAGGTACTGTTGATGTGAACTTTGAGGCGATGGAACAGGCCAGTGCGCCTACCGGCAAGTTTATTGCCAGATATACGCCGATCAAGTCTTTGGCCGACCCGAAGTATTATTCTCATTTCTCTATTTCCAGACTGACTCCTGCCGGAACCTTGAAATTGCTGAATTATGATGAAGGCGATATTGATATGGGTGGCGGTGCTACTTGGGCTAATCTGTTGAAGAACGGAACGGCACTGGATGCCGGCAATTATGTGATGGTGACCGGTACTCGTCTGGCCAACGGCGGCGTATTGTCCCAGCTGACTTTCTTTACCATCAAGCCGGGGGAAACGACTACGGTGGACTTGGTGATGCGTGAAAGTAAGGATGATATTCAGGTGATCGGTAACTTCAACTCGGAATCTACTTATAAACCGATAGATAGCGATGAACTGAAGTCTATTCTTGCCACTACAGGACGTGGTTACTACATTGTAGCCGTACTGGGTGCCGGACAAGAACCTACGAACCATGCCTTGCGTGATATTGCGGCATTGGGTAAGGAGTTTGATGAATGGGGCAGAGGAATCGTGCTGTTGTTCCCCAACGAGGAGCAGTACAAGAAGTTCCGCCCGCAGGAATTCCCCGGATTACCGGCTACCATTACTTACGGTATTGATGTGGACGGTTCCATCCAGAAGCAGATTGCAGAAGGCATGAAGTTGTCTAACAAGACTATCCTGCCTATGTTTATCATTGGGGATACCTTTAACCGGGTGGTATTCGTGTCACAAGGATATACCATCGGACTGGGTGAGCAGCTGATGAAGGTGATACATAAGCTGTAGGATTCAGTATAAACAAAAAGTAACGCGGATATTCAAGTTTGCAAACTGAATATCCGCGTTAAATATATTGATAGCGTTTATGCTTATCTGTTTACTTGTCATCATCCAAGTCATCGTCCTCATCGTCCCAGTCATCCTCTTTCTTTGATTTCTTGGGGTTGAGGCTTTTGTTTTTCTTTTCCAGTGCTTTGTCGTTTTCGTCTTTCAATGCCAGTTCGGACAAGGCGGCTTTTACTTTGTCAGGATCGGTAACGTCTTTCAGATACTCTTCTATCTTTACAGTACCTCCCATGGATACTTTTGAGTTACGATAAATCATGCCGCTGTCTACGCTGCTCCGTCCGGAGAAATGAAATTCCGAAGTTCCGGTTTCTTCGGCAATCTTACGGATATTACCGGCATTCACACCGCATCCCGGCATGATGATGATCCGTCCGTCGGCCTGTTCCACCAATTCTTTCAGAAGAGGGATTCCCTTTTCGGCGGTAGCTTCCTGTCCGGAAGTAAGAACCCGGTCTATACCCAGTCCGATAATCTGTTCCAAGGCCTCTTTGGGATTGCTGCACATATCAAAAGCACGGTGGAAGGTGACACTCATCTCGCCTACCGCATTCATCAGTTTCTGCATCAGAGGCACATCGACATAGCCTTCTGCGGTAAGACAGCCGAATACCACACCGTCCGCACCCAGCTGGCGTGCCACTTTAATATCATGCAGCATGATTTCTTGTTCAATAGGAGAATATAGGAAATCTCCGCCACGGGGACGGATAATGACATGCAGTTTTGTTTGGTTCAATAATTGGCGTGCCATACGGATTTCGCCAAAAGACGGGGTTGTTCCGCCTTCCGGAATACCTGCACATAGTTCTACACGATAAGCACCGGCTTGTTGTGCCTTCACAGCACTTTCCACGGAGTTGGCGCAAATCTCGATTTTTGATTTGTTACTCATAAAGTTATTTAATAGTTAATTCAATTCCATAATCAACGTCATCGGGCGCTTTGGGCTGTTCCAGCATTTCTCTTTCAAATATTCCGCCAAGGGAACTCCAATGGTTTCTCTGCGTGAGTCCGTCATTGGTCCGGTTCTTTACGGATGACTTTGTTCTTCATAATATGATGAATTTGTCAGTGCAAAGATAGGCATAATGTAAGAGTGTGAGAAATTTTAGCGGGAAAAATTTTTAATTAAAAAGCCGGTACTCCTCTCGGAGTGAGAGAAATACCGGTTTTCCTATGGGAACGAAATGGATTATTGCACGTGGATGCGATGGCCATTGAATACGTTCATGCCCAGTTTGTTCATAATATGCTTGATGGCAAGCTGTGCTTTCACGGAGTTGCCGGCGTCATCCAGAGGAGGCGCGAAGGCTGCAATGCCCATGACACCCGGCATTACGCCCATGACACCGCCTCCTACGCCTGTCTTGGCAGGAATTCCCGAAGTGTAAAGCCAGTCGCCTGTGTGCTGATAGAAACCTACGGTAGCTATCATGGAGGTGATTTTCGGGGAGAGGGCTTTGTCGAACACTTGCTTGTTGGTGTTCGGGTTCAATCCTTCGTTGGCGATGGTGGCTCCACAGATGGACAACTGTTCTGCAGTGATGCCCATGGAACACTGGCGGGTGTAGAGGTCGAGCGACATATCGGGGTCATCGTAGATACGGTTATAATTTTTCAATAGCCAGGCGATGGAACGGTTGTTGAAATTTGTCGCCGACTCTGACCGGTACAGTTCGTCGATCAGTTGCGGGGTACTTCCGCATAGTTCGGTCATATTGTCTACGATGGCTTTCCACTTGGCATCGCTGTTTCCTACGGGTTGCACCATACTGTTGGCCGAGATGGCGCCGGCGTTTACCAATGGGGTGGACGGATGGTCGTTTTCCAACAAGATGGCCATGATGGAGTTGAACGGCAGTCCGGTAGCATCGGCGCCAATCATTTCGAGCACCTTGGGAGCACCGTATTGGCGGAGTACCAGGATGGCGGTCAGCACCTTGGAAACGGACTCGATACCAAAACGGTACTGAGAGTCACCCAGTTGGATGATTTCTCCGTTCATCAGACAGATACTGATCCCGAACAGTTTGGGATCAATATTTGCCAGATAAGGGATGTAGTCGGCGTTCTTACCGTCTGTATTGTCCTTGTACAGATTGTAAGCCTCCTGGGCAACATCCTTTATTTGCTGGATAGTTATAGTTCTTTCCATAAATTAATTTGATTGAAGTAACCATCTACCTTAACGGCGGATGGTTGCATTATTGTTATCTATGCTTATTTTTTAGCGGCGTTGCTATGGGCATTGTGAGTGAACACAGTACCTTTTACAGCGATATTCTTGTCTTGGGCGATGCGGGTAGGAGTGGGATATTCCAGTTTCTCGAACTCGCAGATGGCATTCTTGATGTCGTTCAACAACATATCCGCCATGTCACGGCTGAATCCCTGACGTACCACAACACGCATAACTACGTAATTCTGGATATTTTCCGGCAAGGTGTAGGCAGGAACCATCCAGCCGCTTTGCTGCAATTTAGCCTGCAAATCGTACAGAGTCCATTTGGCATTCTTTGCATATTCGGGTTTCATGTACCAGATGAACAAAGGATTTACTACGTCATCGCTGTAATTTACGAACGGAGCCATCTTGGCTATTTCGCTGTGGATGTACTTGGTGATTTCCATGGAATTGTATTGGATGGCTTTGTATCCTTGGAATCCCAGACGGATAAATTGGTAGTACTGTCCCAGAATCTGTGCGGCGGGACGGCTGAAGTTCAAACCAACCTGTGTGATGTTCGCACCCAGATAATTGACACTGAACGACATGGCATCCGGAAGGTATTTCTTGTCTTTCCATACTACCCATCCCAGTCCCGGGTAAACCAGTCCGAACTTGTGGCCGGAAGTGCTGATGGAGAGAACCCATTTCAAGCGGAAGTCCCATTTTGTGTCGGGATTGAGGAACGGCAGGATGAAACCGCCGGTTGCAGCATCTACATGGATAGGAATATCATAGCCGGTTTTGGCGTTGTAGGCATCCAGTGCTTTGTCCAACGCTTCCACGTCATCGTTCAAACCTGTCCATGTCACACCTTGGATGGGAACGATGCAGATGGTGTTCTCGTCACACATCTTCAGTGCTTCTTCGGGGTCCAGAGTGGTTTTGTCCAAGGTGAGAGGTACTTGGCGCATTTCAATTTGCCAAAGTTGGGCGAACTTTTCCCAAACAACCTGAAAACCGCTTGAAATGACAAAGTTAGGCTTGTCAGTCGGTTTCCCCTGAGCTTTACGTCTGTCTTTCCAGCGTAACCAGGCGGCTACTCCTCCCAGCATACAAGCCTCGCTGGAGCCGATAGCCAGTGCTCCGGTTTTCCATTTTGCCTGTTCGGGCGAATTCCACAAATTAGCCATGATATTGATACATTTGGCATTCATCACTGCGATACGAGGATATTCTGTTTCATCAATGTAGTTGATGCTGATGGCTTCGTTCATCAGTTTGGTGGCATAGTCGTCCATGTAGGTGGTAACGAAAGTGGCCAGGTTAAGGCGTGGCTGGGTTTGGGCGAATGTTTCGTCTTTTACCATTTGATAAGCAATCTGTGGGGTGGTAGGTTCCATAGGGATGGTATCTACCGGGGCAGGCTGTAGCATTTCGTTTGAACCAAACACGGCTGTCTTTGCGTCACCGTCTCTCAAATCACAATTACATTCTTTCATTTTACTTAAAGTTTAGATTAGTAATACAATGGAAAACATGGGAGTTTCCCGCGTTTTTCTCCCTCAACAGGAGGTTTGGAGAAAAGTTTCTTGATTTTATGTTTTTTAATTTATGGGGGATAATGTGTCATGCGGAACATAGCGCATCCAATTGGCATAGTAGCATATGGGCACATGATTGCATTGACCAATTATAAACCGGCTTTGAACCAATTCTTTTACACTTTGTTTCTATCACAATCTAAACCGATTTCATTATGAAAGTACAAACAGGGCAGGGGACCATTCCCCTCATTACGTTAGTAGGTATATTTTCCATCTCGGCACTCAATGCATTGCCGGGACTGGCGGTGTCGCCCATTTTGGGAGATTTGAATAAAATATTTCCCTCTGCTACAGATCTGGAGATCCAGATGTTGTCTTCGTTGCCGTCACTTCTTATCATACCCTTTATCTTGTTATCAGGTAAATTGACAGAGAAAGTGAACAACCTTTTGTTGTTGCAGATAGGGCTGGCTCTTTTCGGGGCGAGTGGTATTCTTTATCTGCTTTCTGATAAAATGTGGCAGTTGATAGCCGTCAGCGCCATGTTGGGGATGGGGTCGGGATTGATTGTTCCGCTTTCTACCGGATTGATATCCCGTTATTTTGTGGGAAGTTACCGTACAAAGCAATTTGGTTACAGTTCTGCCATCACCAATATCACGCTGGTGCTTGCCACTACGCTGACAGGATATCTGGCAGAAGTGAACTGGCATTTGCCGTTTTTGGTCTATCTGTTTCCTTTTGTATCCGTTTTCCTTACTCGTTATCTGAAAAAAGATCTCTCCAATTATCATTCCTCTGATGATATTCCAGCCGATACTGTCAGGGAAATAGGTAAGCGGGGAATTAATGTCAAGGCTTTGGTCAAGCTGATGGCTTTTTACGGATTGGCTACTTATCTGGTGATTATTATTAGTTTCAATCTGCCTTTCCTGATGGAAGAATATGGACTGTCCAGTGGTAGGGCAGGCATCTTGATATCTTTGTTTTTTCTCGCTATTATGGCACCGGGTTTTGTCTTGAATAAGATAGTGCAGGTCTTGGGTCGTCGTATCTATATGGTTTGTTTGTTGATGATAGCCTGCGGAATGGGGATTATTCTGCTTAGTCGTTCCGAAATACTGATTGCTTTGGGATGTATTCTGAACGGGCTTTCATACGGTATTATCCAACCGTTGATTTATGATAAGACTTCTGATGTGGCGGTTCCTCACAAAGTGACGTTGGCACTTGCTTTTGTCATGGCGATGAATTATGTGGCCATACTGCTTTGTCCGTTTATTGTGGATGCTTTTCAGAATCTGTTCCATTCTCATTCGCAAACCTTTGCCTTCTGGCTTAATCTGATGGTAGCCTTGATGGGGATGTTTATTGTGATGAAGCAGGAAAAACTGAGTTTATAAGAAAAATACCCACGTAATAACAGCATGAAGTATGAATAGACAAGTTGAAGCAAACCTTAGCATGGTTGTCTCCAAAGCGTTGGGAGGCCTTAATATGAACGCACTGAAGTATCTTTTACCTTTGTGGATAGCTCCTGTGACAGGGGTTACTTTCCGATTGGTATTTGGGGCCGCCGCTTTTTGGCTTATTGATATATTTTGCAAGCCCGAAAACTCCACTATCCGTCAGAAATGGCAGCTCTTTATTTTAGGGGCTTTAGGTATTTATGGATATATGTTTTTTTATTTGTTGGGTATCAGTAAGACTACTCCGGTTTCCAGTTCTATTTTTGTCAGTTTGGAGCCTATATGGGTATTCATTATCTCTGTATTGTTTTATAAGGAAAAAGTAACCTGGATGAAAGTGCTTGGCATTGGAATGGGATTGGGAGGAGCTGTTCTATGCATATTCACACAACCTAGTGACGATCTTGCCTCCAATGCTCCGTTAGGTAATTTGATGTGTTTGGCCAGTTCATTGGTTTATGCCGTCTATCTTGTTTTCAGTAACCGTCTGTTAAAAGGAGTGGGAGATATGACGATGTTAAAATATACTTTTTTAGGGGCGGCTGTTATGGCTGTTGTTGTCAATACGATTTATGGTTTTGATGCTCCTATACTGAAAATGTCACTTTTCTCTACGCCTATGTTGGTCTTGCTTTTTGTTTTGGTATTTCCTACCACCATTAGTTATTTATTAATTATTTTTTATTGGTTCAAGCGTAAATGAAAACTTCTTGC
>ERZ1024427.254-NODE-254-length-10489-cov-9.806690_pt1 | contig 10489 bp, 7 predicted proteins | sample MGYA00520783_ERZ1024427 | MGnify/ENA primary metagenome ERZ1024427 (study PRJEB33242, sample SAMEA3444285) | Homo sapiens | biome: Host associated; feature: Gastrointestinal tract; material: Stool | place: Uganda | collected 2011-01-01 ...
GGCGAGGTCACCCCGCACATCGGACGCCACGCATTTGCCGTTCTGGCCATACTCACTCTTGCAGCTGCAATGACAGGATGTATCAATGATGCAGATGTTCCCTCAGGAAACGGAGACAATCCGGCTACCGGAGCCAGAGGAGGGAACATGGAGATTTCATTTCTAGTTCCCAACTCTTCCAACGGCAGCCGTGCCGCTTCCGCCGAAGACTCCGGAGTTTACGAAGACGGAACCGCCGAAGAATACAAGGTGAGCAATGTAACCCTCTATCTGTTTGACTCTTCCAGCAAGAATCTGGTTACTACCATCAATGTAGCCCAAAGCGATCTGGGCGCAGGCACTTCCAGCGGAGAGAGCAGCAAAGAAGGACAAACCATTGTCTATCCTTGCAACAAGGAAATCACAGTAAAACCGGGCAACTATGACATCCTTGCCGTAGCCAACGGTTCACAGACCTTCGAAATAGGTCAGGAATCCACATTATTGGGACAGATTGACGCCTCCACCTATGGAAACGGCATGATAACCAGCGTACCCGGAAGCGGTTTCATCATGTCCAACCGCGGCTCGGCCAATATGAACATCACCGTAGAGTCTCCCGAAGAAAGCGACACCAAAGCACACGTCAGAATCAATCTGGAACGTGCCGTTGCCAAACTGATGGTCAGAAATGACAGCAAGGAAATCTACACGTTGAAGAACCCTGCCGGAGTGACTTACGCCACAGTCCGTCTGAACAACTACAAATTCATCAACCTGGCAAACAAGTTCTACACCTTCCGTCATGTCGCTACACTGGATAACGCTCCTGAAACTCCGTCTGCTCCGTCATCTTACAGCGTGGAAGCAGGAAACTTCGGCAACATCGCCGACAACAACGGTTACCTTATCGACCCCTATTTCTTCGACAAGACCGTAGCTGGAGCCACTACCAATTTCACAGGCGGTTCATTCTACACCAACCACCTGTCAAAACAGACAGACAGCAACTGGTCGGGCCTGGCCGATGCAGGAAAGTACGTTTCCATGTACTGTCTTGAAAACTGTATGTTCCGTCCGGCACAGAACACAGTATACACCACCGGTATCATGCTGAAAGGTACATTTACCCCCGAAGCTTCACAGACCATCGGTAACAACGGTAATCCGGTAGAAGACCCGCTTGTATTCAACACACTGTATTATTTCAACTATAAGTTCTACACCACACTGGCAGCTGTAGGCAAATATGGCGATGCCAATATTGATGGTTTGACAGAAGAATCCAGTGATGCAGAACTGGCTGCCAAGCAGATTACCCGTTTCACCAAGAACGGAGGCAATTTCTCTACTTTCTACAATTACTGGATCAAACATCTTGACAACAACAACCCCACCGTCATGGGCGTCATGGAGTTCGGTATTGTACGTAACAACATCTACTCTGTCAACATCACCAGCATCAAGAACCTGGGTCCCGGCACTCCGGACACCAAACCCGATCCGGATGAAAACAAAGCATTCCTGGACGTAGAATTCGGAGTATATCCGTGGATTGTCCGTGACCAAGATGCCGACCTTGAATAAAACAGTCTCAAAATAGAAAAACAATGAGTAAAACTGCTACTATCCTCTTCGCCCTATGTACTTTTTTCTGTAGTGCATGTTCCTGGGTAGACGATGACCAATCCGATTGTCCCACAGGCTGTTGGCTAAAGTTATCCTATACCTATAATATGCTGAACGTAGATGCCGTGACCACTCAGGTAAAAGATGTCACGCTATTTATTCTCGATCAGGAAGGAAACTATATAGTCCGGGAGGAAGTAGACAGTCTTACATTCCATCAAAATGAATGTACAATCCAAGTCCCCTCCCTGCCTCAGGGAGATTACACCTTTCTGGTCTGGGCAGGATTGGCAGACTCACTTTACCGGCATACTCCCACTTCACTGACACTGTTACGCAATGAAGCGGGAGAACAATCCGAAAAACTTTCATCTCTATTCCACGGGCGGCTGGACAACGTGCATATCAGCGGCGAATATCAGGTTTTGGCTCTCTCTCTTACTAAAAACACGAATATTCTGAGCTGCATATTGCAAAGCCAGTCGGCCGCCCCTCTGGATACAGATGATTTCCGTCTGGAGCTGACAGCCCGCAACGGATGCATGGATCACCGGAACACTCCGACAGACTCCGTTTTCACCTGCTATCTTCCCTTCATGCAGGAAAGCGCCAATCTGGAAGACATACAGGTAGTACATGCCGGAATGAATACATTGAGACTGATGGAGAATGACGACACCCGCCTACGGTTAATCTATCAACCTAGTGGAAAAGAGATTTTCGATATTCCGCTGACACCCTATCTGCTTCTGTCGCGTAATGTCGAAACAACCTACATGCCTCCACAAGAATATCTTGACAGGCAAGACCGCTATAACCTGATATTTTTCCTGAGCCCGACAGAGGATCCGCAGAAACCTTACATATGTTTACAAATGCAAGTAAACGGCTGGATAATACGTATAAATGATGCAGAATTAGATAAATAATCTTTCTGTTTTGAACATTTCAGTCTATATTCGATTCCGTTATGAAAATTACTTATTATGTAAAATCTATAATACGGAACCTTATGAGAAATAAAAAAAAATTCAACGAGTTTATGAACAAAACGATTGAAGAACTGAAAGACGAGAAACGATATGGCACGGCACATGTCTATCAAAGTACCTTGAACGCTTTCTGCGAATTCTGCGGATGCAAGATTGTTTACTTCCACCAGCTCAACAGAGCCACACTGAAAGAATTTGAGACCCACCTGCGCGACAAGCAGCTGAGCTGGAACACCGTTTCCACCTATATGCGGACACTGCGCGGCGCCTACAACAAAGCGGTGGACCAGAAAATAACCACTGGAAAACCTCGCCTATTCAATCACGTCTATACCGGAGTGAAAAACGATGTCAAGCGTGCGCTGGAAGTGGAGGAGATAAACAAGCTGCTGAACGAAGTTCCTCTGAAAAGACTACCGGAAGACCTGGTACGATGCAGGGTTTGGGCAAACCTGATGTTCCAACTGCGCGGGATGCCTTTTGTTGATCTGGCCTTTCTTCACAAAAGTGACTTGAAAGGTAACACACTTTCTTACCGCCGGCATAAAACGGGCGGCCAAATGATAGTGGATATTCCGCCAACAGCAACATCTAACATTACTTTTCCTTCCTCCGAATATGAAAAAATGGCTAGTGGCGTATGTCCGCCTTCACCACGAAAAGAAGACGGCCGAACGGCTGACCGCAATGAACATAGAGAACTTCCTGCCTGTACAAGAAGAAATCCGCCAATGGACTTACCGGAAAAAGAAAATAAAACGGGTGGTTATCCCCATGATGATTTTTGTCCATGTAGATGCGGCGGAACGTTCGCAGGTGCTCACGTTGTCGGCCATCAGCCGGTATATGGTGCTGCATGGCGAACATACTCCGGCGGTGATTCCGGACGAACAGATGGAACGGTTCAAATTTATGCTGGATTATTCGGACGAGGCGGTGGAGATGTGTACCGAGCCATTGGCTCCGGGAGAATTGATACGGGTGGTCAAAGGTCCGCTAAAGGGTCTGGAAGGAGAACTGGTGGAAGTGGATAGAAAAGCGAAAGTGGTGGTAAGACTGGATTTGCTGGGATGTGCTGGGGTTGATATGCCGGTAGGGTTTGTGGAGAAGATGAAATAAGGATGGCGGACGCTAGGAAATGTGGAGGGGAATTTGTAACTTTGCGGTAAGAAAGGAGAATAAAGGCATGCGTTTGCAATCTAAGGAAATACAGACCATCATCCAAATAGCCAAAGATATTTATGGTGAAACAGTGCAGGTATATCTCTTCGGTTCTCGTCTGAATGACGAAAAGCGCGGAGGAGATATTGATTTATTAGTCCGCAGCACGGGAGAAAAGAAGGGTGTATTGGCACGCATCCGCATGACCGCACGCTTGAAACTGCATTTGGGCGACCAAAAGATTGACGTCATCGGTGACCATGAGGATTCACCGGTAGTACAGGAAGCCTTGAAAAACGGAATACAACTGATATGACAGAAAAGAAAATTCACAGGATTATTCTTTGCTTGAAACGGATGTTACCGTCATTTTGAATGAACTGTTTTCCAAAAGTGCCTTCAAAGGCAACAGACACGCTTGAGGTGTGATACAGGCTATTCTTTCCCGAAACTTTTTTCTATAACATAAACTTCGTAACAAAGTTATCGAGAGGAAGCAAACGCATTTAGAAATTCACCGTTAAATAAGATTTTCTCTACCATCTACTAATTTATAAAAAAGCAGTCGCTCGATCTGTGACCGTGTGAAAAAGAGGTAAGGTTCATATCCTATCTTGGGTCGGAATATAGAATTCCATAAAGAAATAGTTAATATTAAACAAGATTCATTCGTTGGTAAATGAAACCTGACCCATCCTGTAAGAGAAATTTAATTGGAAGAAATTTTCTAAATTCATATTGTTGACTATTAGCTCATTAAAAATAACATTTTTTCTTGAAATCAGAAAGATATCTATTAAACAAATAGAAGAAAAACTTTTAAAATAAACATTCCATCCATCAATGTCTGACAATTTTAACAAAAATCGCTTAGCTAAAAACACCATTTTACTTTATGTACGTATGCTGTTTACGATGTGGTTAAATTTGTATACCACACGTTTAACACTTGCCAATCTTGGTGTAGAGGGTATGGGAATCTATGGTGTCGTTGGTAGTATTGTCAGTATGTTCGCTGTTTTCAGTGGTGGAATGGGCAATGCCGTACAACGTTTTCTGACCTATGAAATAGGACGTGATAACGGTGATCCAAATAAAGTATTTTGTTCTTGCTTAAATGTCATATTCTTATTGTCCGGAATCATATTTATACTACTTGAGGTCGGAGGTCTATGGTTTCTACATACCAAAATAAACATACCAGCGGAAAGTATGGATGCAGCCCAATGGGTGTTTCAAATATCAGTACTCACTTGTATAGTCAATCTTATAAGTATTCCTTATAATTCACTAATCGTAGCACATGAAAAAATGAATGCTTTTGCTGCTATCAGTATTCTTCAAGTAATCTTAACATGTGCTTCAGCCTATTGCCTTAGTTACTTTCCTACCGGCCGTTTATTAATCTATGCTATATTGATGGCAACAATAAGCATATTAATAAGAATAGCTTATCAGATATATTGCCATCGCAAATTTCCGGAAGTCCATTACCATATGATTATAGACAAAAACCAAATAATGCAAATTGGCAAATTTGCCGGTATATCCTCTGCTTCCGGTGCTTTGCAGGTTCTTTCGTCACAAGGGTTTATCCTCGTTATCAATCTTACATTCGGGGTGGCTATTAACGCTGTATATACAATTTCAATGCAATTGAAAAACTCAGTTCTGTCATTTGCTCAAAATTTGCAACGTGCCATTGCTCCACAAATAACAAAAACATATGCCAATGGTGAGCTGGATATACATAAAAAGCTTGTCTATGCAGGAAGTAAATTTCAAGTATTTCTTATTTTTTTTATAATGATACCATTTCTTTTTCAAACGGAATATATCATGCACCTCTGGCTAGGTAATGTGCCACCATATGCTGTGACTTATGCACAATGCACCATATTTCTGAGTCTTACCTATGCTTCTTTTGAAACAATACGAACAGCAGTATATGCAACCGGTAATATTACTAAATTTATGATATGGCCCGAAGCTATATATTTATTAGTTTTGCCTATCAGCTACTATGCCGGCATAATAACCAATGATCCTAATGCCCTGATAATAGCAATGGTATTGTATGAAATATTTGTTTGTACAATACGAGTATGGATAGCATCAAAAGTTTCAATCATAAGAATAAATGAATTGCTTAAAAAAGTAATCAAACCTTGCTTCTGCGTAGCAGTACCAGCATTGTTTATATGCAAAATAATTACATTGTTTATTCCACAGACTATTTGGGGGCTAATCTCGATTCTCTGTTTAAACAGCATTTCATTAAGTTTAATCATTATAGTAATCGGATTAAGCAAACAAGAAAGAAATATGATAAGTACATTCTTAAAGAATAAAATGAAATAAACAGTAATGACATATATACTTTCTGATTATTGCCAATTGTTTAGAAATAAAAATAGACTATTTTATTCAGAGTTCGGAATGGTTATAATATTCTGATACAGATTCTATTGTATAACTCATATACAAATGAAGTTCGTATATACTTTCAAACAAAATGTAGACACAAAACAGCAATATAAAGAAAAAAAATTCTCACTTCGATAGATAAATGTATTTTCCAATACATTGTTAATCCACCCTAAAATGAAACACTATATATTATTTCAAACTCAACAAAAACTTAATTAGCTAGAATTCATCTATTGAATAGGAAAATTACTAGAAGTCCCCCTTTAGATATTAATAATACCAAATAACTTCTACGACTTTCAAAGCATACATATATATTGAACATTTCCTTTTCCATATTTGAGCAATAGCAATGAATATATTTAAACAATAATGAAAAAAATTTTCCTTTTTGAGCCCTGTATTGGATCCGAAAACGTAGGAGACCAAATTATCGTTGATTCAATAAAGCATGAAATGCATGAATTATTTTCTCCATCTTTTTGCATAGAGTTACCTACTCACACTCCCCTATCTAATCGATATATGTATTTTTTAGGAAAATCTAATTATAAATTTATACTAGGGAGTAACCTTATCGTTGGTGATTTAAATCCCATTATTCATCTTAAGCAATGGAATTTAACACCTCTAACATTACCTAACATCAAAAATGCAATATTGATAGGTGTTGGTGCGCAGCAATATAATCAAAAATTTACTTTCTTAACCAAGATTTCATATAAATGGCTTTTTAAAGGAAACACATTACATTCCGTTCGTGACAGCTATACAGAAAAACTACTAAAAAATATTGGGATTGACAACGTTATCAATACAGGATGTCCTACAATGTGGTCACTAACACCTACATTATGCACTTTAATTCCATCTAAAAAAGCCAAAGAGGCTGTTTTGACCTTGACTGACTATAAACCTAATCCAGAGCGCGACAACCATATAATAGAAGTCCTAAAACAGGATTACAGTAAAGTCTTTTTTTGGCCTCAAGGACATCGGGATTATTCTTATTTCAAAACATTGAAAAAAACAAATGAAATAGAAATCATAAATCCCCACCTAAGTGATTATGATAATTTTCTAAAAAAACATGAAGTTGATTTTATAGGAACACGACTACATGGAGGTATTCGTGCTTTACAACATAAAAGAAGAAGTATTATCATTGGTATAGATAATAGAGCTACGGAATTAAATAGAGATTTTAATTTACCTGTAGTAAATCAAGAGAATATTTCAAATCTTAGTAAAATAATCAATAGTAATTTCAAAACAGAAATTATATTACCAAAAACAAATATACAAACATTCCTTTCACAGTTTAACATTAACTATAATGGATAATATTAAAATAATCGTTTCTCATCCAGGAAAACAACATTCTTTTCAAACCGCAACAGCAATGGAAAGAACTGGTATTCTCCAATATTATGTTACATCAGTTTACAATAAAAGGGGAAGCATTACGTCATTGATTTCAAAAATCGCAAAAGGAGATTTAAAGAAAAAGCTATCAACACGCTTTTGTTCGTCTATATCAGAAAATAAAGTAAAACAAATCAATGAGATATTTGTAGTAATAACTCTTTTTTTAAATCGCTTTCCTCTACTTAATTATTTCACCGAAAATTGGAATTTCTTTGTTGAATCACTTTTCTATAAAAAATTAATGAAATTTGTTAAAAAAGAATCTCCAGATGCAATAATTATATACAATGGTAGCTCTAACAAACATTTAAAAGAACTAGACAACACTAGAATTGTTAAAATCATGGATATGTCTATTGCCAAAAGAGAATACATCCATGATATTCTTCAAAAAGAAATAGATGAAACCGGCTTAAAAGAAATTAGAAAAATGCATATGAGCTATTGGGATGAAAAGATGATTAGAAACGACAAAGAAGGATGTAATATGGTAGATTATTTCCTTGTCCCATCTCATTTTGTAGAGTTAAGTCTTCTTTCTAATGGAATATCTAGAGAAAAAATTAAATTAGTTCCATATGGAGTTGATATAAAAATGTTTTCATATAAAGAACGGAAAAGAAAAGATGATATTCTTAGGATTATTTATGTAGGTAATATTTCTTATAGAAAAGGTTCACATCGTTTACTCCAAGTCGTATCTGAAATAGATGGCGTTGAATTATTTTTAGCTGGCACATACGATAAAAATTCTTCATTATATACAAATTATTCAGGTATTAAAAATATACATTTCATGGGATTTATTACCCGCGATAAATTAAATGATTTATATAATCAATGTGATATTTTTATTCTTCCCTCTTTGTGTGAAGGCATGGCTATGGTAGGACTAGAGGCAATGGCTACTGGATTACCACTTTTATGCACATATTATTCAGGAGTTAATGATGTCATTGAAAATGGCATTAATGGCTTCGTCTATAATGCAAACAAAAACGATGAACTAAAACATCATATTATTTGGTTCAAAAATAATATGGATAAAATATCAGAAATGTCTAAATGTGCCCGAGAAACCTCACTCAGATATTCTTGGGATATATATCAGAAAAATGTATCAAAAGCAATTTTAGAATGTATAAAAGAGAAAAAAATATTAAGGTCTTAATTATATGGAGAGGTCCATCTCCTTATAGAGTAGATTTTTTTAACGAACTAGGTAAACTCTGTGACTTAACAGTATTATTTGAACGGCGTCCTGATCAAATTACAGATAAAGAAAAATCATGGTTTCATGAAGATTTCACTCACTTTAAAGGAATATACTTAAAGTCTATAACATTTCGTAATACTGCATTTTCTTTAGAACAATTCAAATATCTTCGAAAAAATGCTGAATATGACTATATTGTAATCGGTATGTATAGCACATTTATCCAAATGTCATCACTACTTTATTTAAAACTATTTAAGATACCCTATTTATTAAACTCTGATGGAGGATTCATAAAGAAAGAAAATAAAATTACTTACTATATTAAACGCTTTTTTATCTCTGGAGCAAAAGCTTACCTATCTTCTAGTAAAGGCACTAGCAAATATCTGCAATATTATGGTGCTAATAATAAAATAATGGTTTATCCATTCACGACCTCTTTCCAAAAAGACGTATATAAGAACTTAACTGCTGAAGACAAACTAAAATATAAAAAGATTCTTGGTATTAAATATAATGTCATAATACTTTTTTCTGGACAATTTATTTATAGAAAAGGTGTTGACATCTTACTTAAAGCAGCAAAAAACATTTCAAAACAATGCGGAATTTATATTGTAGGAGGTGAACCCACTAGAGAATATTTAAGTTTATGTAAAGAGAACAATTTAAACAATGTTCATTTCATAGGTTTTACACCACCACAAGATCTTGCTCAATATTATATAGCTTCTGATATATATGTATTGCCAACAAGAGAAGACATTTGGGGATTAGTAATAAATGAAGCTATGGCCTATGGATTGCCTATTATTACAACAGACAATTGTCTTGCAGGATTAGAATTAATCAAAAACGAAGAAAATGGTTATATTATTCCCGTAAATAATACAGAATTATTAGCCCAATATGCTAATTTACTAATAGATAATAAATCCCTAAGAGATAAAATTGCTGCTAATAACAGAAAAAAAATTCAATTATATACATTAGAAAATATGGCAAAAACACATATTGACTTTTTGCACAACCTAAAAGATTAATAGCCTTGATTGAAATCTTAATTATTATTTATATAATAGTAAATATCTATATGATATATTACTATTACAGAAAGCCAATGGGAATCTTTTCTCCTGTTTATGTAATTGCATTTATGTCATTGGGACAAATCCTTCCTCAATTGACAACAATTTATTATCTACCCCATGTGTACAATCCCTCTATTTTATACAACCTCCTCATAACAATGATTAGTTGCAATTTAGCATTTATGATTGGTTATGAGCGTAAAGTCACTTTGAAATCTAATAAAATACTTGACATAAAGAGTTCATGGATAAAACCTCTTATCATTCTTTTTGCACCAGGCTCTTTAATTTTTGATTTAATTATGTCGGCAAGTCATGCTGGTATAAAAACTGCAACTGATGGTGTTATTGCATTTCAATTTCAGGCATTAGGCTACATATCTCTCATTCTAACATTAATGTATTTGCGGGAAAATAAATTAACACTTTGGCTAGTTGGATGCTTAATCCTGTCAACTCTTCCAATTTTGCATTATGCGTTTGGAATTTATGGTTCTAGATTATCCACTTTTACAGTTGCATTATTATACGCTTATTTACTAGCTATAAAATTCCCCAAT
>ERZ1024427.265-NODE-265-length-10145-cov-6.847175_pt1 | contig 10145 bp, 2 predicted proteins | sample MGYA00520783_ERZ1024427 | MGnify/ENA primary metagenome ERZ1024427 (study PRJEB33242, sample SAMEA3444285) | Homo sapiens | biome: Host associated; feature: Gastrointestinal tract; material: Stool | place: Uganda | collected 2011-01-01 ...
ATACGAGATAAGCTAGTGACTGGAGTTCAGACGTGTGCTCTTCCGATCTTATTATCGGAAAGATTTAGTGTACAAGGGTATATAGATGGTAATGGTAATATACTTGAAACAAGTAGTGTTGCTCACTATTGGACTTTTGCTGTATTAGGTAAAGCTACTGAAGATGAGATTAATCTTATCATTGGTAACTATAATCTTGACCGTAGTCTTAAACCTGATATATTATGTAATATAGGTAAGCAAGGTATTACTAATGATAATCATGCAGAGTTTAATGATAAACTTATTGATTATAGTGGTAATGGCAGAGATATTCAAATGAATAATCTAGCTTGGAAAGGCGGTAGTGGTATTGCAGCTAAACAATACGAAACATTTAAAGATTGGCTTAATGAGACTTCTTCAACTTCAATAATAACACAAATAGATGAATTTACTAGAATTGTAGAATCTACTACAAATGGTTATTGGGTAAGTAGAATAAGAAGAGATTCTGATTTAGATAAAGTATATGACCCTATAAATGTTTATCTTTATCAAGATAATAATTTCTTAGTACACGAGTGTAAATATGAAGTAGATGGAGTAAAGTATAGTATTTCTATAAATGAACCAGTTGGAAAAGGTTATCATAAATTAGAAATATATACTAAAGATAGATATACAGAACTTCCTGAAAATGCAGAAAAAGTTGTTCTATCAGAATGGTATTTTCCTAAGTCAAATAAAGGTTCTATAAAATATAGTGTTATTCCTAGTCATAAAGGAGGAATATTATTTGACGGTATAACTGATTTCGGTAAAGTGACAGGGATGCCAATTTACAAGGATTATACTGTTATTGCTGATTATGAAAGATTTTATTTAGAACCAATTACAGGAGGTCGAGCATCTATTCTTTCTAAATCTTCTAAAGTTGGAAATGGTTCTTTTGTTTTTAATTTAGAAGACCAAAACGGAGGTAAAGCGTGTTATACATTTGGAGAAGCTAATGGTAATATATCCGACGATATAACAAGAATTATTCGTTATCAAAGTAAGTATTATAATACTAAAGCCTTGAGTATTGGTACAGCAGAAGATAATGATTTTATGGTTCTTGGAAAAGTTCGTGAAGCAGATAATAGATATTTCTATGGAGCTATCTATTCTCTCATGACTTTCCCTTATAGCATGTCCGAGTTCTTGATAGAGCGTCAACTAAAGAAGCACTAGAATTAACATTTTTAATATTAAAACATGTATAACCATATATTCCAGTTTTACCAATATTACTAATAGAATTTCTTATAAAAGTATCTCCATTTCTAATATAATTAGTTAATGGAACAAAAGCAGAACTTCTATAAGATATTTGATGAATCATACTAACAATAGTAAGTTCTTTAGTAACTCCCATTTCTTGAAGAGTCTTTTGACTAATAATTATATCATTAATACCATCAGTAACAAAAGCATCTTCAAAGTTTGGAATTTGCTCTACCTTGATAGAAGATAGTCCCTTCAATACAAATCCTACTTTGCCATTTACTGATGTCGGGTCTACGGAATCAGGTAATATATTTATTCCTTCCTTTACTTCATAATATGAAACACTAATAGTATCACCGTTATTAACATAATATCTGTATAGTACTCTACCTCTTAATTTCGCTTTTATTAAAAAAGATTGTGTAGCAGCAGGTACTCTTTGATAAACCGTTATTATATCATTGTTAGTATCGTTGAATGACGAAAATGTGAATGATGTCCTTTCATTTATAAAAGATGAATTTATAGTCCAATCTAAAAAATCAACCTTGTAGTCTCCGAATCCACTATTTAATTTATATGCAGCATTTAGAATCTCTAAATCTCCTCCTGCATTAGGAATCTTATTCTTAATAATATTCCTATCAGCATCAGTATTCTTTTTACCGTAATTATCCCAAACTCCAATAAGTCTAGCTTTAAGCTCTGGTGGAAGATACGGTCTATCTCCACCAAGAGCATTGTTCTTAAAAGGAATACCGATACCTATACCAAGTCCAGTATTAGTACCCATATTGTAACGTATCAGCAACAGCGTTATTAACTTGTTTAACTAACTCAACATTCCAACCGGAATAAATAGTTGTAGTAATAGGTTCTTCCATACCTGCAAGAACTACTTCTACTTGTATCGGGTCTTCGGTTATATTCTTTAATAAGAAAGGTTCTTTACCACCCATTCCGTTAGGAATAGAAAACTCTGCAACAGCATCAACTTTACCCATTATAGAAATCTGTAAACTATTAGCTGCATTAGCTCTGTTATAAATACGATTATCCATGATAATTACTTTTAAATGATTATTAATTACTCTTTGCAACCTTCCCCCATAAAGAGGTGTGGTGAAGTTATCACAACTCCTTTATGGGGGATGTTACAAGAAACTAAATTTTGTTTAATTACACAATACTATTATTAACTTTTTTAATCTGTCATTCCATTAGCCCAATCAGTAGGAATACTTTCAGAGTTACTAAGATTAGACTTTTTCATTGCATAAAATGTATTAGCTCTACTAGCAGCACCTAGAGCATTAAGCCAATTCCAAAATTCCGGAACACTACCGACAGTAGAAACAGCATTATAGAATAATCCTGTAACATTATTAAGTTGCTTATGTTTATTAACATTAAACAGTGTAGAATCTATTTTCTTAGGACTTCTACCTGACCAATCTCCTGTATTTTGTCCACTAGCAAAAGCATAACTAATGTTTCTAAGATTAACATTCTTACTAAATAAGTTTCCGTCTACTTGTTGTCTCATTGCAGATGTTGATTCAAACTGTGCAGATAAGAACATCGAAGATATATCTTGTAACTGTATGCAGTTTACATAAGAATCAACAGGTAAGTTAATATGTGCAGGAATAATACAAAAGTAGAACATATTAGATAACGATATTAACTTAGTTAACTTAGAGAACGTATCTGCCGAGTAGAACTCTCCGTCTTCTCCATTAGTAACATTCCATTTATATGGATTTAATAATGGTATACGATAGAATGTATAAGACAAATCAGTAGCGTTACTAATAGGATAGAATAAATGCGGTGGAATACGTCCTCTTAATCCATAATCAAGATAATCATATCCAACCACTCCATTAACTCTACCACTACCAAAGAACACTCCGTTTACTTGCATATTATTACCATTAGTGCAATAATAGAATAAGTCAGGAGAACATATATAGTTAAGTACCTTTTTATTAGTATTAGCATCAGAAGGTGGAGCAAAAGAACCAGCATTATCTTTAAATCTATCAGGTATAACAGGAGAACAATTAATATTTCCTGTACTAATTGCATTATAAAGAGTACTATCTCTAACTATATCTTCTAATCCACTAAGACCATCAACACAATATTCGTTCCAAGCAAGTTCATACTTATCGAAATCCTTATTCAAAATAACTCTATGAATATCTCTATTGTAGTTAGGCATAGTATGTTCATCGTCTAACCATTCTCTAGGGTCATAATTTGGATTAAGAATATACTTAACTGGATTATACTTTTCATTAGGGACTATTATATCTCCGTAATTACTAGGAGTAAGATTACCATAATTCATAGTATAACCTTGTGCTTCTGTACTTTGAAATCTTTCTAAGCAATAAGACATATCAACTATTGTCTTTCTAGGAAGAGTTCGTTGTTTACTATAAATAATCTCTACTGGCATTTCAGCACTTTCAATCCAATTACCTTCACTATCTATACCATAGTTCTCTGTAATATTCTGACTAGCTGCATCTACTTCATTCCAACCTTTATAGCTAACATTAGAAGTTTGTTCCATATAGAATAGTCCATAAGGAATAAAACCTTTCTTAACGAAGCTAGTTTCTATTTCAGAGAAGCATCTACGAACATTAATTAGTTTACAATTAGAGAATCCTTTACCAGTAAGCGAGTACTTACAATTCTTCATATCATAGTATAGATATGATATATTAGTAAGATTGTAATTAGTCTTAAATGAATTAAGAGGAAGCTCTATTACACTATTTGCAGGAAGAACTAGTTTAGAGAAGAATCCAGGTATTTCAACAATAGCACTACAATTAGTAAATACATCGTATGGGAATACTTCATCTCCTTCTTTAACAAACTCTTTAGTAAAACCTTGAAAACATCCTAATGTAGACTGATTAATAGCTTGCTGACTAGTAATGTACTTCAACGAATTCTTTAGTCTAGTAAACATTGAGTTATGAATCGGGAAAGTAATAGTAGAACTATCACCAATAGAAAATGAATCATAGATACCATATAAAGCTATTGGGAATCTAGTATTAGTCTTATTCTTAACAGTACCACCAAATACATTATATAAAGAACCTTTAGAACCAACAAGAGATTTAAATGAGTTCTGTATATATTTCAACTTAGTATTCTTATAGAATAAAGGACAATACATTATTCCGTCTTCTACATCTTCATCAGTTACTTGATTAAAGTTAATATTACTAATATTGAACATATTAGTTATATATTCTAAGTCAGGTAATTGTGCAAGTAAACTTCCTGAATCAGCTGCAACTAAATTATCTGCAATAGTTTCATCGCTAGGAGAATTATTAATATTACTTACAAATTTAATTGCCCCATTAGTTCCAGTAACACCATCTAATCTAATTAATTTAGAACTTACATTTCCTTTAAACTTAGCTAAGAACGTAGGGTCGGTATATCTAGTTCCACCAAAGTAGAAAGCTAAGTTCATAGACTGTAAACTAACTAGAGGACTAAATAAACCATTATGTTCAGTAGAGCCATATTCATAAGTACTAGTAAGTATCTTAAAATCTTGTGACTGTATTCCCCAAAATATAGAATCCATATTAACAACCTTAGTACAATGATTGAACATAATTCTACGAGGACTATCTAATAAATCCCATTTAATATTTTTAGCACTAGCAAAACAACTATTAAGATTTGTAACATTATCACATTTATATAAAAAATAATAAACGTCATATATACTACAATTAGTAGCTTTAAACGTACCAGCACAATCAGTAGTGCCAATACTAAAGTTAGTAGATAAATTAATATGATTTCTCCAATCAACAGAACCTTGTTCGGTATTAGTATCTGGACCAAACCATTCACCATTATAATCAGGGGTAATACCTTTTACCTTTTTTTTGGGTTCATGAATATAGAACTTAGAACATTGATTGAATACACCATTACCATTAAGACTAATATGTCCAAATACTCTCTTTAAGTTAGAACAACCAACAAAGAATGCAGAACCTACATTGAAAGGATGTTCCTTATTATTATTAAACTTAAAGTAATGTACACCTTTGGCGTTTTGAACACTGAATTGTAAGTCGATTAATTGACTAACATCAAATATCTTATTACCGTTATAAGTAGGAATTGCAGCATTACCATATTGTATAGCTTCAACTTGACTATTAGTTATATTCAATGTCCTAAGTTTAGGAAGTTCAGATGCGGCTTGAATATCGTTAGCTGTATTAGTATTAGACATATTAAGTGTCTTAATATTAGGAGCACCTACAATATAAACAATAAGATTTCTGTTTGTACATGATGATATATTAATTGTTTCGACGTTATTACAATTAGATACATTGAATGTAGTTAAGTTATCATTATTTGTACATACAATAGATTTTAAGTTAGGACATGAAGTAATCTTAATAGTATGTAAGTCTCCTAGATTACTAAGATTCAATTCAGTAATCTTATCACAAGAATCAATAGTAACTGTTTTTAATCGTTTGCATCCAGAGAAATCCAGTATTTCCAAGAACGGTTGATTAACAAGACTAATATTTTCAACTGTTGAATTAGTAATATTCAAAGATGAAAGAGAAGCATTAGGTAAAGATACAGAAGTTACAACAGAATTAGATATATTCAAGTCTTTCAACTTAGTATATTTTTCTATATTAACTGTAAATGTACCTTGTCCAGCATTGCCACTCCAAAACTTAGTATTACTTAAATCAATATGTCGAACATCAGAGAAGTCTTCATCGTTAACGAATATAGTTTCAAATGAAATAGGAGAATCACTAAGAGTATCAATAGATGATAAGTCTAATTTAGAGAAACTAGGAAGTTTCATACTAGACATGAATCTTTGAAATCTCATTCCGCCTAATCCTTCTATATCGTTAATTTGAGGAGTATTATTGATAGTAACTTGTGTATTGAAAGAACTAATAGGAGATAGTCTAATTTCAGTAGGTTTACCTTCTTCTAAGAAATATCTAGTATCAGTAGTATTACCAATGTTAACTACAAATATAGCCGGACAATTGGAAGTAACAACCAGCTTAGGATTAGTTGCTTCTGCACCGCCTGCCGAAAACGTTCCTTTATTATTATAAGGTTGAATATTAGAAGCATTACTATATTTAAACACTCCGTCAAAGAACCAAACGCGTTTCTTTAACCAGTCACGAACATATTCAACACGAGTGCCATGTAAAAATTCTATATTAGCATAAGACGCTTCACCACCAGCTTCACCAATATAAGCTGTAAGATACTTAACATTATAGTCATAATTAAATAGTAACTCGCCACAATTAATTGTTTGAGCTGCGAAATAATTATCTATATAATTATTAATATCTTTGCATATATTATCATTATTTCTCCATAAGTCCCAAAGTCCTTCAAGAGAATTATCATATACACCAGTATTGGCAAATACAGTATCTCTTAATACGTCCCACATACGAGAACTATAAGTATCATATCCACCGTCAGCAGCGTTCTTAGTAATAACTAATGAATTAACGTTGTTCTTATCATTATTACTAAACTTATCCAACCAAGCGGTTTTAGCAACAGATTCGAGAGCAACATTATCAAGTCCATTAGCCGTATCCATGTCATAGAATCTAATAAACCATTTCTTACTTCCATTAATATCGTAACATACAATGGTCATATTCTTACCAAGAGAATCGACAAGTCCGTATTTTACACATACTAACAAATAAGAGAAAGCATTTCTTATTGAGAACTTAGTATCAAGTTCAGCAGCAAGAGTAGACCAACTAGATTGTGCAGGATATTCACCTTCGGTTTCTTCATATCCTCCTACTGATTCATTCCAAATATACTTCTTAACTGTCGAAGTAGTCATTTGAGCAAAGATGCTAAATAGTTCTTGTAGTGCTCTCCAAACATTATCGTCAGTAACAGGAGCAGTTGGTTCTAACCAGTTACCACCGTTATATTTAAACTCACCTACATGCTTTATAATAGATAAGTCATCTTGCATAAACAAAGCTAACGGCAATATCTTATCACCGTCTACAATTATATTTGCATTTTCACCGAACTCATAAGAATAAACCTTACGCTGGTCTATGCTTCCAAACATCTCATCTTGAGCATAAGTATGATAAGAAGTAACAAAAGCAGGTAACTTATTATTTACATATTCTCCGGCTGTATTCTTTATCTTAGTAGTAAAGTCTTTCATAAACCGGAAACCCATATTATAATAAGCTCCACGACCTAAGTTAAAACTATATATACCAAGCATAGTTTGAGTCTTTTCACCATCAAACTGAATAAGTAATATAATAGGGAATCCTTCAAGTGTTTGTTTAATAGTTACCTTATCATGAACTGTCTTATCACGAGTATCTACTGGACGGTGAGCTTCTAACTCTTCCATAGGTGGAGTTTTCTCGAATAAGAAATCCGAGTTATCATTAATCCATTTACCAATAGAAGCATTGTTAGCATGAGCACTATCTACAACATCAGCTTTGAGAGTAAACTGTCTTTCAGGAAACCAAGTCTCTTTAGGTTGAAATAACTCATAATCAAGGTTACTTCCGTCATCAGTTTTCAACATCTTATCAAATCTTATTTCTAAGTTCTTAATAAGATTGTTCATAGTAGATGTGCCTTGTTTAGAGACAGCAACGTCAGTAGTATATTCAGAACTTGATTTACCAGAAGTCGGACTAAAGTAACTCATAGTACAACCAGTATACCAGTTATTGTTCTGTCCACCTATTTCCTCAAATACAGCACGAGTAAAACCAGTATTAGCGCAATTAATCAACATAATATCTACTGGAAGTACTTTAGTAGTATCAGAAATAAGACTATTAAAGTTAACGTTAGCATAAGTCTGATTAATATCGTCCCAAAGTGTTGAATTTGGTTCAGAATCAGAAGTAGAGAAGAAGTTTCTTAACTTCATTCTATTGTATTCTGTAAAATCTATACTACCGTCAGCTAATAGAGTTGCTCTAGCTTTTGAGTTCATTGCATTGATAACAATCTGTTTATCATTTGCAGGAACACGGAACAACTTAATATCATAGAAGTTAACATCGGCAAAATTCTGAATTTGTCCAGCATTACTAATATCACAACCTAGATATATCTTTGAACTGGTTCTCCAAGTAAAGTCATTCTTTATTTCACGAGCTGTACTAAGAATACCATTAATAAAGATAGCAACAACCATCTTTCCTGGATTCTTATTAACTATAAAATCAACAGTATTAATAACATCTTGTTGTATCTTACAACTCATAGTCTCTTTAATATTACCGTCAGTATAAGACCAAATAATATCTTCAAGACCTATTTTAATACCTTCCGAGAATTGCTCATCTGTATTGTAATCCCCTATAAAGAAGACTGTTCTATTTGAGAAAGGATGTCTATCTGACTTGAATGTACACGATATACCAAAACCTTGTCTTGACCAGTTATTAAGAGTAGTAGTATCATCTTTAAATGGTTGTACATCAATTACTCCATAAGCCTCTCCTGATATACGTAACATTGATTGTCCGTTCTTTGTTAAGAAGCCTGAAAGAACACCATTAGTATTATATACATTTAGTTCAGTTGTAGCACCGCTAGGTTCAATAGCACCAGGAACTGTAAATGAAGGTTCATTACTTGTCCAAACTTTAGTAGTAGATATTTGTGGAAAATTTTCTTGGCGAATATGCCAACTAGCATATCTACTATTATTAGGATTTTGGTCAGCAATAAGTGCTTGAGAACTAGATACAACTTCACAAGCTAAAACAGTATCAGTAATAGGGTCGCCCTTTTCAGACCAACAACGAAGAGTTATATTCCAATTACCTAATACTTCTCCTTCGGTTGGAATAGCATAACTAAATACTTGTTGTTTGCCACGTTGAACATATTGGTTATCATTATAGTTTCCTTCATCAAAGTAACCTATATCTTTAACAATACCATTATGTTCTATTCTAACAGCATAATAGATAAGACTTACTCCTGCAAGATACGGAGTGAATGCAAATGATATATTACCGCTTTGAGAGAACTTAGTTCTTTCAACTCCTGAATCTACTTCTGCCTTACTAGTAATACCTTCTACAAGTACTACTAGGTTTACACCGTCTTCTACTACTACACGATTTGTTACCTTATCTGATTGAACAGTTTGTCCATTCATTGAAGTAAACGCTTGTGCCTGTATAGTATAAGAACTACCGGCAATAATACTTCCTAAATCCCATAAGTTAACATTGACTTGTCTAGGAGCAGTAGAAGTAGTTTTACCTAATTCAATAGTTTTACTAGCACCATTAGTTACATTAGTAACTACAAGATTAACATCTGAACCAATAATCTTACTAGTAATACTATAAGTAAAAAAGTAATCAATACCAACAGTTGCAGTATTTCCTGATACAGAACTAGCGAGTTTAATACTTGCTTCTACTATATTTAATAAATATGATTCAGCAAAGAACCCGTCTGTATCACTAGCTGTAATTACAACAGAGTGATTACTATTAGAAGAGAATCTATCTAACTGCGGAATATTAAGAGTTCCAGGATTATTAGTCCATGCTTCTTTACCTTCGATAATATTATTACCGTCAAGAGTAACAGTAATAAAATATCGTTTATTATTCTTAGAAGAAGTAATAAGATATTCCAGTTTAATATTAGTAGTTACAGTAGAATAAAGATAATTAATATTACCTTCTTTTACTATATTACCATTAGTAAGTGTTATTTTATCTCCGGTAGCTCCTCCGCCACCGCCACTTCCACCACCACCATGTTCGGCAAGCCAAGCAATGTAACCA
>ERZ1024427.266-NODE-266-length-10136-cov-8.196508_pt1 | contig 10136 bp, 4 predicted proteins | sample MGYA00520783_ERZ1024427 | MGnify/ENA primary metagenome ERZ1024427 (study PRJEB33242, sample SAMEA3444285) | Homo sapiens | biome: Host associated; feature: Gastrointestinal tract; material: Stool | place: Uganda | collected 2011-01-01 ...
AAACACTAGCAATGTACACAACACCGGAATGTGCTGATATTTTTGTCGTCAACGGTCCTCCGGGAACAGGAAAAACCACTTTTCTGCAAACTGTCATTGCAAACAGACTTGCTCATAACATTCTAAACAATCCGGAAGAGCCGGAAATTATAGTTGCAAGTTCAGCTAATAATCAGGCGATCACCAATATCCTGAAGGATTTCAAAGCGGAAACAACCAATGACACAACACATCCCCGGTTGTCCAACCGCTGGCTACCCGAACTGGATACATTAGGCCTATATCTGTCAGGGAAAAAAGAGCTGCAACAACAGTACAAAATGATGTTCAACCCCAAAGGGGATGGATTTCCGGCAGCATACGATACACCTGAACGTCAAGAAGAGTACAAACAATTCTATCTGCAATGCTTCAATAACTTTTTCAAGAAAAACTATCAAGACGAAACAAAATGCCGGCAATTTCTCCGTAAAGAAATGCAAGCCCTCCAAAAAAAGATTATTCTCTGTATCCAAGCTGCCGAAACAACAGAATACGGAAACCGGAAGGGAAACAATATATTACAGAAGTTTATCCGTAAATTCCATGAGCCATTACCCTCCTACGACAAAGTAATAGAACAGTGGACTTTGACAGAAGAATTCAAAGAACGTTACGAAAAAATAAGTTCCAACCCTGAGTATGGCAACTTACCTTATACAGAAGACATGGCAGTAAGGCTGGATATCAGCTATCGGTATCAAATGTTCTGGTATGCCATACATTATCGGGAAGCCGAGTTTATTCACCGGTTAAGCAGGTGCGATGAAGGCAAACAGCGCACACAAGAAGCCTATACCCAAAGATTAAAACGTTTGGCTTGCGTAATGCCTGTTTTCATCTCTACTTTCCATTCTCTACCCAAGTATATGACCTATGCGGAGAACGGAAAATGGGATATTCCTTTATACAATGGAATAGATCTGTTGATTGTAGATGAATCCGGACAAGTTTCACCCGAACTTGCCGTTCCCTCCTTCAGTTTGGCCAAGCAAGCGATTTTAGTAGGTGATATTCAACAAATAGAGCCTGTATGGTCCATTTCTGATGAATATTCATTCATTAATTTAAAGAATCTGGGCATTGTTTCCAACCAGTCCTCGGAAAAATACCGTTTTTTAGAAAACAATGGTTTCCTTTCTTCTTCCGGAAGTATAATGAAACTGGCACGTAAAAGCTGTAATTTTACAGTAAAAGGTGAAAAAGGAGCTTTTCTGACCGAACACAGACGATGCGTAGATTCCATTATTGCCTATTGCAATGATTATGTTTACCACGGCAGGTTACTTCCTAAAAAAGGTAACGAAGTAAAATACAAGTCCCTCCCTTCCAAAGGATATGTACACATCAACAGTTACAGCAGCCCTGAAAAAACAGGAAGTCGCCTCAACCGGGCTGAAGCGGAAGCCATTGTCTGTTGGCTGGAACTGGAAAAAGATAATCTGGAAAAGACCTATAAAAAGCCTATTCATGAAATTGTAGCCGTAGTAACTCCTTTTAAAGCCCAAGAGGCCGAAATACGGCATCAAATACAAAAAATATCAGGAAATGAGAAATATAAAGATATGATCATTGGCACCGTACATTCCCTGCAAGGTGCCCAATGTCCGATTGTTCTTTTTTCAACAGTCAACTCTCCCGAAGACCATTCTCTTTTTATGGAGCGTGATGGAAAATACAATATGCTCAATGTAGCGATATCGCGCGCTCAGCATCATTTCATTGTTTTTGGCAACATGAATATTTTCCATCCGGAAGAAAACACCCCGGTAGGAAATATGGCTAAATGGCTTTTCGATGATCCATCCAACGAGATTTCCAACAACTTTATTTACCAACAGGAAGTTCCGCTGTGCACCTACCACCCCACCCTTCGTCTGTCCACCACAGAAGAGCATATCCAGGTTCTGCACCAAGCTTTTGAAAAAGCAAGACACCGTCTGCTGATTGTATCTCCATTCATATCTATCCACGCCATAGAAAACGACCAGTTGGTTCCGCTGATACGCCACACGGTACAACGAGGAGTGGATGTCACAGTCTACACCGATTCGTCTCTAGATTATGATACGAAAACCAATCAGTTGCTCAGCCGTGCCGAAGAGGGACGGAACATATTAATAGAAAATGGCGCAACCCTCATTGAAGTAAAAGGTATCCACAATAAATCATTGGCCATTGATAACCATACACTTATAGAGGGTTCTTTCAACTGGTTATCCGCCAACCGCCATAAAGAATACTCCCGCCACGAATGTTCCATAGTTGTATCATCTGTTCAAGCCGATGAGTACATCAACAATCTGATAAAGGAACTAGAAAGCAGAGAAAAAACCTTTCAATCCCTATCTAAGCCTACAATCAATCTTGACATTGACCAAAAATATCCGGGGTTCTTTACAAAAGAATCTTTTAATGATTGTACAGAAGAAGATATTTGCCGTATAAAACAAAAAGTCCAAGAGTTAGGCATTCAGAAAACAGTCCTTCCACCTTATATCCATAAACAACGTGAAACTTTCCCACGTGCTTATGAACCTTGGTGCACAGAAGAAAAGGAAATTATATGTGAGTTGATGCAAAAGACCAATCATCTTTCTATTTTTATAGAATGTCTGCAACGTACAGGACAAGCAATTCAAATTCAGATAGAAGGCAAAAACAATTGATTATAACCCTGAACAGATATCCTTTTTATGATATTCGGGAAACTTGGGAAACAAGAATCAGTCCCTATACGGAAGAGAGGAAAAGGCAAAAAATAATTTGCCTTTTCCTCTCTTCCGTATAGCATATGCAACTCCTGCCCAGAGTTCCTTATTTTTTGGAATACATCCAGGTCCATTTATGCCAAAGACTCTCTAACGGTCCCTGCTTATGTCCTTTCAACCACCATTTGCAGAACTGTACTTGCAACAAAAAGAGTACAAAACCAACCAGCAAACTCAACGTATATCCACAGTACGGAGCCAGATAAAGTCCGAAAGGGAAATAAATAATAGCTCCGGCAATAGATTGGGTGATATAATTGGTCAGACTCATCCTACCATAATAACGAAGATTTGATACAAAATTCTTAAACCTATCCCGTTGATAAAGCAATACAAAAGAAGCAACCAGTACAAATGTAAAAGCGAACTTTTGCCACATATCAAAAGCAGTTCCGGCAGTCTGGCGAATGAGTTCACTGTCACTAGCCATAATCAACTCTTTCAGTTGGAAAAGCGGAGCAAAAGAGATAGCGGAAATGATAAGAGCCTTCACCCAAAAACGAGTATATTTTTCGGAAGTAACAAACAATTGTTTGCGTCCGATATATAATCCCATCAAAAACAAGCCGGCAGTCTGCCAAAAACGCCCTGCTCCCAGAGCCCAATATAGACTGGCTTTCTGACCAAAGGTCATATTCTTACCCAAAAACTCCCACAAATTCCCCTCTTTGGTATATTCCGCCACTTCTTTATACATCGCGCCCACTCCCCAATCGGGCAAAGTATGAGAAGGATCAAACAGACCTACTATATAATGATACCACTCAACGGGCTGCAATAGAAACAAAATAGCCGTAACTAGTATGGCACAGTCACTCCACTTGCGCACCACGAACAATACGATTCCCACTACCGAGAACAGCAACAACACATCTCCTGCCGGAAAAAAAGCTGCATTCAGCGTAGCAAAAGCTACCAATAACAGCAAACGCCACAGAAAACGATAACCAAAATCTTTTCCTTTACGCTGTTGGTTAGCCGACTGAATATAAAATGTAAATCCAAACAGCAAAGCAAAAATGGCATACGATTTTCCAGCCAATAAAGTAAATGTAACATTGAATACCCCGTCATTCAGTATATTCAACCATGCAGGCTGGTCTACCGGATAAACCGGAAAGATGAAATGCTCCAAACTATGCACTAAAAGAATTGCCATGACTGCAAATCCCCGTAAAGCATCCACCACCTCAACGCGTGGCAGTTTTTCTGATAATTGTTTTTCCATGAACTAGTTATTATTGTTTATTTAAAATTCGTTTTACCCAGCGGTTGGCCGGTTTCTCAAAATAATAATAAGAAAGCAGACTCAGCCCGATAGCGACTGCAAAGATAAGCGGAATACTGATATACAGACTGATATGCCAATCGTATGTTTGCGCCAACTGCACATAAGCAAATAATATCCACTATACTCTCCTCTTCGGTGCTATTCCTGCTCTACATATCCGGGGGAGCGGTGAGCAACATTGGATAATAGACTACAGACAATATCATCAGAGTTTTGACATCTCTTACCAAAAACTGTATGGTAAAAAGAGGAACTGATTTCCTACAATATTTCCTTTAAATTCCAAGCCTGTATATGCCTGACCCCTTCATTGGAAGGGAATTGTACCTCATCCATGGAAACGACATATTTTTCATAATTATCACCTATCGTCAGCAAAGGAGCATATTCCCGTTCCATGGTTTGTGCCGTTTCCAACATGTAAGTTGCTTGAAGATAAATCACTCTATCGTCCTTCATAGCAACAAAATCAACTTCTTTATCCCGAAAAGAACCTGTATATACAATATAGCCTAAACGACGAAGTTCCAAATATACTGCATTCTCCAACAAATACCCGACTCCATAAGCAAAGCCCGGATAAAGAAAATTCTTAAAGGACAAGTCATTCAGATAATACTTGCAATTACCTGCCACCACATCCTTTCCTTTTATATTGTAACGTTCTGTTTTATAAGCAAGAAAAGCTTCTTCTATATAACCTAGATAATTAGATAAGGTATCATAACTCACCTTCCGGTTCTTGGATTTAAAGAAATTAACAATATGCTGAACGGAAAACAGATTGGACGCATTATTCACCAAATAAATAAAAATATCATCCAATAACCTTACATCACGAACGGGTTTACGCTTCACTATATCACGCAACAAAATCGTATCTTTCACAGAAGCGACGTACTGTTTTTCTGACTCGACAGTGGGCAGGTTGTACAATTCGGGCAAACCGCCTTTCTGTAAATAGGCCAAATAAGAAGCCCGACCGGCAGGTTGCTGCATCAACTGTAAATATTCAGCATAACTATAGGGGAATATATGAAATTCTACATAACGTCCCGACAAAAGAGTGGCAAGTTCACTGGAAAGCATTTTAGAGTTAGAACCACTGATAAACAATTCACTCTCTTCGACAAAGTCTTGCGAATGGGAGTTTACAAACCTTTCCCAGCCATCCACATTTTGAATTTCATCGAAAAACAAATATACTTTTCCTTGCGGTTTAAGCTTTTCCCGATAAAAACGATACAGACTTTCCAATGCTTTATAATCATCAATAAAATCAAATTCCAGATACTCCTTATTTATATATAGGATATTAGCCGGATTTACTCCTCGTTCCGAGACAAGACTTGAAGCAATTTGCCTGAGAATATAACTTTTGCCCGAACGACGTTGTCCTATAAGTACCTTCACCAAGTTATTCCCCACAAAATTGCCAATCTTGTCGGTATAAGATTTCCGTTCCAGTCCCAATTGATACGTATTTCCACCCCAAAGGTTATACTTTTCTAAAGCGTTCCATTTATCGTCCATACTCGAATCTTTTCCCACAAAGATAGTTTTTTTCGAGTATAATCGAAAAAAAAGCACTGTTTATTTCTTTTTTCGAGTATAATCGAAAAAACGTATCTATCTCAAACTGAATTAAAGAAAACGAATACAATCCGGCAGTATGTAAAATTTAACAAATTACTTAAACAAGCAAACTATTATTTTCCTACATTTGTTACCAGTGAAACTTTAAATACGAAAGAACATGAAAGCAAATCCTGTATTTAGTTTATACATCCCTACCAAATCAGTATTTGGTTGCGGAGAAATCAAGAAATTATCCAGTGAAAAATTACCGGGAAAAAAGGCACTGGTCGTCATCTCATCCGGAACTTCCATGCGGAAATATGGATACTTGGAGAGAGTACTTGCCCAATTAAGACTGAATAATGTAGAAACACTGGTTTACGATAAAATCCTTCCCAACCCCATCAAAGAACACGTCATGGAAGCAGCCGCCATCTGCCGGGAGGAAAAGTGCGACTTTGTAGTAGGACTGGGAGGCGGAAGTTCCATCGACTCAGCCAAAAGTATAGCTGTTATGGCCTGCAACGACGGTGACTACTGGGATTATGTATCAGGGGGTAGTGGCAAAGGACGTCCTGTTACCAAAGCACTTCCCATTATCGCCATCCCTACTACCACCGGAACCGGAACAGAAATGGATCCATGGACAGTGATTACCCACGAAACGGCTCAAGAAAAGATAGGCTTCGGTTGTCAGCTGACTTTCCCTACCTTATCTATTGTAGACCCGGAACTGATGGTTTCCATTCCTCCGCACCTCACCGCCTATCAAGGGTTCGATGCATTCTTCCATGCCGCAGAGGGTTTTATCGCCAATTGTGCAACACCCATCAGTGATCTTTACGCCTTAGAAGCCATCCGTCTGATCTACAAATATCTGCCAGTAGCCGTAGCCGACGGAAAGAATTTGAAAGCGCGTGCCAAAATTGCTTGGGCCAGCACCTTGGCAGGCATGGTAGAAGCCACTTCAAGCTGCACTTCCGAACATTCATTAGAACATGCCATGAGTGCTTATTATCCACAACTTCCTCATGGAGCAGGACTCATTGCCTTGTCTGAGGCATACTTCGAAACTTTCCGGCATGACTGTACAAAACGTTACATGAAAATGGCTGAAATGATGACCCAGAAAAAGAGCAACCGTCCGTCCGATTTCATTGATGCATTGATTACACTGCAAAAAGAATGTAAAGTACATTCTATCAAACTGAGCGAATTTGGTATCCAATCCGAAGATTTCCCCAAATTCCTGCAAAATGCAAGAGATACGATGGGAGGACTGTTCACTCTCGACCCACGCCCGATTACAGACGAAGAAATCCTGCATATCTTTAAAAATTCTTATAAATAATGGATAAAGAACTAGACCTTGCCGTAACCTGTTACGGCAAGGTAAAACCATTGAAATATGATTTGGTCCTCCTCCCTTGGGGGGCTACCGAACCGCATAATCTGCACCTGCCTTATCTGACAGACTGTATTCTGAGCCACGACATCGCACTAGATGCTGCAAAACTGGCAAAAACACATTACGGTATTCGTTGCATGGTCATGCCTTACGTCATTGCCGGTTCACAGAATCCGGGACAACGCGAGCTGGATTTCTGCATCCATTATCGCTATGAAACGCAAAAAGCGATTTTAAACGACCTAGTTGCCTCTCTATACGCCCAGGGATACCGCAAAATGGTCATTATCAACGGACATGGCGGCAATACATTCAAAAGTATGATACGTGACTTGTCACTGGACTATCCCGACTTCCTGATAGCCAGCAGCGAATGGTTTGCCTTTGTCCCTGCTAAAGAGTACTTTGATGAACCGGGTGACCATGCAGATGAATTGGAAACTTCTGTTATGATGCATTATCATCCGGAATTGGTAAACCTGGATGAAGCCGGAGATGGAAATTATAAGAAGTTCGCTTCGCAAATGCTGAATGAAAAAGTGGCATGGATTCCGAGGAACTGGCAAAAAGTTTCGCAAGATACCGGTATAGGCAATCCTAAAAAAGCAAGTGCCGAGAAAGGTAAGAAATACGCCGAAGCAGTCGTCGCAAAATATGCATTACTGTTTGAAGAGTTGGTACATAAAGAACTTTATTAATGCCTCATCACTCAAGAAGATCATCTGACCTTTTTAAACGATGGTCTTCTATGTTCATATCACCTCCGCTTCTTCGTTATCAGATACATTTTCAGCTACCTTAGTTATACTTGCCATTTCAAAGTCCATACATATCCATATAAATATATGTATAACCATCGACTATGAAAAGAATAAATGTCCCCATGTGCCCATAAACAAACCACTCCCTGTACTATCTGCACAAGGATACTTCTCCAAATAATTTATTTCATCTCCAAAGGCTGAAATAAAATTCATTTAACAAAATAAAGAGATTTCCTTTATAGGATAAGTTCTACCAGAACTATTCCGTGTCCATAAAGGGAAAATAGATTGTATTTTATTTTATTTAAGAAGGAATTTTAAAAGGATTTTTCTACTGAATTTCTACTGTTATGCTACTTTGAGGCGGAAAAAGATAAAAGATATCCCTTTTTATATACTTTTATTTAGCTTATTTATCCGTAAATATTGACCGTTTTGTACTTTTTGTGTCGTATATCAAAAAATAATTTTATAATTAAAGTTGATTTAATAAAAAAATATCCTATATTTGCGATGTGATATAATCTTAATTTAAAAATGTAGTTCTGGTAGAACTTCAAACAGTAACTTTAAAAACAAATCTATGAAGAAAACCTTATTCATGCTTTTTTGCCTGTTATGCTCCATAGGAGCCATGGCACAAAAGAAAACAATCACGGGTGTGGTCACAGACGCCACAGGTGAAGCGGTTATTGGCGCCAGTATTGTAGAAACAGGCACCACGAATGGTACAGTTACCGACTTAGATGGTAATTTTACACTTTCCGTAGCCAACGATGGCAGTATCAGAGTATCATTTGTCGGTTATCAGACACAAACTTTAAGCGTAAAGGGAAAGTCAACTTTTAAAATAGCATTGAAAGAAGACTCAGAAATGCTCCAAGAAGTTGTTGTAACCGGATATGGCGGCAAACAGTTGCGCACAAAAGTAACCAACTCCATTTCCAAGGTAAAAGAAGAAACATTAAAACAAGGACTTTATTCCAATCCGGCACAAGCCTTATCAGGAGCCGTGGCAGGTCTGTCCGTCAGCCAGACTTCCGGTAATCCGGGAGCAGCTCCTACCTTGGTACTTCGAGGAGGTACTAATTTTGACGGTTCAGGTTCACCTTTAATCCTGGTAGACGGCCAAGTACGCGGTTCTTTAAGTGACATCAACCCGGCCGATATTGAATCCATGGAAGTATTAAAAGATGCCGGAGCCACCGCCATCTATGGCGCCCGAGCCAATGACGGTGTAGTACTAGTCACTACCAAACGAGGCAAAGAGGGAAGTACACGTGTAGAGCTTTCGGCCAAACTAGGCTGGAACTACTTCCACAACTCTTATAACTTTATGAATGCGCGTGATTACATTTACTGGATGCGCACTGGTTACATGAATGCTTACACGGGAGACATGAAACATCCGGACGGATCGGCCGTACAAGGATGGTCTTCACTGACCGGTCTGACCGGTGCCACTCCTTATGGAACAGGCAACAAATATTGGGCAGATGATGACAAGACAATCCCGCTGAATGGAAACGAAAACAGCCAGGCTATATGGAGTACCATGAAATATTCGGACGATCTGGCTTTCCTGCTCAACCAAGGATGGGAAACCATGACTGATCCTATTTATGGAGACCAACTGATTTTCAAGAATACAGATATAGCGGATTTCAATATCAATTCCCCATCTTTCTCACAAGACTACAACCTGAGTGTAAGCGGAGGAAATGAAAAGGGAAACTACTATGCAGGTTTGGGATACAACCATAGTGAAGGTACAGCCGTAGGAAACAAGTACCAACGTATCACTTTCACATTCAATGCCGATTACAAGCTGAAACCATGGTTAACCTCCAACTCCAGCTTCAACTTTGCAGATGCAACCTGGAACGATCTTCCTCCTACCCAAAGCGCAGAAGCCAACTACTTCTCACGCGTTTTATCATTACCTCCCACTTTCCGTGGATATAATGCTGACGGTGAAATGCTTTTGGGACCCAATTCAGGCGACGGAAACCAACAAATCAATTTTGACAAGTTTGTCCGTGACAACAATACAGACAAGTTCACCATGAACCAATCTTTTACCGCAGATATCATGAAAGGACTCTCATTAAAAGTGAACGCCATCTGGTTCTATTCAGAAGAAAAATATGAAGCTTTCAACAAAGATTATTTATCTTCTCCCGGAAACTGGGTAACCTCACACAGCACCTCGGCTTCCTACGGACGCACATTGGACCAAACTTATAATGCAGTGTTAAACTACAACTATCAAATAAACAAAGACC